>Ga0181355_1000496_pt1 | contig 16766 bp, 17 predicted proteins | sample Fa13VDMM15DN_FD_130099 | JGI IMG/M metagenome (GOLD analysis project Ga0181355, IMG submission 130099) | Freshwater viral communities from Lake Michigan, USA - Fa13.VD.MM15.D.N | ecosystem: Environmental > Aquatic > Freshwater > Lake | place: USA: Michigan | collected 2013-09-23 | reverse complement strand
TCGCCATCCTTGCCTCAACCATCGCCGGAATCATCCTGCTTCGCGAAGAACTTCGCCTCTGGACGGGCGAGGTCTGGAGCGATGACGCCCGCGTCCAAGCCGGACTCACGGGCCTTGTCGCCGTGGAAATCCTAACCAATGACCGCAAGGCCGCAATCCTCGACCTATGACCCGCGCCCTCCAGCTCCTCCTCGTCATCGCCGCCGCCCTCCCCGCCGCAGGCTGCACCGCCTGGGCGCTGGCCGCCAAACACGCCGAAATCAAACGCATCGAGCAGGATTGGGGCGTCCACAAACCCGACCCCTTTAACCCCAACACCACTCAACACAATGGCTGACGATACCCTCAACTGGCTCAAACGTCTTGGACTCACCCCCGCCTCACTGGTCGCAGGCATCGCCGTCGCCGCCGCCTGGTATGCCACCCTCGCCCCCATCCCCGGCGAGATCAGCCAGCTCAACCAAGCCGTGCAGACCCTCGCCACCAAAGTCGAAGTCCACTCCGTCCTCATTAATCAAATGGCCGAAATCAAAACCGAATTGACCAGCATGAGAAAAGAACTCTCCACCATCGAAGGCCGCCTCTCCCACTCCAAAGACTACGCCGCCCCATGAGCTTCCCGGACCCCATCTTCCGCCGCTCCAAACGCAACCAAACCCCCACCCTCAAACTCGCTCCCATGAACTTCATCTGGCAAAAACTCCAAGAGCCCTCCACCATCCGTGGCCTGCTCGCCCTCCTCGCAGGCTTCGGCATCACCATCGCCCCGCAGTATCACGACGCCATCATCGCCACCTTCCTCGGCTTGATTGGCATCATCAACGTCTACCGCAGCGAGGTCCCCAAAGCCACAGTCATCGAAGACGAAGGAGGCCCCCAGTGATCGAGTGGCTCATCCGCCGCGTCCTCGGAATGCTGGCCGGCATCACCGTCGCCCAGTGGGAAACCGCGCTCGACCTCGTCCAGCAGGCCGCCCGCCACCTCACTGACAAGACCGGCCTCGAGCGCAAGCAATACGTCATCGACACCCTCAAACTCACCTTCACCAGCGCCAGCCTCAAAGCCTGGGCGCTCGATGCCCTCGTCGGCCTCGCCTACGGCTTCGCCCAAAAGAAAGGATACGTCAAATGACCCGCGCCGCCCACCGCCGCCACTGGCTCGCCCAGATCAAACACACCGCCTACGTGTTGACGATCCTGGCCGCCTCCGCCGCGCTGTGCCTGCTCGTCTGCATCGTCTGGAAAATCTGCTGGACCATCATCCTCTGCCCCCCATGAAACCCCTCCTTTTCGCACTCATCACCCTGCTCCTACCAAGCTGCGCCGCCCTCGACATCGTCGAAGGCATCCGCCAGTTCGGAGGCGCATCGCCTTCCAAATATGCCGACTGGAGAACCCGCCGCCAAGAAAGCAAGCAACCATGAGCGTCTCCATCCAAAGCCTCGTCGCCGACCGGGAACGCACACCGTCCCCCTTCGCCTGGTCCCCGCACAAAGACCCCGCACCCCTCACCACCGTCCCCCGCAGCATCATCGAACCCGCCCACTCCGAACCCGCCCCCGGCATCTCCAAAGCCCTCGAACTCGCCCACTGGGACCACATCGAACGCACCAAACAAGAAACCCCCGTCAGCATCGCCGTCCACCTCACCGTCGCAGACTTCGACCACCTCAAAGAAACCGGACGCTGGAACGAAATCATCGACCTCCTCACCGTCTCCGCCACCGTCAAAATCATTTTATGACCATGACACCACGCCTCCAGAAAATGATGGACTTCATCGTCAGCGTCGAAGCCCGGCGCGATGCCGCTGGCAACCTCAGCGTCTACCCACTGCCCAAAGCCGACGGCGGCGGCACCTTTGAAGTAGCCGGCATCAACGACCGCTACCACCCCATCCAAGCCCGCATCCTCCGCGAGCTCGTGGAATCCAAACGCTTTGCCCAAGCCGAAATCTTCCTCCGCGAACACCTCGCCGAATACACCGACATCGTCACCGCCTGGTCCAAGCTCCCCGCCATCGAAGCCTTCCTCCGCGACTCCGCCTTCAATCGCGGCCCCAAAGGCGCCCTCCGCATCTTGCAGCGCGCCGTCAAAGTCGCCGACGACGGCAAATGGGGACCCATCACCCGCGCCGCCGTCAAAGCCGCCGAAGCAGATCCCCGCGCCCTTGTCCGCTCCCTCCGCCAAGCCCGCGAAGCCTACGAACGCCGCATCGCCCCACCCGTCGGCGCCCGCGCCAAATTCTGGAAAGGCCTCCAAAACCGCTGGAACGCCGCCGAAGCGTTCGCCCTGACCTTGCTCTGACGCCATGACCCTCACCTTCCAAGACATCCTCACCCGCTTCGCCTCCCAGGCCCAAGTCGCCCTGGACGCAGACACCGGCCTCCCCACCCTCTCCCGCCAGGAAGAACACCGCTTCACCCAATACCTCAACGAAGCCGCCGCCTGGGTTTGGCGTGGCAAGTTTGACCGCTGGACCCTCCCCGAACTCATCACCGGCAAAACCGTCACCCTCGGCGCCAGCGGCCTCATCACCGCCGCCACCCTCGACAACGCCACCTTCTGGTCCGTCTGGGACACCGACCCCCGCAACGCCCAGCTCACCGAGCGCCAGCGCCTCCAGCTCCGCGCCACCGCCAAAGGCAACGGCGACCTCCTCGTTGACGAAGGCGCCGCCGGAAACACCGTCTTCGTCATCTACCGCACCCGCGTCCCCAAATGGACCGCCGTCACCGCCTCCGGCTACACCAGCACCGTCACCGCCGAAACCCGCCTCTGGAACAAACTCTGCGGCAGCGATGGCGACGGCGAAGTCTACCGCGCCCTCACCGCCAACGCCAACCTCGACGACTTCACCGACACCGCCGCGTGGGAACCCGTCAACCTCGAAGAAACCCTCCTCGAAACCCTCGTCGCCAAAGCCATGGCCATCAAACTCCGCAACGACGGCCAGCCCGCCATCGCCGCCCCCCATGAAGAAGCCGCCCACCTTTGGCTCGAAAACCGCGCCCGCGACGCCAACGCCGACGACAAACCCTGGCTCTACAACGCCAACGCCTAACCATGACCCCCCCACCCACCAGCCACCTCCACTTCGACCCCAAAGTCGACGACCACTCTGGCGAGTGGTGGTTCCGCATCGCCATCGCCACCAGCCAGCTCCGCATCGAAGACCTGCCCGCCCGCCGCACCGCCTACAAAGACACCGCCCTCCGCGCCGTCAACGCCCGCACCGACCTCTGGGGCGACTACCTCCTCATCAAATACACCAACGGCCCCGACGGCTACCTCTGGGCAAACTTCGCCAAAGCCAAAACCGAAGACCAGGCTACCACCCCCTACAAAACCGAGACCGGCAACAAACACTACGACTGGCCCACCGTCCTCCACGCCGTCGCCTTCGCCGACGACCCCGAATACCCCGTCACCGAAACCCGCCCCGGCCCCCGCACCGTCAGCGTCCCCCGCAGGCGCGCCCGCGCCATCGTCACCGAAAGCGCCTTCGCCCTCTGCCGCACCGTCACCAAATTTTATCTTGGCAACGAACCCTTCAGCATCCCCACCCACCCCCAGCCCGTCCCCGCCGCCGTCAGTTGGGTCGTCAACAACAGCGAAACCTCCCTCGTCTGCCTCCACACCGACATGGACCTCCCCGCACGCGGTCAAAGCTGGAACATCACCGAAATCGCGGGCGAGATCGAAGTCGTCGGCAACCCCTCCCGCACCCGGAACTTCCCCGCCACCCCCTTCACCGACTGGCAGCCCTTCGTCATCGCCGACGACCAGCAGGAAACCGAAAGCGGCCACTACCGCCGCATCACCACCACCCTTTATCCACCCACCTCCGCCGAACTTTCCAGCCTCTAACCTCCCACGCCCATGTCACTCACCGCCTACGTCCGCATCCGAGGATCCTACATTGAAGAGCCCGTCACCTACGACATCGGACCCGTCTGGGTGACGAAGTCCCTCATCGACGGCTTCTACACCAAGACCGGCTTCGGACCTCAACCCACCGACTTCACCGTCGCCACCACTTGCGAAGTTCAAATCGGCGACGGAACCAGCATCAGCGGACGGGCCGGTGCATTTGCCTACGAAGCCGCCGCCACCGCCTTCGACGTCGCCATCCCCGACGAAATGCTCCCCAGCCAGGCCCTCCGCGACCGCGTCTACAACATGGACTACCTCACTTTCTACGGCCCCGCCGCCGAAGGCATTACCGTCACCGGACGCAGCACCAACACCCTCACCCTCGCCACCGGCCACGGCCTTTACAACGGCCAGCTCGTCACCCTCACCACCACCACCACCCTCCCCGCAGGCCTCACCGCCAACACCCTCTACTACATCGTCTCCCGCACCGCCACCGCCGTCTCCTTCGCCCTCACCCCCGGCGGCAGCACCGTCACCATAAGCGACGCAGGCACCGGCACCCACAAAATCGTCCCCTTCACCGTCGCAGGCGAATTCGCACGCAACCTCAACCCCCGCTGGAGCAACGGCCAAGGCCGCCTTGTAGCCTAAGCCATGAAACCGCCGACCGTCTGGGGAATCAAAGGCGTGCGCATGCTGCCAGACGGCCACGCCCGCCTCCCCACCGGCGAGCGCATCCTCCTCAAACGCCACCTCCAGGAATCCCCTCGCCCCCCCCTCCCCACCAACGGCGGCAAACTCCGCATCCTAGACACCGGCCCCGAACGCCTCCTCCTCCCCCGCCTCAAACGCGGCGGCACCAGCTCCTTCGCCCAAGGCAGCTCCGCCGTCCCCCCCCCACCACCCACCTCCACCCCACCGCCCCCCACCACAACACCCCCTCCGCCAACCACCCCACCCCCCAGCACCACCCCACCGCCTACCACAACGCCACCGCCTACCACAACGCCACCGCCTACCACAACGCCACCCCCCACCACCACCTCCCCCCCATGAACCCCGAATGCGTCATCGTCGGCAACGGCCCCAGCCTCCTCGGCACCGGCCTCGGCCCCGTCATCGACACGCATCGCCTCATCATCCGCTTCAACGCCTTCGAAACCAAAGGCTACGAAGCCGACGTCGGCACCCGCTCCACCCACTGGTTCACCGTCATGCACGGCAACCCCAGCGATCCCCGCACCCGCCTCCCCTGGAAGGAAGTCTGGACCCACTCCTGGGAGCGCATGCCCTCCCGTTGCAAAACCTTCGCCACCGTCCGGGACGTCATGAAATGCCCCGTCCACAAACTCCCCCACACCCACCTGGACGAAATGAGTCAAGCAGCCGACACCCGCTATCGCGCCTGGAGCACCGGCGCCCTCGCCGTCTGGGCCCTCGCCCATTACAGCGACTTTGAAACCATCCACCTCGCAGGCTTCGACTGGTGGACGCCCCACCTCCCACACCATTACAGCGACCACGTCGAACGCGGCCCCCTGCATGATCCCGCAGAGGAATACAAACTCATCTCCCACCTCCAGAACCAAGGCCGCATCACCCTCCTCACATGAACAAACTCACCATCGGCCTCCTCACCTACGACGACTTCGACGGCGCCTATTTCACCGTTCAGGCCCTCCGCCTGTATCACCCCGAAGCCATGGATGAAGTCGAACTCCTCATCCTCGACAACCACCCCAGCTCCAACCACGGCCACGCCCTCACCCGCTTCTCCGCCTGGCTTCGCCCCCAGGACCGCCTCATCCCCGTCGACAAACAAACCGGCACCGCCCAGCGCAACCTCATCTTCGACCTCGCCCGCACCCCCGCCGTCCTCTGCATCGACAGCCACGTCCTCCTCGCCCCCCACGCCCTCGCCAAACTCATCGCCCACTTCGACGCAGACGCCACCCCCGGCGCCCTGTTACAAGGCCCCCTCATCCTCGACAACCTCACCCGCCACTACACCCACTTCGAACCCAAATGGCAGGCCGGCATGTGGGGCATCTGGGCCGAAGACGAACGCGGCGCAGATTTGAACCGCCCCCCCTTCGACATTCCCTCCCAAGGTCTCGGCCTCTTCGCCTGCCGCAAAGCCGACTGGCTAGGCTTCAACCCCGCCTTCAGAGGCTTTGGCGGCGAAGAAGGCTACATCCACACCAAATACCACCAGGCTGGCCAAAGAACCCTCTGCCTCCCCTGGCTCCGCTGGCTCCACCGCTTCGAACGCCCCAACGGCATCCCATACCCGATCAACTGGGAAGACCGCATCTTCAACTACCTCCTCGGCCACCTCGAACTCGGCCTCCCCCTCGACCCCATCCTCGAACACTTCCGCACCCTCAACCTCCAAAACATCCTCCCCAAACTCCTCGCCCAAGCACAAAACACTTTCCAATCTCACCAAACAAAGTTAATCTCCCCTCAACATTTTAGCCCCACCTAATTTATGTCACTCATGCCCAACTCCTCCGGCGTCTACCCCAGCAGCGTGGCCGGCTTCAACGCCTCCATCGCCAACCAAAGCGCCCCCCGTCCCGACGCCTTCGGCAGCTACGGCACCGACCCCATCACCGGCGCCTCCTACCGCGACCAAGCCAGCGCCCAGTCCGCCCTCGCCCAGTATGCCAACCCCAACAGCCTCCCCTCGCAATACGCCCGCTCCATGCAGCCCACCATGCTCCCCACCGGCGGCGGCGGAGGCGGCGGCGGAGGCCGCATGGGCCCCCCGCGCCCCCGCAACAAAATCATGCGCGTCGGCCCCCGCACCACCTCCGAATACACCGCCGAACAAGGCGGCCTCAGCCCCCAACGCCCCAGCACCCTCGACACCGCCTACGCCACCCGCAACCTCACCAACCCCAACGCCCCCAGCCAAACCCCACCCGCCCCCACGGGCAGCGGCGCAGGCGCAGCCATCCCCCCCGAACCCGGCATGGTCTGGAATGACGAAACCGGCTGGACCAAACCCCAAATGATGGCCAAAGGCGGCACCATGAAAATGGGCAAGAAACCCTACCTCGTCGGCGAACAAGGCCCCGAACTGATCATGCCCAAAGACAACGGCGACATGTTCGTCCTTCCCGCCGACGTCACCCGCCAAGTCCTCCCCACCATGCGCGACGTCACCCCCCGCGCCGCAGGCGGCGTCATGGAATCCCGAGGCGGCACCTTTCGCGGCTTCGAAGGCGTTTCCAGTTCAGGCCAGCCCGCCATGGGCTTCGCCTCCAACATCCCAACAGCCATGATGACCCCCGACGCCCTCGCCCGCGCCCAGGGCGACCGCGTCTTCGTCGACCCCATGGGAGGCCGCTACCAACTCGACCCCAATCAAATCGGCATGCCCATGATGCCCGACGTCGTCACCGGCCCCTTCGCAGAACCCGGCATGCCCGCCCCTCCACGCGAGCAAATGCGCGGCCAGATCGGCCAAAGCCTCGAAAGCCTCAACCGCATGCCCGGCGTCCGCGCCGCCAACCAAGTCGTCGACCAGGTTACCAAGGAAACCATTCCCTTCGACGAAATGTTCAACCGCGTCACCGAGCGCGGCCAAATGTTCGGCGCCGACTTCCTCGACCGCCAAGCCCGCGACCGCACCCAGCTCGACCTCGCCGCCCGCAACGCCCGCGCCCCCCTCGGCACCCCCACCATGCTCCCAGGGCAGGGCAGCGAAGCCCGCATCGCCGCCAACCTCGCCCGAGAGAAAGAACGCCTCAGCCGCACCCCCCAGGGCGCCATGTTCCTCGCCGAGCAGCAGCAGCAAATGGACATGCTCGCCCAGCGCAGCAAACTCGCCTCCACCGCCATCCCCGTCAAAGACGCCGCAGGCAACATCCTCGGCTACACCACCGGCACCGGAGCCAGCCTCCCCAACCTCAACAACAATCGCCAGCGCCAAGTGCAGCGCACCGTCGAAGTCGACGGCACGATGTATAATGTCTACGAAGACGGCAGCGCCGCCCCCATTTCCGGCCTCCCCACCGCCGCCCCCAAACAACAATTCATCGACTCAACCACCGGCCGCATCGTCGAATTCGACGCCGACATTGACACCTCCAGCCTGGATCCAAACCAATTCAAACCCGTCTCCCGCAAACCCACCCCCGCCACCCCCGGCACAGCCACCGCCGACCCCACCGCCCCCGTAGCCATCACCAGCCCGGACGACATCAAACGCCTCGGCCTTAAACCCGGCACCCCCATCATCCTCCCCAGCGGCAAACGCTCCAAAGTCCCAGCACCCTAAGCCATGGCGCAACCCCTCCTCCAAGCCCCCCCGTCAAACTGGGAAGATCAATTCCCAGCCGACACGGAACCCGCCGCCACCAACTGGGAAGACCAATTCCCCGAGGACACCCCCGCCCCCACCGCCGCCGCATCCTGGGAAAATCAATTCCCCACCGACACCGAAACCCCCGCCACCAACTGGGAAGATCAATTCCCCGAAGACAAACCCTTCTTCAACCTCGCCGACACCGCCAGCGCCATCGTCGACTTTGGCCGTGGCATCGTCAACACCACCCCCGCCGCCCTCAGCACCCTCAGCGAAGGCCTCACCCGACCCGACAAATGGAGTGAGGACACCCTCAAAAACCTTGAGCAGGACGAAGCCTTCCAGCGGGAAATGGCCGCCAAGACCGAGCAGAACCGCGCCGCAGGCACCAGCTCCAGCGTCGGCGAATCCATCCGCGAAGCCGGCAGCAGCGCAGGATTCAGTTTTGGCAGCATGGCCGCCGCACTGCCCGCCACCGTCGCAGGCGCCTACCTCACCCGCAGCAAACTCGGCGCCAACCTTGCCGGAGGCCTCGCAGGAGGCACCGCCGCCTATCGCATGGCAGGCGCCCGCTTCCTCAACGACAGCTTCAAAGACTGGCAGACCCAAGAGGAGAAACGCCTCAACCGCCCCGTCACCGAAACCGAGAAAGAAGCCGCTTATCAAGAACTCCTCCCCCTCGCCCAAAACGCCGGACTCTGGGAAGCCGGCCCCGAAGCCATCGGCAACATGGCCACCCTCGGCGCAGGCAAAGTCATCCTCGGCCTCGGCAAAAACAAACTCACCAACCTCGCCAAAGGCAGCCTCGCCAAAATCGGCATCAAAGCCGGAGCTGCCGCCGGAGCCATCGGCACCGAACTCGCCACCGAAACCGTCACCCAAGTCGGCCAGGGCCTCCCCCAAGCCCAAGCCGAAGCCATCGCCGCCGGACAAGATCCCGCCACCGCCCAAAGCGCCTACCCCGTCAGCGTCGAAGGCGTCACCCAAGCCTTCAAAGACGTCGCCCCCCAGACCCTCGCCCTCAGCGGCCTCATGATGGGCGCCGCAGGAGGCGTCCGCCTCGCCACCAAACCCTTCCGCAAATCCGAAGCCACACCCACCGCCCCCACCATCGAAGGCGACCTCCCCGGCACCCCCACCGCCACCCCACCCACCGAAGCCCAAGTCCTCGTCAACGGCACCACCTACGGCTACGACACCACCCAGCTCACCGCCGACCAAATCCAGACCCTCGCCGCCACCGGCAGCCTCCAAGAATACATCGACCAGGGCATGGTCCGCAACGTCTTCGCCCCGCCGCCGCTCCCCACTACCCAAGAAGCCACAGCGCCAGACGCCGCCGCCCCAGATCGCCCGCTCGTCTTCCGCCCCACTGGCCCCACCGTCGCCGAAGCCCAAGCCACCCTCGGCGACACCGGCAACGTCGGCAGCCAGTTCGCCGGAGCCTCCACCGTAGGCCGCGCCGGACCCGCCCCACTGCCACGCGACCCCGAAGGCAACTACGACCTCCTCAACCACCTCAACGAAAACCCCATCCGCGCCCCCCGCAAAGGCACTGAAGGCGCCGCCGCAGCCGAATACGACTGGCGGGAAGCAGGCGACTTCGACCCCGCATTCCGGTCCCGCATCATGCAGGAAGGCGCCCCCAACATTGACCAGCGCGCCCAGGAAGCCTTCGACCTCGGCTTCATCTCCGAGCCCACCGCCCAGGCCCTCGCCGACGAAGTCCGCAGCGCCATCGCCAAACGCAACCAACAGCGCCAACAAGGCCCCGGCCAAGCCCGCCTCCTCAGCGAGCAAGAACAAGCCCAAGTCCAATTCGAGCAAACCCAAGAACGCCTCGCCACCACCGGCCAACCCATCGACCTCGACCAACTCGCCCCCGGCGACACCCTCCGCATCGACGGCCAACCCGTCACCGTCGCCGACATCGACTACGACGAAGACGGCTACACCACCCGCGCCCTCCTCCGCACCCCCACCGGCACCGTCCTCGTCACCCCCGAAACCAACCTCCGCGCAGATCGAACCCTTCAGGAATCCTCAACAGTTCCCCCAGACCTCGAAGACCTCAACGCCCAGCTCGCCCTCGCCGCCGAGTCCAGCCAAGGCTTCACCAACACCACCATCGTCGCCACCCGCCAAGACGGCTCCACCATCCTCTTTTCCGAACTGGTCACCCTCGCCACCCGCGCCCTCCAAACCGGCACCCGCTACGCCACCTGGGCCGCCAACCTCGTCCGCCGCTTCGGCCAATCCATCAAACAATACCTCGCCGAAGCCTGGCAAGCCGCCCGCAAAACCTCCCAACGCGGCACCCTTGACATCGGTGGTAATGTCACCCGCATGGCATCCGATTCAGGGGCCGCCCAAAACACAGCACCTTCGACGGGCGGTCTTACAGAGTCGGAAGTTAAGCCTTTTTCCAGCATCTTGTTTCGAGGAGAAAATGAAGGAAATGGAACAAATGCAGACAAAGAGATTGGAGGCATTCACTTTACGTCAGACGAAAGCTACGCGCGGCAATATGGAAGCATTCGGAAAGCGCTGGTGGAGCTTAACAAGGCGCTAGATTTCAGGACGCTTGGCAAAGAATTTACGTCAAAGCAACTGTTGGGTTTTTTGAAGCGGAATGGGATCGACACAGAGGCAAAAAGTCAACAATGGTTCAGTGGGAAAACGGTTGACGATTTATTGTCCGGAGATCGCGTGATTGAGGCTGGAGAAATTCATCAAGAAGCGTTGGACGGTATTGGTCATTTAATTAAACGGGCGGGTTTTGATGGATACATGTTTGCAGAGCTTGGAGACTTCCAAAACCCTGCTGTCGTCGTGTTTTCGGAAAAATCATTATTAAGCCCTGAATCCTCCCGCGCCGAAACTGGCGCAGGATTCACCAACACCCAAGTCGTCGCCACCCGCCTCGACGGCTCCACCGTCATCTTCGCCGAACTGGTCGACCTGGCAGGGCAGGGGATTCGTGCCGGCCTCACCCTCGCCCAATGGACCGCCGCCATGGTCCAACGCTTCGGCGCCGCCGTCCGCCGCTTCCTCTCCGAAGCCTGGCAGTCCGCCAAGAAGAACTCGCAAGTCGGAGCCCGCGCCAACCTCAACCCCAACGCCCGCCTCACCGCCCGCGAACCCACCTTCGCCGAAGCCCTCGAAGGCCAAACCCGCCAAAGCCAATTCGGCGAGCGCGTCCAGGACGACACCCGCCTCACCGATCCCCTCCGCGCCGCCCCCGTCTCCACCTTCGCCATCCAGGGCCAGCAGCAAGCCCTCGACCAGGCCAACGCCATCATCCGCCAGCTCGGCCTCGAAGGCGCCACCGCCACCTTCCAGAACGACGCCACGCTCCCCATGCCCGTCCGCATCGCGGGACTCATGCAAGCCGCCCTCCAATACGACGCCCGCGCCACCCTCGCCCTCCGCCAAGGCAACGAAGCCGGCAGCGCCGCCGCAGACGCCGCCACCACCGCCGCCATCGAAGCCAAAGCCTCCCTCGAATTCATCGGCAACGAAACCGGCCGCAACCTCGCCATGTTCAACACCTGGGCACGCATGAGCCCCGACGGCCAACTCCGCCGCCTCGACCGCAACCTCGCCAAAACCGCCCGCGAACAGATCTACGGCGACACCGGCGTCACCCCAGCCGAAGTCACCGACCTGGTCAACGAAGAAACCGCCAACCTCGACCTCGACGCCATCCTCGAAGAAGTCCTCACCGAAGGCAACACCCCCACCCCCGTCAACCTTCAAACAGGCGCCCCCATCGCCCGCAACGGCACCATCATCGACCGCCTCCTCGGCGGCCTCGAAACCACCGCCCGCGCCATCTCCGAATCCACCACCATCCAGCGCGCAGTGGAGGCCATCGACAACGTATTAAAGGCCCTCTCCGGCAAACTCTTCGCCGACCCCCTCCTCCTCACCCCCATCGGCCAAGCCGTCCTCAAAACCACCCGCACCCTCCTCCTCCAAGGCACCAAAATTTCCCAAGCCATCGCCGACGCCATCGCCGTCGTCCGCACCAAAATCCCCATCCCCCCGCAAGACGTCGCCCCACTCACCCAAGCCGTCACCTCAGCCATCGTCAAAGAAGTCATTCGCCCCATCCTCCGCAAACTCGCCTTCGACCCCAACTACAACAAACGCGAAGCCACCAAGGACATGCTCGCCATCGGCATCGGCGTCATGGAAGCCGGCCGCCTCGCCGACGCCGTCATCGCCAAACGCCCCAAGATCGCCAAGACCGCCCAGGACATCGTCCGCCAGCGCGTCATGCGCCGCCTCAGCGACAAACCCCGCAGCAAATCCCGCAAGCAGAAACTCCCCGCCATCATCGACACCCTCGTCCTCGCCGCCGGAGCCGGATTCATCAACGAGCGCACCTTCCTCGACGCCTGGGACAAGAAATACCCCCTCCCCAAACTCACCCCCGCCGACCGCCAACGCCTCCGCCAGATGGCCGCCGCCATCAACCTCCTCCCCGAAGGCATCCTCCGCCAGGCCGAAGCCATCAAATTCCAGAACGAAGTCGCCCTCATCGAAGGCATCGCCGCCGTCGACGCCCTCACCGCCGCCTGGTATGCCAACCTGCTCGCCGGAATCAGCACCCAAGGCGTCAACATTTGGGGCAACGGATTAAACCTTTTCTTCCGCACCGCCGCCGTCGGCCTCGCCAGCCCCGCCGACGTCACCAAACTCTTCTCCGGCCTCGCCGCAGGCGTCCGCCCCGGCCTGCGCGAAGCCAAACAAGTCCTCAAAACCGGCCAGCTCCTCAAGGTCAACAAAATGGATGACATGCAGGTCTCCGGCACCCTCGAACTCATGGCCACGCAAGGCGGCCCCAAAGGCTTCGGCCAATGGCTCGCCTACGTCATGAGCCTCGGCGGCCTCACCCGCTACGTCTTCCGCGCCATGGGCGCCATGGACGCCGTGTTTTGGTATTCCGCCCAGGAAGGCATGGCCCACCTCGCCGCCTCCCGCACCCTACGCAAAGCCGGAGGCCTCAAACCCGGCACCCAGCAATTCAACGCCGAATTCATCCGCCAGCTCGGCGGCGACGAAACCCAATACCTCGCCGACCTCGACCAGGCCCGCACCGAACTCAAAGCCGCAGGCGTCGCCGTCACCCCCGCCGCCGTCAACCGCCGCGCCTGGGAGATCCGCCAGCAGCGCCGCAGCCTCGACATCCGCGACGCCTCCGTCCGCTGGGCCGACCGCAACGTCATGCAGCAGCAGCCAGAAGGCATCGGCCGCACCATCACCGGCATCATCACCCTCCTCCAGAAAGTCCGCCCCGCAGGCGTCCCCATCTTCGTCCCCCTCGTCCCCTTCAACCGCATCCTCTCCAACCTCTTTGAATCCTCCCTCGACTGGGCAGGCGTCGGCATCTTGCGCGGCCTGCTCGGCTCCCACCTCACCGACTTCAACAACAAAGACCGCCGCCTGTTTGACACCGTCGAACGCCGCGAGCGATTCATGGCCGGCATGCTCGGCATGGGCATCGCCGGAACCCTGCTCGCCGCCGCCATGGCCCTCAAAGACATGGACGACGACGAAGTCCCCTTTATGGTCTACGCCATGGGCCCACCCGACCCCACCCGACGCGGCACCATGCCCAAAGGCTGGCGCCCCTACTCCATCAAAATCAACGGCCAATACGTCAGCTTTGCAGAAAGCCCCATGGGCCCGCTCCTCGGCGCCGTCGGAGCCTGGATGGACTCCACCCGCTACGGCAAGACCGAGAACAAAACGCTCGTCGATCGCGGCCTCATCGCCTTCCACAACGGCCTCAACAGCTTCATGTCCATGGGCGTCCTCAGCAGCATGAAGGACATTGTCGAACTCTGGAGTGGCCAAGGCGGCGCCCGATCCCTCAAACAAGCCGCCCTTTCACCCGTCGCCGGATTCGTCCCCGCCCAAGGCCTCCTCCGCGACATGGCCCCCCTCTTCGACAACACCAAAATCTCCGACGCCGACGTCTTTGGCGCCCTCGTCAAAGACATCCCCGTCTTGAAGTCCTACGGCCGCCCCGCCCTCAACGTCCTCGGCGAGCCCGTCAAGATCGAAGGCATCCCCGTCGTCCGCCGCTTCGCCACCGGCCAGCGCCCCGACGCCAACATCGCCTTCATCCAGCAGCACCAACTCCGAATCTCCGCCCTCCCGCGCACCATCGAAATCGGCGACTACCTCCCCAAACGCGAACGCATCGCCCAAGGCCTGGAGGACAGCGACCGCCGCCGCGCCCTCGGCCTCACCGCCATCGAGAACGGCGTCATGACCGCCGACCAGCAATACGCCTTCACCAAAGCCCAAGGCGAAGCCATCAAAAGCGGCCTCGAACGCCTCCGCAAATCCACCGCCGACCGCCCCAGCTCCCCCCAAACCACCGCCCTCCTCCAAAAGCAGCTCGACCGCACCATCCAAGCCGCCCGCATCACCGCCATGCGCCAGATCGTGAGCGAATTGAGATAGACACCCACCCGCCAATCCGGTATTCTCCCCGCATGGACCCCATGCAATACCACGCCAACCGCATGTTCGGCACCCGCCCCGAACAGCTTGTCGGATTCAAAGCCAAAGCGCAACACCTCATCGGCCAGCTCATCCACCTGATCGTCTACGCCGCCATCGCCCTCGCCGTTGCCCTCCCCATTTACAACGCAGGCAAGGAAGACGCCCGCGAGCAAATCTTCGACCACCTCTCCGACATCGCCGAAGACCCCCAACTCCTGCACGACTACATCCGCGACAGAGGCTACTAATATGCCGCAAACCATGCAGCACCGCCCCTTTTCGTCCGCAATCGCCCATATTCATTGACCCCAAAACCCCCACACCCGAGGCTTGAAAATCCCCGTGTCGGCGGTTCGATTCCGTCCCGAGCCACCTTTCTCAAACGGAGAAAGGCCCTTTGTTTATAAGGCTTTGCCCTTGTCTTTGCTTGGTTCCAGCGTTGGCACGGGGTTTCAATCAGTCTCCCAAAGCGTGATTTAGTCGATTTAAGTGTCTTGCGTTTTCTATTGCTTTCGGGAAAGTTTTTGTGTAGTGGTTCATGTAGCCAATTAAACCGCATGAAAACGACAACACCGCAGAAGCACCACATCGAGACGAAATTCGGACGCGTTCGAGCCTATGAGAAGATGAAAGCCCGGTCCAGGTGGAAGAATCCGGGCGTTCCTGAGTTTGAAAGGAACTGGTTTTTGAGGTTCCACTGTGGCGGCGAGACGTGGGATGAGATGGCCGGCCCCGCGTATCCCGTCGCCGATGGCATCAAAGCTCTCAAGACCTACGTGGAGACCGTGATGGAGGTGCGGCTTCAAGCGGCGAGGGAAGGGAAGCTGGACCGATTAAGGGAGGTGGTGGCGCCGTCTCGGGTGGTCTGGCTCTCCGAGGTGATCGCGCTGCATGAACAACACGCGCCCAAGTCGGAGCACTCCCGCAAGAGTCGCCAGCGCCTGGCCGCGATCTGGCGCGAGGTGCTCGGCCTGGAGCCGGAGGAGGTGCAGGTTTGCCCGAAGGTGTGGTCCAAGGACAATCTAAACGCCTGGGTGCGGATGCGGCAGGAGATGGGCCGCCGTGCGGATGAGGAGGAGTTGACCTGGGCGACGTTGCGGGCCGACTACAAGGCCGGCAAGCTACCCGCCAAGGACAAAGTGACAGAGATGCCGTGCAACACCACCATCGTCGGCTACCTCCGCAGCGCCAAGTCAGTGTTTGCAGCCTCGGGGGAGTATTTGCCCGGTCTAGTGCTGCCGGATCTGTCCGCTTTTCATGCGTTCGAGGCTGGCATCCCCATCACCAAGGGCCTCGGCGAACTGCCGCCGGAGGTGCTGCAAAAGGTGATCGAAGGCCTGCCAGCATTGAAGGCGAAGCGGTTAGATGCGTGGACGTTGTTTCAAGTGGTGGCATGGACGGCAGCGCGCCCGAAATCATTGACGCGCATGAATCGCAACAGCATCACCTGGCTCGAAGATGGCACGGCCAAGCTAGCGATCCCTGAGACGAAGGGCGGACGCCTGACAGTCGCACGCGTGCCGAAGGAGGTGGCGGTGGCATTGCATGAGCTGGCCGATGACAAAGGTCTCTTTGGTCGCTCCGCCGGTGCCATGGAACGCCTGAACCGTCGGGAGCTTAACCCGTGGCTAAGGGAGATGGGACTGGAAGGCAGCCAGGCACTCTACCGCTTCCGCGCCCACCAGCTTCAAGCCACCCGCGATGCGCTGGGTCTGCAACAGGCGAGCGACAAGGCTGGCCACAAGAAACCCGCGACCACTGCCGAATACTACGCCCAGCGCGCCCCCGAGGTGCCGATGGTCGACTGGCAAACCAGCGAGGTCCGCGCCTGACAAGCAGTGTCACAAATGGGACATCCCTTGTCCACACAAGAAAGGCCCGCCGGTGATGGCGGACCTTTTTAATGCCGCTACGCATGTGTTGCCAGCGTCATATCTGCTTGTTCCCCCTAAAATTGGGCAATTAATTCACTTGAATTATCTCTTTTTTGGGCTCTGGGCTCTGGGCTCTGGGCTCTGGGCTCTGGGCTCTGGGCTCTGGGCTCTGGGCTC
>Ga0181355_1000493_pt1 | contig 16839 bp, 15 predicted proteins | sample Fa13VDMM15DN_FD_130099 | JGI IMG/M metagenome (GOLD analysis project Ga0181355, IMG submission 130099) | Freshwater viral communities from Lake Michigan, USA - Fa13.VD.MM15.D.N | ecosystem: Environmental > Aquatic > Freshwater > Lake | place: USA: Michigan | collected 2013-09-23 | reverse complement strand
TCAGTCCCGTAAACTCGTTGACCAAGACCTTAGATGCCTTAACCGGGAATCTCTGTGCCTCGGGAATACGTGCGTCCGAGTACTGTCTCCACCAGCTAAGTGCCTTTGTCCCACCGGGAGTGTTCTGTAGAACCTGCTCGGCCAGCCGACCCGGAGTTCCAAGGGTCTGCTCCAGAGTTGAGTAGGTGTCAGACAACTGGCGACCAGAGTAGAACTGCCGGTTGGACAGCATTTCCAGCGGGCCTTTGATGAGCGGGTTCAGTGCGCCCAAGACGTTCATTGCGGTCTTCTGTACGGCCGACCCGGTCCGGTCCATCGCCGTTAGGCCGGTGCCCGGTGAGAACAGATTGACCAGTCCCTCGTAGGGAAGATCGATGTTCGCAAGTTTGCGTGACTGACCGGAGCCCTCGGGCAACGAGAGAAACGGAATGCCGGAGGGAACAGAGATGCTGGCCGACTGACGAAGGTACTCAGGAACAAACGAGCCCTCGGCGGGACGGGAGCCAGCGTCGATTCCACGGATCGACTTGCCCATCAGTCCGGTCGGGTTGTTCAGAATCTCGTCTACCACTAGGGGAGCGATGCCCTTGGTGTAGGAGTAGAAGGGGAAAAGAGTTTTGAGTTTGCGATCAAATGCCGTGAACGCCTCGGGTGAGTAGTCCACCTGCGTCAGGTCGGACAGTCGCTTGTCCTCTATAGGTGCGTTGCCCTGAACCCGAGAGGCTAGGTACGCACCAAAGCGATTAGCCGCGTCACCGGAAGACTGGGCACGGTCGGCAAGGTCCAGCAGCGGATTGGGGTTTCTCCCGGTCATACTGCGAACAGCCGCTAGGTTAGGTATCGAACGCCAGTTCTCTCGGAAGTTCTGGCCAATGTCTGCCCAGCTTGGCTCGCTTGCACCGGGGAACATCTCCCGCATGTCAACGCCACGTGCACCACTCCCTGTTTCCTCCATGATGTTGGAGCTTGCGCCGAACCGACCGCCCATCTCAACCTTTAGCCGCTGCACTGCCTCCTCGGTAGACAGGTTGGCGTACTCAGGGACGTACTTCTGCATCAGCTTGGCCGCCGCATCGTAGTTACCGCCACCGATTAACTCACCGGCACGCCGTGACGCCGGGCTAAAGATGCCCTTCTGTGCGGACGCAAACATACCGGAGTACCTGTCGCGTACCTTCGTAGAAGGGAAGGCAAGTGCCAGTGTCTTAAAACTCTTGGTCACTCGGTCGTACGCTTGGGCAAGCGGACCGGCGTCTTTAGGTTTGACGGTGGCGACCGGCACGTTGGCAGCGTAGTCGTCAATCATCTCTTTTGGAAAAGAAACCTCTGACAGGTCGGGGACACCGAACTCACGCGCCATGACAGCGGGTGCCGTTTGTGGGTCGAACCCTAGCTTGGCCAGTGCCTCCTCGGCGGTGTACACCTGTGCACCAGGACGCATGTTGGACGCCTCGTTAAGACGCCACTTCTTTAGCCGCTCCGTCAGAAACTTAGCGTTGTCAACTGCCCGCCCTTGGGACATGGTGTAGTTTGCAATCGCAGCGGCGGGGTTCTCACCAAAGACCGGAACGCCCTTAGATGCGTACTGCGTGTCCAAGTTATTAAGGAAGTTTCCTAGTTGCTTATAGAGGTCCTCCTCCTTCAGGCTACGTCTTTCCGTGTTGGACGCGGCAGTTAAAAGATCGACACGCTCTACCTGCTCCGGGCTCAGTTGCGTACCGGATTGCTTTAGGGCACTGAGGCTGTCTAGCTCTTTGCTGATGGGGTTGGAGGCGGGAAGCAGTGGCAGCTTTGCGGGCTCTATGGCATCCAGCACATTGTCGTACAGCCCAGCGTCAGTTGGAAAACTCTGGTCATATCTTCTCATCCACGATGTAAAAACATCCGCGTACTCAGATGGGGCGGACGCAAAGATGTCGTCTTGCAGGCCCGCGTCCATCGACATTTGATTGATCGTGTCGTAGGTGCCCGGCACGTCTAGGTACGCCTGTCTCCCCGCGTCCATGTTGTTGACCGACGCAACTTTTTCTGCGGTGCGTGCCTTTGGCGAGACGTAGTTAGGGTCGCCCGGCTGACGAACGCGGGGACGAGGAGTGTCAAACCCAACCTGCTGCATGGGAAGAAAGGTTGCCCCCTGTGCGGACTTTGCCTCACGAGCTGGGGCACCCAACGCCCTCAGTTCGTCTAGCATTCGCTTTCGGTCTAGCCTGAACTTAGCAACAAAGTCAGCTTGCGGAGCTGTTGAGCCGGGGCCGAACGCAGCTTGCAGTGCCTTAAGACGGTCGTCCAACACGGGCTGGTCAAACGCATCAACGTCAGTTAGCCCATACGCGGACGGCAGGTTGTTTGGAGATGGTGCCAACGAGCGGCCAGTGGAAAGGTTGTAGAAATCCTCGGGGGCCGTGAGTTCATTTTGCAGGTAGCGGCTGTAGTCTGCCGGGGGCACGCCCGGCAGCTTGTTGGATAGCAAGGCAATCTGATCGGCGGCCAGGCCCTCTCGCCGTAAAACATCTGCGGCCTCACGCGACTGGTTGAGTACACGTGCCTCGCGTTGTCGGTCGGCCTTTAGGAATCCCAAGACGGGCGTACTAAATAACTTACTGGCACCACGCACGGCGTCACCCAATATAGGTGCACCACTAATTGCTTCCCCAAGCCTGTCGCCGGTCTTCGCAAGGAAGTCACCTGCGGCCTTACCGTACAGGTCACGTGCGCCCATAGACTGCCACGGTAGATCAACGCGGTTTGTCGCGGACAGGGCGTCGTCAGCAAAGGTCGAAACGTCCGCCCCTTGCTTGCCTAGTCCGGTGGTAAACGCCTTCCACGCCGCCTCCTGCTCGGCTGCTGGTAGGGAGTCAATAACCGACCGCGGTGTGCTTGCTCGCATCCACTGACGCTTGCCCGTGAAGTCATCAGCAATGGCGGCCTTGTTGAGTGCGTTGTCCAGCAGACCGGCCTTGGTCATTGCCTTTCCAGCGATTGTCTTAACTGGGCTGAGGAGACCAGCAAGACCGCCGGATGCGTACGTCAGTGGGTCCAAAAACACCTCGCTCGCCAAGCCACCAAAGAAGTTGCCCCACGTGTCTTTATCGCCTACAAGCCCGTACTGTCGCCCAAGCTCTCGTCCCGTGATACGGTCGTCCGAGCTTTCGTAAAGGGCAGACAACGCCTTGCCCAATCCACCAGACAGGCCGCCACGTACCATAGCACCGGGAGTGTCTAGCAACCAACCAAGGCCAGACAGCCCACTAGACCCGGCGTTTGCCAAGTCGGTGAGCATGGACTTCTTTCTCTCTGGGGGAAGAAGGTCCTCAATCCTCGGCTTGCCAAACGGGATGAGGCCGAGCGGCTCTATGTCCGTGCCGTCTTCGTACGGTAGGTACAGGCTATTGCTGCCGTACGGATCGTAGAGGTCGTACAGTGGAGAGCGTGCCATATTAGACCCTAGAGTATTTCGATAGCACCACGCTCCCGAGCCATTCGGCGTACAGCGTTTTCGGCTTCAATTGGACTGTAGTTATAGTTGTCAATTAAGATTTGCCTGGCCTCACGTTGCTCGTTGGGCTCAAAGTCGTCCCTAAACCCAAAGGGCCTCGCCAATTGTTGAATCGGATTTCCAAGCGGGGCAAACCGCTCACCGATATTAGCGTCTTCTTCTATCACACGTTGATCATCGTCGGCCCGATCTTCTATTCGTTCTTGCTGACGAGCGGCCTGACGTGCCACCGGATCATTTACTCCACCCCGCCCAAGCGCGTTACCCAGTGCTTGTCTGGCCTCTAGTTGAAGTCCGGCGGCCTCTACTTCATTTGGGCCCATACGGCCGCCCACAAGTAGCTGTGCCATCGCACGTTCGCGTGCCACGGGGCCAAGCCTAGAGAGCAACGCATCAATGCGGGCCGTCTCTCTGTTGGCGGTTCCGCCGCCGAGTTGAGCTTGGAACTGATATGATTCCCTGCGTTTCTGAGCCTCACCAGCACGAGCTAACAGCATGGCCCGCTCTCTTTGCTCAGGTGTCATCTTGGCCACCTCTCTCTCCGAACGGCCAGTGCGAGCCATAACCTCCACAATGCGGCGGTTTTCTTGTCTGTCTTTATTTTTTGTATTAGCGTTGTCTAGCATCTCTTGGTACTCTTCTGGCGACATTTGGTCTAGCTCTTGCTGACGTGCAACTCGCTCGCGTGCGTTGGCGGCCCGACGGTTTTCCGTTACGCGGTTCTCGTATTCCGCGTACGCACGTGGGTCATAAGTTGCCTGTGTCTGGCTGCCCGGACTGGCGTTTGCAAACTGTTGCCAGCTCCTTTCGTCCGCACGGTCTTCGTCTGTAATCCGCCCCAAGTCGTACTCACCACTGTTCTTCCTGCGTTCCGCAATCGACCTGTCTGTAGCGGCATCGTCTGGTGTCTTATAAGGATTTACCTTTCTGTTATAAATCCGATCTTCCGCGCCAAACCTTGGGTCGCGTGGGCTTGCGGGGGTGAGTCCGTTGTCTTGTAGGCTCTGAATTTGGACATCCATGTCCCGGATGTTATCGTTAATCATCGACTCGTCTGGGCTGATCGGTGCTGACGGTGCGCCTACCATACCGCCAGACAACGAGGCTGGGCCAACCGGAGTTGGGCCACGCGGGCGAGGGCCACCGCCCATGGCGTCCGGCTTGTTAGGGTAAGTCAGTGGCTGAGAGGCTCTATATCTGTTAACCATGGTCACGGCCCGTGGGTCCGCGTCACGTTCGTTCAGATCGCCGTCCAGTATCTGCTCAACCTGATCGTTTAATGGAATTTGCGATAGAGCCATCTTAGTATCCCCTCATTTGTTTTTGCCGCCGGGCGGTCTCTTGGTCAACTTGGCGTTGACGTTGTGCCGGTTCGTTATCCTTTATCATCTTTAATTCTCTTTGGGTAATTGAATCCCCTAAAATCGCTATCCGCTCGGCACGCTCAGGTAGCATGCCAGCTTTAATCATAATTTGCATTAGAATCAATTGCCTCTTGTCGGGCTGCTGGTCGAAACTTTGCGCGCCTGTCCACTTATTGGTTGCGGGCACTTGGTAGTCGTCAGCGTGAGGGGCGATGCTGCGTCTAACGGGCTGGCCGAATGGGTCGTAGCCAATAATGTAGTCATCCTGCAAGCGACCGGGCTGAACTTCCTGTGACCGAATACCGGGGATACGAACACGCGGGTCCTCAACGCGGGGTGGCATATCTGGTGTGAACTGCCGTGCTGGCGGCTCAGGCGCAAACAGTGGCTCACCTTGGTCGGGCTCTACCTCCATGGGTGTCTCAACCGCAGCTTGTTGAGGGTAAGGGCCTGGTGCCATTGGTGCGGGTGGGTCATTGAGCGGTCGTCTGCCGTTGCGTCTATCGTACTCCTGTGTAACGGCTGCGTTTCGTTCGGCTTGCGTCATCGGGACCGCGACTGCCTCCTGACGCGGCGGGGCGTTGTTCGCGGCGGGGCGTGGGTTTGAATCAACCACGGGGTCGGTGATTGGCTGTGCCTTTCCGGCGTTGTTTTGGACAGGAGGGGCAGTGCTAATAATTGCGTACGCCTGCGCGAGTGCGTCTCGCTCTTCTTTAGACGGGCGAGGAATGGAGCTGTTGGTCTGGTGGTCGTACCGACGTTCGTACATATCCGCAATCTGACGGGTTGTCAGCGATTGCAGTATTTCATCTACTAGTGGCGAGTTGTTGTCTGGCATGTTGGTCCTACTTCATAAACCGTTTTCGCATCTGTAGCTCAATGTACGCTCGTGCAAAGCTGTCGTCTTCGTTATCTGCTGTCACCCGTGGCGTAGACATAGGGACGGGCCTGTACTCGTTTACTAGGGCCGCAAGGTCGCCGCTGCCGTCCAGGTCGGTCATGTCACGCGGGTAGCTTGGACTAACAAAGGCATCCACTTCGGCCTGACGCTGTAGGTCACGAGATACATTTAGGCCACGTCGGTGATCACTGACGGTCTGGCCACCCATGCCACCTACTGCAAGTAGCGCGGCCGCCGCCGCAATGCCGTCACGGCCGTCGTCGCCCATCATTGCGGCACGGTGGGCCTCATCTGCGTCCATGATGCTTTGTCGGGCAACGCCCTGAAATGGGTTTGCGTTACGCAGGTTCTGGATACGTCCGCTCCGAATGGCCTCTAGACCTGCCTGAGCCTGTCGCATGTCCTTCATAGTCTGGAGCGGAAGCTCGCCCATCGGATAGCGTGGGGACTCCGTAATGTCGTACATGCTCGGGGCCATCTGGTCCGCCATCTCATCGACTAGGCCGCCCCGTAGGTACGCATCCCTAGTAGGTCGCGGGTCAGCGTTGATCATGTCATCGACTAGACCATTTTTGAGGTACGTGTCCCTAGACAGCAAACGTGCGGCGCGTTTTGGGTCCATTGTTATGCCTTCTTCTTCTTCTTAGGTGGTAGAACGTCAGGCAGCTCGCCATCTTCGTACGGCAGGTCGTCACGTGTAACCTTTGGTGCGTTTGACTTGCCGTGCATTTCCTCGTCTAGGTCAGCAAGGTCGTTCTTGTCGTCGTCGCCCTTTGAGGTGAGCTTCTTTGCGACCTTGGCGTCACTGGCCTCGTCGCCCGCTATGAGCTTCTGGACAAGACGCTTTAACGCGGCGTGAGTGAGATCGTCTAGGTCTAAGTGCATACGGTGTATCCTTTTTTCAATTGCTGCCATAGGACGAAAGCCCACTAAGTAATGGCGTTGGACGAAACGCACTCTGGCCCGCAAAGCTCATTGCACCCGAGCGTCGTTGATAGTCGGCGTCTTGTCCGGCCTGCTTCTGCTTGTCCATCAGGCCCTGCAACGCCGTTCCGTACTGTGACGCACCGGAGGCCGCCTGAAGGTTGCTGCCTACGTTGGCGGCTCTCTCTTTGTTGCGAATGGACTCCGCATCTGCCAGACCCTCAGCCAGTAAGTTTCCTGCTTCGCCAGCCACGGCACTACTGCTCCGGCCCAAGCCGCCGCGGGACAGTTGCTTGCCGAGATAACGCGGGTCGGCGGCTTGGTACGCACGGGCAACGGCCGTGTTGTACGCGCCGCTGGTGTACGGGTCCGAGTTTACGTACGGCTGGTAGCCCGTTGGCGATAGTTCAATATTGGATGCCATATGCTTATCCTACATGACGCCTGACGCGGCGTTCTTAAACAGACCGGCCAAGATAGACTGTGACCTCGCTTGGTTACTTAGGTCGTTAGACTGCTGAGTGCCAAGCTGAGATAAACCCGCTAACGCCGACTGCCGCTGGGCGGCACTAACGGCCTCGGCCTGTGACTGATTGGCAAGCGTTGCCTCTCGGCTTAGGTCCACCGACCGCGACTGGGCCGCCTGTCTGTAGGCGTCCTCAAATTGCTGCTGACCGCCACTGCCAAACATAGTGGCAGGCGGCCTAGATAGGTTGGTAACGTGAGTGCCGGGATCGACGGCCGGTCCGCCAGACCCAAGTCCTGTACGAAAGTTTGTTTGCACTTAACGGCTCCGTCCTTGTTGATCAAAGAGTGCCTCGCCCATTGGCCAGTCGGCGGTTGGCCGTGTCGTTGGAACCGGCCCATTACGGTTCTTTGGCCAGTCCCGCCGCATACGTTCGTTCGTGCCGTTGCGTTCATTCCGGTCCCACTCCTTTTGGGCGTCCTCTATCGCATACCGTTCGTTATCCGATGTCTCTTGGACCTGCTCGTCTCGTTTTTGTTGGCGAGTCTGAACGGGCGGTGGCGTTGGTCTGTAGTCGTTTCGCAGGCCGGTGTTGAACTGATCCATGCTGGTGTTTACGTTGTTCCGAAGTAACTCCGCCTCCTGTCCGGCCTTGTCATACCCGGCGTTAGCTTGTGTGTAGTAGTTGTTCGTGCCCGCGTTAATGTCTCCACGGACGGAGTCAATACCGGCACCGCCAATCAACTGCGAACCAAAGATGTCTCCGCTAGTTAGGTCGCGGATGCTTTGGACGGTGTCAACGCCCGTCGTAAAGTTTTTATTTAAGTCACCGCGTAAGGCATCGATTCCCGCCCGGCTTGCCTGAAAGGCATTGCCAACGGCACCGTACAGTCGCTGCGAGGCGTCGTTACTTGTGGATAACAAGTTGCCACCTCCGCCACCACCTCCACCACCACCTCCACCACCTCCTGTGTAGCTGCCGCTGGAGATCGCACCTTGTGGACCAGACACGTTCATTCCACCACCGCCGCCACCACCGCCCATGCCTGCGTAGGCGTTCATTGCCGCCATTTGCCCTAAGAAGTTGCGGTTAGAGACATTGTCTTGCCCGTAGGCGTTTGCCTCACCAATGGCGTTATTGGCATACACGGCCGAAAGCTGGGCCAACGCCTGCTGGTTGGCAACGGACTGATTTGACAGAGACTGGTATGCCCCGCCTGCGTTAGCGGCGTGGCCACTAATGGCGGAGCCGCCTAGGTCTGAGTAGTTCTTGCCAAGGCCGCTAAGTGCCCTTTGCTGCTCACTTGCCACGGCTTGTTGCCCAGTGGCCAGTCCGGTATATCGCGTGGCGTTGTTGTTGCCAAGGCCGCCCAAGACGCCCATGCCAGTATTAAACCCGCTCGTCTGGCCTTGGGTGTAGGTATTAAACTTAGCGGCGTCTGCCTTTATTTTCTCTATTTCCTGACTGGCGGTGCCAAACTGTCCTTTATCGAAGTTCTTTGGGTCATATTTTGGGCCAGAATACGACCAGTACCCCAAAACTACATCCACGCCGTTAGCCGCGTCCTGCCAGCCTAGGAGCCAAGAGACAAAACACGCAACGCTGGCGGCAATCGCAAGCAGTTGGTCTAACGGAAGGGCGAGTCGCATATCAGTTTTCTCCTATATGAATCAATGTCCACCCAGCAGAAACCAGTCTCTAAGATGTTAGCGCGTCCGTCCAGCCGCTTCTATCCTCTAGACGGCATAAGGCGGTAATTTTTCGGAATTTGTACTTCAGCTCTCCGTTTATGCAACCAATCACCACCACGCATCGAAAGGTGACTGGCCTAAACGCTACATTATTCATACGTAGGTCGTCTACGTGGGCGGGGCCGCGAAAGCACGCTGGGCCCCAAAAAACTGCGGGGCCAAAGTTGTTTGTGGGGCCAAAGTTGTTGACCTCGTTGTTGTTTTCCACAGGGCCGTTGTGCACCGACAGGTCGTTGTTAGTTACGGGGCCATTAAAGGTGGACCGCTTAACCACCTTAAGCTTATTGTTCATCACGGTGTCCCCGCCGTAGTAGCTGTTTCCCTCTACAAACACATCTCCTTCCTGCCACGTCGGGCCTTCGTTGTAGATTTCCTGCGTCACTAGACCGCCCGTATTAACGCCGTTGGCGGAGACATCTCCAAACTGACTTGGACCGCTCACGCACATGCTTTGGCCGTCCTCAAACATCCCACCTACCGCGTCGGTCATGGGACCAGCGGAGTCGCTGCCCCACACACGTCCAGACGTAATGTTAGAGGCAGGTGCCTCCTGCCACCCGTACTGACCGTTGTGGCAGCCGCCTCCAAAGGAGGGCACATCAATAAACGGCTGTGGCTGAAACACCTCGTTTTGCCACGGCGGTGGAAAGATAGAGACGTTAGTGCCGGGTGGTTGCTGAAGGCCGGGAAATTGCTGCGAGGGAGGGGGCGAAGAAAAGGACACCCCTCCACGGTGAGTCAGCGGCTGGGCGCAATTGGCGGTGGCCTGTAGGAACTCCGCCGACGCACTGTCTGGTATACCGGCATCACTGAGGGAGTTTCGTATCTGTCCACTAGATAAAGTAAACACCGCTAGGTTACCCCCTCAATTGCTAGGCCGCGAAGAACCACGGCGTTTGTTTCAGCACTTACCGTGGCCGATAACTCAACGGCCAAGTGGCGGTCAGTTCCTGTTGAACGTGCGTCAGATCGTCCCGCAAAGCGTGCCGTTGCCTGTCCGACCGCGTCACCCAACGCAGAGCGGGTGGCGTTCATGTCTAGCGTGGCACCAGAGGCCGGGTCAAAGATAAACCCACTACCGTCGTCCTCGTAGGCAGCCGGTAGGCGTGCGGTTGACGAGTTGTTAAAGTGAAGTCCGACCGTCAGGTTAGAGGTTGTTGTGGTTGGCTTATATCTTGCCGTGACGTTTCGGGCGGTCGTTTGGTCGATTCCCATGTTTCCTGTCTGTACCGTGCAAGATATATTCACGAGCGAGTCCGTGGCGTTATGGTCTTGGTAGCCACTGTCCGATGCCAGAACGGTTCCTTGTTCGCCACCCAGTAACAGGCGTGGTCGATTGCCAATGACCGCCAAGCCGCCAGACAGTATCTTCTGTGCGTACCGCTCCTCCCACCACGCCTTAGTGAGTGAGTGATAGCAGAGAGCACGGTCTTGTTTTGTGGCTGTACCGACAGGCTTAAAGAAGAAACGCACCACCTTCGTAACTGGGTCGCACCTCACAAACATATCGGCCGTCGCCAAGAAATCAATGTTTCCATCTTTTATGCCGAGCCAGTAGTCGTCCACCACCTCGCTGATTGGAGTGATGGTGCTGGACTCTAGCTTGTACATACCATAGTTGTCCACAACGTACGCCACTCCCTCGGCGGTGTCCCAGCATCGCTGGCTTAAAATACCTCGCTGGCCAATCAGTACAATAGAGGCGTCAATAATGGGTTGCGAAACATAGGCAAGGCGGTGGCAGTGACGTTGCTGAAAGACGACGAGGGCCGCACCAAAAGGCATTAGGGCGACAATGTGATCCTCGCCACGTACGTTCTCTTGGATGCGAAGCTCGTTGGTGTGAGGGACTGACTCGGGCTCATTGGCCTCCGAAAACATAATGTGGTTTGCACGCTTGGCCGCGGAGTCCTTGGCGTACCACATGCGTTCTTGGAACATCACCATCACTGCCACGGTCGTTGATGGTGGCGTGAACCGCCGAGCGTTGATGGCCCCGTTAGAAAGCAGAATGGGCAAGACCTTAAAGCCATCCCGCTTGGGGTTGATTAGCTCGGCCTCTCCAACGGTATCGATGTACTCCTCATCTCCCAACGCGACGCGGGCAATGCGGTAAAGAACAATCGCCTGGTCCGCCGACGAACGCCACAGCTCCACGTGCGTTGCACGGGCCTCGCCTCCACCCTCCCACGTCCACGTAAACCCCGAGCCAGGAGTGGTTATCTCAATGTCTACAAGCTCCGTAATGGAGCTGGCAATGGCTAGGTTCTCACCGTTCTCGTCCTCTGCGGTTAGCTGCTGAACGTAACGCATTGCCATCCAGTATTTCCCAACAAACTCAGGAACCATGACCGGCGATAAGATCGCCTTTGTTGGCGTGTCTAACGGCGAGGTTTGTATCGTTACGGTTGGTGCGGACGTGTAGCCGCTACCAGATCGTAGAATCGTAGAGCCAGTGCACACTCCGCCAGACGTTGTCATCTCGGCCTGCGCTCCACCGGCATTCGGAGACGCCGCGAAAGTAACGGTAGGCTTACCCGAGTACCCAGTCCCACCTGCGACAATGGTCAGGCTGGACACACTGAACAACACCTTGGCGGTTGCTGCCGCATCGCCGCCGCCGCCGCCACTAAAGGTAATGGCTGGGGCGGACGTGTAGCCACTGCCTGCGTCTTCGATGTAGACGGCGTCGATTTTATTGGTGATCGTATTAACGACCGCACGTGCCGTGGCGGTGACGGGATTCGCGCCAGACGGGGCCGCGATTGCCACCGTTGGCTCGGATGTGTAGCCGCTACCAAGATTTGTTAGAACAACCTCAAACACGTACCCGGACATTACGGCCGTGGCTGTGGCACCGCTGCCGCGAGTAAGGATTACCTCTGGCTCACCTACGGTCACGGTTGGCGGTGTGGTGTAGCTCTTTCCATAAGACTGCATGCGGCAGGCCGTCACGCGACCGCGAACAACAGCGGTGCGGCAGGCCGCCAATGTTCCACCGCCGCTAGAAAACGTGACGGTCGGCGCATTGCGGTAGCCGTTTCCTGAGTCAACAACGTCCACGCCACTCACGTAGTAGGTGGCAGTGCCGACGTTAGCCGTGACGGTTGTCTCGTCGGGTGGGTTCATGCCAAGCCCATCAGCAAAGTCGGATACCCCGTCCCACCGAAATCCACGCCCGTCTCCGTTAACGCCGTACAGGTCGCCGTTCATGCCACGGGCAAAGCAAACCGGGCCACCGCTAAATCCACTGGTAATTTTTCCCATGAGCTACGTCGCCCCAATAGTTGTGGCCGTTGTGACATAAATATCGCCAGTTACGTTGCAGTACACAATGGTCGCTATGGTCCCGGCGTGCGTTGTGTAGACCTCAACGATCCCGCGGGAAGTCGATCCGCTGGTTCCGCCGCTTACCGTCACCATCTTTTGCCCTAAGCGGCTGGTTAGCTCTCCGGGGCGAAGGCACTGAAAGTTAATTTGCACCACCGAACCACCGGGGGGAACAACGTACGGACTTGCGTTCGTCACCAGCCCGGCCCACTTGTCTATTGTTATCACGTTGTGCCTCGGTCTGTTCCTAGAGGTGATCTCCAACCGCCGTCGTTCCACGTTGCTGCCGACCGGCCAGACAGTGGCGCAACTTGGTCACGCTCCATTGCCACCTTCAGGTCTCGCTGGTACATAGCAAATGCGTTGTCTGGTTTGACCCCACGTAGACGGGCCAGCCAGTACTCGGCCGCGGATAGAATTGCCGCGTGCATACTGACTGGTGCGTCAATAGGGTCAGTGATAAGGTACTTAGTTCCTGCCGCCGCCGCTAGGGAGACGCCAGTTGTTAGAGACGTTGTGGACGACCGTGTCTTAATCAGAGACTCCGCCTCGTACGGTTTGAGACCGGCCAGCGTTTGCGGGAAGTCGGTGGTTGTTCCTGCTCTCATTACCGACCCAACCATTGAATCGGCAAAGAGAGTGGACACGCCAGTAACGGTAACGGAAGGTGATACCGGGGCCGTGATCGTACCAACACGTGAGTTGGCCTCGTGGCCGGACAGCCTGATCTGACGGGGGGAGCGACGATAGATAAAGTCAATGGTTTCGACAGTTGATGGGTAGCCGATTAACTCTAGGGCCCAGCCATCTGAGTCGGGGTCTTTGAGGATCGTCCAGTTGTATGGCTTGCCCGATTGATTAGCCGTGCGTTGCAGCTTCATCGCTTCATTGGGAGTGATGTATCGGCCCGCCCACCAGTTGTACTCGTCGCTTGGCTCATCTAGGTTGCGAAAGTCAGACGGCAGTGCGTAGACAGTTCGGTAAAGCGTGTACACTTGGGCGGTAAGGTTGGCCTTTAGGCTTAGGGTTGAGTCTAAAACAATGACGGTGTTGCTGGTGCGTGTTGCCACCCGGCAAATCTCGTTGCCGATTCTCAGAAAACCACCAGTGGCGGCCCACGTTGGCCATGTTCCATTCGTCAGGGTAACCGTCGTCCCTGATGTCGTTACCGTGCCGGTGTTGTACGGTGCGGACGTAAGCACCCGCCCGTGCACGTGGTAGTAGGCCCAGTCTTTTATGCTGATGACTTCGTCGTAGGCACGCTGCACGGCCGTGCGAATGTCACGCTGCTCGGCGTCTTGCGGACCACCAAAGCTGGCCGTAATCAGGTGCTCAACAACGTCGAAGTAAGTTAGCATTATTTTACCTTACGTGGTGGTCGTGGCGCAGGCGTGTCGTTACTTGGTTGCAGTGCCGCGTACCACTCCGCAAATATCTCTAGCTGCCCGCCTGCAACGGCATCAGGCAGTGCGTCGTCGCAGACAATCCAATGACCCTGCGCCGAACGAATGACGTTGACCCGCACACCGCCTGTGTTGATCGGTTGCAAGCTTGCCTTTTGCTCGTCGGTCACGATCAGCCAACTCATACCTGCCTCCGCATCGCTGTCTGAAATGCCTGCATTGCTTTGTAGAACGCATTGATCGCACCATCTGATCCCAATGGCAGGCCCACCGAGTAAGCGGCAAGCGAGCCGGTCCCATAAATTGGCGTTTCTTCGTAGTAGTCGATAGACGTTTCAGAACTATTCCACATTGCGAGAAACCAAATCGGTGTACTGTCTGAGGTAATGTCATAGCTAGTGGGGCTGCCGCCATAAGTTGCGTTCAATGTGCTGTTCGCACCATTTGTCCAGTATTGCAGTGTGCCACTATTGTCCTGCCCGTACTTGTGACCAGAGGCAGAGTTACTGCTGTACGCATAACGGCTAAGGTCCGAGTAACCGGAAAAAGCATCTTGTGACCAGTAGCCTCCACTCCCCGCGTCCAGCGAGGGTCCGTAGTTGCCGTTATAAATTCCAGCAGCATCGACGCCGCCGAACACACTGCCGTGATTCGTCCCCCTCGTATACACAGAGGCATGGACGTTGTTGTAGTCTAGACCCGCCGATGCAAGCAATTGAAGAGTCAACGTAGTGTCAATTGCCTTAGATACACCGTCGCCGGTGAGTCCTGTTGACTCTGAGAAGTCCGTACCGGCAAGCCCCACGGATATGTCGCGTATCTCTCCGTACTGCGTGCCTGTTGCAGATGCACCGCGATACAGTGGAGTTCGCATGGCTTGTGTGTTTCTGCCGCAGATTAAGTTCAGCCGAACAAACTTTGAACGGATACCAGCGGCGTCAATGGCCCGGCAAAAATTAGACACGGCACGAACTGTGTTTGCGGACGGCGGCCTCCCCAATGGAGATGCCATTGCGGTCTTTCGCCACGCCAACGCCTCGTAGTGGAGCGTTCTCGTCCGCATCGTCCGGTTGTTCCTTGGCATGCGTCTAGCCCTTAGCGTGAACAACCATTGTGCAGGCGGTTGTGCCAACCATGATCGGCGCAACGTAGCTAAACGCAAAGCACGCATCTGGAAGCGGGTGGCCGCCCGTTGTCAGGGCAGACGTGACGGCGACTCCATCGGCGTAGATTTGAATTGGCGTGTCAGTGGTGGCGTTGCTGGCGTACCAACCAATTTGCGTTCCGCCGTTTGTGGCGGCCACCATAATGGCGGCACCTGAAAACCGGCCTAACGCAATGCGTGGGCTGGAGGTTGTTGCGGCAGACGTTGCCACCATGCTAATGCCCGAGTCAAAAATACGTTCTATAACCGTCATTACTTTCCCCTTAATTTTGGGTGGGTGTGTTTTTTAATTACTTGCTCACGGAGTTCTTGTGGCTTGGCCGTGCTGTTTGGTGCCAGCCGAGCCATTTCTTCTTTGATGATGCGTTCGTTAAGTGCCACTCTCTGTGGAGGGGCGGTGCCGGGGTCGTAGTTGACCATCCCCTGCACCTGTAGTTGGCGGGCCTTAGCAACGCGGAGAACGTCGTCGGTCGATGAGACCCACGCCTCCGGGTCTTTCCACTTCCGCGTGTCCGCTAGGCCGCCGCAGTAGTACTTGCCGTTGACGTTAATGCCCGCCGACTTTGCACCCGCCAACATATAGTGTGCCTGCCGCTTGTGCATGTCGTCAAACTGCTGGTTATTTAGCCGACCCTCCATAAAGGCACGCTCGCTGCCCTTTGTTCCCGGCGGTGTCTGTAACGCACACATAATAGCAAACCTCTCGGTGCCGCCATTGCTGATAGAGCGTTGGTACGTTGCAACTGCCGCGGCTCCCGCGTTCTCAATCTCTTGTGGAATCATATAAGCTACTGTCCTTGCTGGGGTGGTGGGCCATCGGTGGGCTCTTCCGGTGGAGGACCACCCGGTGGTGGGCCGCCTTGCTCAGGAGGGGGAGGAGGTGGAGGTGGAGGTGGGATTTGGTAGTTGGACACGTCAAAGTTCATCGTTGCTCCCCAGTCCTGCATGATAGCATTAAACAGCTCTGGCCTTCCACCTTGGATCATCCCGGTGGCAACTGGCATGAGAATCTGCATGGCGGACTGGAGGTTCTATATCTTAGTGGCTACGTTCGGCTTTCGTGCTGAACCGGCCTCTACGCGGTAGGAGTACTCGCGGATAATAGACTCCGGGTCCTCGCCTTGGACGTGCATGAGCCACGCCTGTGCGGCAAGGGGGCCTAATAGAGGAGCGATGTCCTCGGGGCTAATTAACCACCTAGCCAGCAGGGCCTCCTTGCGTGCCACCGCCGACAGGGCGTCCTCTAGGATATTGGCGTAATCGTCCGGGCGGACGGAAATCTGCTCGGCCTTTACCTGGGCCTCGGCCGCAGACCGGAACTGATTTCTGGTCATGCCGTAAATTAGCTCGGTCAGCCCCACTCGTCGGTCGAATAGGTCGGTTACCTGTGCGATGATGTTGTACATATCGCTAGTCACGCCCGGCATCTGGAACACCGAGATTACGTCGTTGACGTTGCGGCCAATGGCCTCAGAAATCTCTACGATCTTAAAGCCACCCTCGCTCTTTTCCAGTATCTTTGACTTAATGTCAGGGTCGGCGGACTTGCTGACACCAATGATAACTTGGGCGGACGTTGCAATTCGGGTGGCCAAGAAGCTCATGGCCCAGTTAATGAACCTAAGCTCACCGATGCCGGGACGAATAATAGAGATAGGCCACGAGTATCCCGGCTTGCCGTGCCACGCCAGAAGCTCAAACGGCCACCCGTTCGGCTCAACCCAAAAGGGGATCGGCCACTGGGCTGCCATAAACAATGCGGGTGGGACTCCGGTCTCGTCCACCTCCTCCTGCATCATGGCGGGAGGCATGTTCAGCGGGAACTCCACGCCTGCGGCAACGACGATATAGCAGTTAGCACCAAGGGAGTCGAACTTGCCACGCAGTGACTTGTCGGCGTCCTTCATCCGGTCGCCTGCCCCGGTCTTGGAGTATATCTCGTGATAGCAGATCAGGTCGTTGGTCTTGCCGGTCTTGCGTTTGTACTCATAGCCCCGGCTGTCTTCGTCTGTTCGTGAGGCGTAGCTCTCTAGGTGTC
>Ga0181355_1000492_pt1 | contig 16864 bp, 26 predicted proteins | sample Fa13VDMM15DN_FD_130099 | JGI IMG/M metagenome (GOLD analysis project Ga0181355, IMG submission 130099) | Freshwater viral communities from Lake Michigan, USA - Fa13.VD.MM15.D.N | ecosystem: Environmental > Aquatic > Freshwater > Lake | place: USA: Michigan | collected 2013-09-23 | reverse complement strand
TTATTGCACCAGCACCAGACGAAGATGCATTAGCAGTAGCCACCCATTGCATATCTTGCCCAGTTGCAGCACGTCCGACAGGGTTTACAGACTGAACGCTAGCGATAGAAATCACATCCCCAACTACAAAGTAGTCAGTGATATTGATTGTCGCACCACTCATAACAATGCTGCTTCCGCTTGCGACCGCACCGTTTACAAGGAGGGTGTCAGCAGAGTACAGGCGTGGCCCAGCACCAGCAGTATGACGTTTGATGTTCTGAGATTGGAAAATGTCAAAGTATGACAAGTGACCGATTGCAGAGCTTCTAACGATGTCTTCGTTAAATACAGGAGTGAAGTTATTTAACAACGCACCTTTCAAGCTAGAACCGTCACGTACAGTCATTGCCATGTAAGCATCAGATGCAATATTTACACCTTGCTCAAGCAATTTAGCACCGGCAGTATCTACAGTGGTGAAGGAGTTAATAGCAACGCCAGCTGTACCTGTGAAGAAGTTAAGTTCTTGTTCGGCAGCGCTTGCAATGTCTTTTTCCATCTGAGTAATTACTTCCTGAATAGCAGGAGCAATAAACAATCTGGAGAAATCTTCGATTCTTAATGATAAATCTTGAATTGTGTAGGCAATCAGAGCGTGGTATTGGTGAGCTACAACAATACTTTCAACCGTTTCAATGATTGATTGTGGAGTTGCAACAGAGCCATCACCTACGATGAAATGGTTTTGTCTACGAACTTGTAATGTGTCGCCAATCTTGTAACCAGAAGACACGAAGTCATCTTGGTAAATACGGGAGGCAGTCATTACAAAAGGGGCATTGTTGGCAAACATCGCCAATGCAGTATTCGACACTAGGTCGGTTGTAATAAATTGGTTAGCCATTAGCTAGGTCTCCATTTAATCCATTAAATAGCACCTAGAAGCTTCCATTGGTTTCTGAGAGTTTAGTCCTTAAAACCCTTGGTTACTTCCATGTGCCAGCCTTCATCTTCGCTCTAATAGCAGCAGCCGAAGTATTACCCTTGGCACCTGAATGGGCTGGATTTGCTCTAACAGCGCCCAAAGGGTTAGCTTTAGTTTGGCTTTGCGGTTTCCCACTGTTGCCGCTCATCAGAGAAAATGACAACTTATTCACTTCACGTGCCTGATCTAGGGGATGGAGTCTGGAAATTCTTTCAAGTTCAGATTTGTTTTTGCCTAACCTGTAAGCTACATCAGCTGGATTCTCAACGAGTAACAGTGCATCCCGCACATGTGGAGTAAAAGGAATATCTTCGCCTCTTACTACATCGTCAAAATCATCGTACTTATCAGACGCTTTGTCGAATTCATTATTCAAACGTTGATACTGTTTGTGAACATGAGCTTGACGTTCAGCTGCCTGTGCTTGCTTCTCTTCGTGTTCCTTCGCGCCAAGAGCAAACCGTACTGCCTTTTGTATTTTTTCCTCTTCACTCATTGGCTGGCCGCTAGGCTGTCCGGGTGAGCTATAAAAATTGTGGCTATATGATTGTTGTTGTGGTTCTGCACTATCACCGCTGAGTTGTGCTTGCATTCGCATCATATGCTCTTGCATTTGTCGCATTTCTCTTTGATGTTTCTTGGCTTGCATTCCCAACCGCTTCTTTACGCCGTAAGGGTCATCCTGATCTGCAACTTCTGGTTCAGCTTCTGGAGCGCCTTGCTCTTCCGCATCACCTACGCCAACGCCACCATTAACAACATCTTCATCGTCACCGCTTACTTGTTCAGCTAAAGCATTCTGATCTTCATCCATGACTGCTCATCTCCATTCGACATCACTCGATGCCCTAGACCGTACGGCGGCCTGAAACCCGGCAAGAATCCTTCTTGCGTTATTACAAATTATAGACACATTAGTACAAAATAAAACCCCACATATGGGAATGCTAAAATAAGTTACTTTTTAGGTGGGTTATTGTGCTTATGAATACTTGCCATCACTTGAGCCAGATTGGATGAGAAGTCTTTCTCTGCCTTATCTGCATCAAGCAATAATTTCCCGTGTTCAACTTTAAGATGTTGCTTCTCAAGATGCATTTTTTCCTGCATTTGTTGAGATTTCAGAATCATTTCGGCTTGATCAAGAAGATGTTTCTCCTTACGAATCTTCAATTCTTCTGCTCGCTCCATTAATGCTTGCTCTTCAAGATGCATCTTTTGCTCATTCATCATCATTTGTTGTTGTTGAGCTTTCATCTGAGCTTGCATCATTTGTTCTTGTGGGCTTGGTGGTTGTGGAGGCAATTGCTTGCCTTCTTCTTTAGCCAAGATTTGAGGAGGCACAAGCGTTTTAAACCTCTCTGCAATTTGCGGCATGAATTGTATGTCCAAATTCTTAGCCCAAAGGTCAGCGATGAGAGGGAATGTTTGAGGATTCGCTTGCAATGTCTGTTGGAAGAACTCCAATGCAATGTCTTTCTGTACAGCAAAACTTGGGCCCGTATCGATTTCAACGTCATAATCTCCGCCCTCCAATGTGTTATCTTTGATTTGATCACCATTTTCTGCTTTACCAATAACCTTGTTTAATATGATGGATTCAGTGCGACCATCAGACTTTGATACGACCATATGACGCTCATTCTCACCAGCAATCACCGGCAGTAAATCAAGTACTACACGACCACCTTGCTCGATAGCCTGGTTTAAGTTATCGAAGTAAACGTAAGCTGACATTGAGCCTTCAAGTTTGCGCTCACGGCGTGCCTTGCCAGACATATCATGACCGGCTAACGCCTCATTTTCAGAGAAACCAAGAATCTCTCGGATGTCCTGACAACCACGCTGATATTGCTGTAATAATGAGTTTGAGAGCTCCCATGGCGGTAATTTGCTTGGCATGGCACCAGTTTTTGGGTCTGGTTTTGCAATCAAGATGCCATTTTGCAACTCAGGATTACGCCACATTTGTTCGTTACCAAGGATGTTATCAGGCGTACCCATCCATTGTTCGCGTCTTCGATTCTTAATTTCAGCGGCAACTTCTGAACCCACATAGTTTACGAACTTCTGGGCATCCTTTGCTTCATGAATGAACGAACGGGTGTATTGTTGCCCATTAATGAAGTTAGAATCCCCATCTACAAATATTAAAGGCAAGTACTTAGATGGCCAATCTGTGAATTCAATGATTTGATTTTGCGTAAGCACATATTGTCGTATCTTATAGTCCTTGCTCATTCTTTCACCGACTATTGTCGGGATGTTCTTGCGTATCATGTCGCCCACTATCTCGGATGAGTCGGCAAGGTTTGTTTGCATTTTAATATTTTCTTGCATATCTTCCCATTCATCCTCTGTCACACTTGTGCCATCAGATAGGAGGAATAGCTTTAACGGAAACCATTCTTTGCATGAGTATTTACATACAACGATTGTGTCTCTTGTTTCCCACTGAAAGTCTAGCAATGACCTTGGGTCAGAATATGAGACTGGGTTCATTACATGCGGATAAGTCGCATAAAACTCTTCTTTAGTGTAGACGTATTGACGCGCACAAAAGTTACCATCGCCCTTGTGTGGCTTCATGGCGGTCGGGTCAAATGATGTCCTTGTAACATCTGGGATTAATTCGTATCTTATTACTTGATTAAATGATTTTGGGCTTTCGTAATCAAGGCATATTTCATACGCACCATAACCCATCATGAGGGCTTGTTTAAATGCGGTCTGATAGATTAAATCGTTTTGTGACTGGTATGAAATTGTTCTTACTAAATCCGCTCTTAGGTCTATTTGTTTTTGTGTTGATTTGCCAGTAAGTGAGCGAACCATTAAATCGGGTTTATTCTTGCGTTGCTCGCCAACTACCTTTTTGGTGGTGTCATAGAGCTTATTGAAGGTCATCGCTGGTTTAAACAAACGACTAAATTCTGAGCGCTCAATGGCCGACCATTGGTCACGCAATACAAAGTTCATATCATCTTTACCGCGAGTTACGTTCTCACCAAAGTAGCCATCCCAAAGTACAAGGTCTTCACGGGCGTTCTTCAACACTTCAGCTTCATCAATGCCAGCTTCCGCAAGACGTTCTTGCAATGCCTCGTTGATACTATCGATGTCTTCGATAGACATTTCGTCAGCAATGATTTCCATGCTCTGCCCCTATTCCTTGGGTTAATGTGTCCTTAAAGTCGACCTCAACAATAATATGCCAAAGTCGCCTTTTACTACCTACCTACACAACTTCTTCTAAAGCTAATTCAACAACTCTGGCTTTGCATATTCATATTCAGCCCAGTCATCGGATAATAAATCCTCAACAGAAAATATATAATTCCCTGCATTTGGAGCAGGGCTTAGAACTATCTTCCAAGCATGGGTCATTCCTTGCATTAGAACAATGTATCCATCTTGTGGATTCCATCCTGTACGATAAAGACTTTTACCAGCTTTCAATTGTTCGAGTGCTTCTGATAACAACATTGTTACTTCTCCTTTAGTTTATAGTTATGGTAAAACGGTTAATTGGAATGAGCCAGCAGTAAGAACGGGTCTGTAAACTTGATGACCGTCAGACGCAACAGCGAAAACAAAATCGGTTGCTAATAAGCTTATGCTTTGACTTAATAAAAATTTATCCAAGAACCCAGCAGCAGATATTTGTGCCAGTGTGTTTTGTGGACAATAAAGCCTACCAAGTCTGGGAACGATATTGTTAGCCTCACCGGCAAAGTTTAGAACTAGGTTGATCTGTGACTGAATACTCATGACTTTTTCTCCGTGTCTTAGGGTTAAGGTTTAACTTTTTCTCTGCTTCACTGCATAGGTCTTCTAAAATCAACTTGAGTTTAGCATTTTCTAACAGCAAAATATTCATGCATTGTTCAAGTCTTGTTATGCGCGCATCAGCGCTCAGTAATTCCACTTTGTCCTTCATGTTCTGCATGTCAATAGCCATATTCTTTATTTCATGTAGAAAGCTATGGTAATTCTCTTCATTCAGATCGGTCATCGGCAAAGACTCCATTGCAAGTTTTATTATACCTCTTACATCTATCATTATCTTTCAGCCAGTTTTTTTAATGCCACACTGTATCGCCCAGCAATCTTGGCGGCAACACTTTTAAGCTCCTTGTCGCATGGTGTACATTTATTGCTTTCATCAAGCTTTTTACAATACTTCCTGCAATAATCACAACGTTTTTCCACTTAAAATATCCTCATAACGGGATTAAACATATTCACGTGCTTAGTGTCACCCATTTTATCTTGAGTAATTCTATCGCTTGCAATCTCCAAACATGCATAGCCCAAAGCATCCATTGGATGTGATGCCATATTCTTGTTTGGCTTGTCCTTGTATCTTTCCTCACCTGAAACTGCAACACGGGCATACACATAATCTTTCACAAACCCTTTGAATAGTGTGAGGCAATTGCGCCTGTTAAGGATAAAGCCCGGCTTACCATCAACCATCTTGTTTAAGAAATACTTAATGCTTCCAAGCCGTGGGTCAATGTCATTAGTACGCGCGGCTCTTGTTGGAATGCCAAGCGAGTTTAATTCGCCAATGCAAGACATTTCTTCAACGATTTCATTTCTGGCATTCCCTGCTGGATCGCCAATCGATAGGTCGCCAACCTTACAATACGGGAAGTCTGTCAACAAGCCTGGTATTACAATCGAGTCTGCAAAGGTTCTTATTCCCATGCCATCACCCACATACTCTTTCAGTACTAACAGTTGTCCACGAGCTGATAACTGCATAACAACGCAAGCAGGAGTAAGGCCAAAGTCCCAACCAAGAATGAGTTGCTGACCTTGGATAGCATCCAAAGTATCGACAGCGTGAAAATCAGGATTAAATTCAGGAAAAACTCGCTTACCAAACCCAACAGAACCATATTCACCAAGACAAAACACTTTAATAAATTCTTGGGATTGTCCCTCTGCCAACATTTCGTAGTAATTATCAGGTAAGTGGTTAGCATTATCAGCATTAGGATTGCGAACCCATTTATTATCATCATTTTTGAGCAATCCCGGCGGTTGTTTAAATAGTCTGTGATGTTCAAATGCTTGCTCTTCAAAGTCTTTGAATATCCAATGGTCATCCTCTGGAGGGTTGGTGTCTGCAATAATACCTGACCAGTACGGCTCTGGGCAAAATGCCTTGGATGGATAACGATTCACCCGTCCTTTCATATGCGCTAGAGCGGCCTTAGGAACCTCTGAGAGCTCGTTGATGTAACAGCCGGTCAATTCCAAAGACTTTATCTTTCTGACGTCCTCTGGCCTATCTAGAGCGATAAATAGCAGCTCTAGTTCTACGATGCCATGGCCATCATTGAACGCATGCTCATAAGTCATTATTGGCTTCTGACGCTTACGAACATCACCTAAGTCCTCAAACCAAGCTAGCCAGGTTGCTAAGGTAGTGGTGGCTAATTCTCCACTTGTATTACGTACAATCCCCCATCTGCTCCTTCTTCGACCGTGATGCCACACCGGGACGCTACAAGCTCTTCTAACGATTTCTGTAATTGCCCACGTAGATTTTCCACTTCCATAAGGGCCCATAATGACACGCACAAAGCTGTCATCGTTATGAGCAATATGACCAGTCGTAGTTGGAATATAGAGCTTATCCTGTTCTTGAGCATGAATGACCATCCTGTCTTCGGTTATTGTGATTTGCTTTGATACACCACGCTTTCTTGCGTGCTCAATTTCTGCGATACGTTTTGCCAACCCTGATGCTGTTAGATTCATTTCTCCAATATCCCCCGTGGTGGAGGCGTTTTGTAATTTGGTTTATTGGTGTGTACATGCTCTTGTGTATTATATCGTACTCCACACTTAATACATTCGCGGCGGCGTATAATCTGGTTGGTTCTATCATCCTTTTTCGTGTCAACGACATGCGAATCAGGGTAGCCACACGCTCTACATTGCATTTATTTTCTTACCCCACGCAAGGTTTGCTTATACATGGCACGAGCAGCGTTAGTGTGTCGATCTTTTGATTCCTTTGAGTTGCTCGGAACCCATGTATTGACTTGATTAAACTCATAAGCCGGGGCTGTTTCATGAGTCTTTTTCTTCTTCTCTTTCTCTAACCACTTATTTGGGATAACTGGCATGTTTAATTCCTTTTATGATGTTCGTGCCTAACATGATACTGCCTTATTTACAATTCTTCTTAGGTAGCTTAAAAGCCTTAGGCTTATCGAACAAGTGTTTCTCATGCTTAGCATGTGGGCTCTCACTCTTCATCATTTGTTTCTTTGCTTTGTTATCCATGGCCATTTTATTTTACTCCATAAACACTGCTCAAAATCCAAGCGTCAGCTTCCCATCCCTCAGGGCGCGATGAAATGATATCCAAATGTTCGCGAATCTTAGTCATTTGTGCACGAGTCATTGCTGCGTAAAATTCAGTGTGCTCATTCTCAACTCCCAAAGTCATATCGGCCTGCGCTTTATCAATCCAACCTTTCATCGTATTGCTGCTGATACCATTAGCCTCTGCTGCTAGGTTGAAATGAATACGATGACTTACAGCATCAATAAGTGCTGCACGCTTTTCTGTTGAACATAATTCTAACAATTTACTCATCTTTTGTATCATCCGTAATAATAGGAGTAATTTTATCGGACTTCTCAAGTTTATCTAATCGTTCATTCATTTCAATGATTCCAGCTTGCGAACTAAAGTACTTATTGTGGCGTCTTTCGAGCTTCCAAGCGGCTGCTTGCCATGCACCTTCATTCATTGCTTTATCAATCTTATCAAGCCAGATTAGTGCTGTTTGTCCTTCGGCCTTCTTTAAGTCATTAAAAAACTCCACAAAGCAAGGTATATTTTCAACTTCTGCTTTGCGCTTCCAATTCAGAAAAGTGTTGTAGCAAATACCTGCGTAATTACAGGCTAATTCATAGGGTGCACCTTTCTGAAGAGCGATTAAAAGTTTCTCTTTGTTTTCAGATGTAAACTTAGATGGTCTTCCTGTTGCCGCTCCTTCATACTCCATTAAGCACCGCCTTCTTACCCGTGAACTGTTCCCAACGCTTAACGATAACATCGCAATACTTTGGGTCAAGTTCCATCATAAGCGCACGTCTGGCTGTCTTTTCGCAAGCTATGGCAATCGTGCCGGAACCTGCGAAAGGATCGTAAACATATTCACCGGGGTTCGTATGGTGATTGATAGAACGTATAAACAACTCAACCGGCTTTTGGGTAGGGTGTGCGGTCTTGTCTTTTTCACTTCCAACGCTCGCAACATCCCAAACAGTCATTTGTGTGCGTCCACCTTTCCAATTACGTTCTCCTGATTTCTTGACCGCATACCAACAAGGTTCATGCTTCCAATGATAGTCAGAGCGCGATAAAGCGTGGACATTCTTATTCCAAATAATCTGCTGCTTAATATCGAAATTTGCCCTACGTAGGCCGTCCATAACAACGTCTGTAAAAGCGGAGGCATGCCAGACATAGGCCACAGAACCTGTAAACAGCACGTAAGCGTCATACCAATCAGCTTGATCGTCATTCAGTAGGTTGCTATTTTCTTCACGTTCAGTTTTATTAACGCCTTTCGCCTTAGCACGCCAGTCAGCCTCATACTTAACCCCATAAGGTGGGTCGGTAACCATAGTATTCGGCTGTTGACCGGCAAGCAGCTTATCAACGTCCGTGATAACCGTGCTACTACCGCAAAGTAATCTATGATTACCAAGCAACCAAACATCACCCAGTTTTGTAACAGGCTCACTAGGCGCATCAGGAACCGCATCATCATCAGTCAAACCAACACTAATGACCTGCGGTGTTAACGCCTCAAGTTCATCCAAGCTAAAGCCCGTCAAATCAACATCAAAGCCGTCATCCTTTAACAATTGAATCTCAGCTAACAGGATATCAACATCCCATCCAGCGTTAAGAGCAAGCTTGTTATCGGCAATGACATAAGCACGCCTCTGAGCCTCGCTAAGTCCTTTTAATATAACGCAAGGCAGCTCAACCATATCAAGATCACAAGCCGCAAGCACACGCCCGTGACCTGCAATGATTGTATTGTTTTCATCAATGAGGATGGGGTTTGTGAAACCAAATTGTTTAATTGATTGCGCTATTTGTGCGACTTGTTCATCGCTATGAGTTCGTGAGTTTTTTGGGAAAGGATTCAATTCGCTGATTAGACATGTCGCTTGCGAATGAATTGGTAGTGACATATTTGCTATCCTTAGCGGTTTTTTCAATAAATGTATAATACTACTTTCTTTTATTTATTGCGACCATAATTACAAACAACACAACGGTCTCAAAGCCATCAATAGTTGCAAGAAGTTGATAATACTCGTTAGTGTCAATATTTCCATCTCTTAATGCATAAAATAAGTTAGTCAAGAAAGTTGTGAAACTTAACAGAGCTGGCGCGGTCAAAGCAACCTGAGGATTCTTTTTCATATAATCTTTCAGCTTCTTCATGGCGATCCCCTTGTGTTACTCCACTAACTCAAAGTGTACCAAATCTTTGAACCGTTCGTTATCTATATTCGTATCACTGTCCCAGTCACCACCAAATCGCACAGCATGAGTCATCTTGCCCTCATCCTTTAACTTTTGAGCCATACCCATGACGTAGCCAGCGAACCAATAAAACCGCTTGTCATTTTTCCAGTCAATGGGGTAAGGAGATACATCAACAGCCATAGACGGCTGGCGATTATGCTTTCCGTGTGGCCAACGTAGCTTTGAATTGCCATTAGCAAAGGCGCGGTCTTGGTCTTCCTGATTACGGGAACCCCCAATGATTGAGCAATCAAACGATTTGATGACCTCAAAGAATAAGACTTGCAAATCATGGTGACACGTTGATAGCTCAGAGAATGATGCCTTGCTAAACTTAGGCATAAAGCGTCCTTGTGGAAGTGTTAATTTAATAATAGCACACGCATAAAATTACGCATAGAAAACCCGCCGAAGCGGGTCAACTATAACAAGGACGAACTTAATACAAGGAAGTTAATAATAAAATATTAATCGAGGAGATAATCTTCAATTATTCTTTTACCATCATTCCAACCATAGCAGAAAAGCCCTTGATATCCAATGCTTTTTACAGTTTCAATAAACTTTTCTTGCGCTATCCAAGTCGGTGCTTTTCTTTCGGACGGAGTGTATTTTTTGTTGCGCTTTACCTCTAGCCATAAACCATGATAGTTCTTGGTTGGATAGTAAATAAACAAGTCACTGACACCTGACCTTAGTCCTAATAACTTCAAATAATGCCCTTGTAAAGGCGTTCTTTTTCCCTCATTGTTGTTCTTGCAAAAAAACTCACGAACAATTGGGTGGTAACTTAGCCATTTCACTAGCGCCATTTGCTCTTTGCTCTCGCTTGGTATCGCTGCTCTTGCTGCCATCCTTGACCTCATCATTGCTATACAATTGCTTCTTTAGCTCCGCAACATCTTTGCTATCACCTAGGTTAAATACTTTCTTTTGCTTCTTCATCATTGCCTCTTTAAATAATATTTTGACTGCTTAACCATTTCCGTATAGCACGCAATCGCTTCTTCAATCTTCTCATCAGGCGACATTTCAATCACCTCTTTGCAATGCTGTCTTAAAAATTCAATGTCGTCACCTCCGTGACCATCAGACACTTTTTTAATCAACGTACATAAGTAATTTTTTCTGGCTATCCATAGCCCCTTGTTCATCATTCACCTGCCAAGTTCTTATAAACTCTAGTTGGCTTCAATGTTCTAGTTGATTCATGTTCTTCACGTTGATTAGGCGGTATATAACCTTGCTTCTTTAACCATTTTGGTTGGTCTAGCATGTTTAAAAACTTGTTGCGCGCCATAAGGTAGACGGGCGGTAAAATCATGGTTTCAGTCTCTGGTATGCTCATCAAGTAGAATTTGTATTCATGAAACACTGCTTGGTCAAATTCTCTATGGCCTTTCTTAATCTTATTCTCATCAAACTGCTTGTAGGTCTTTCCGCCTCCAAGTATTTTTTTACCTTTAAGTACTTCTTGGCATTTGTTCATGCACTCACGAAATGCTTTGCTTTCACCAGCACTATGGATTTTATTTGGCGCAGGAAGTTCTTTGGGTCGCTGATTATATGCCTCCAGTAAGCCCCAGCTGTGCTCTTGAGTTTCTCTAAACTTAGTTAAAGATTCGGCATAGGCTGATTTGAATTTAGACTCCAAAGCCTTTTCAGTTTCATGGGTCATAGCCCAATTGCCTACCGATTGATAACACATTAAAGCCAATGGGTGATTGAACTCACGCCTCATAGCAGCTTTTACGCAATCACTAAGGGATGGAACGCCAGCGTAAGATTCACATATTTTTATAAACTCAGAAATACTTGGAGGCCACTCAAGGTTTTTCCTGCAATAGTCCAATGCTTCCTTGATAGTGTTAACCTTCACATCTTCAAGACCGCAACACCACTCATTTTCCCAAAGAGAATTAAAGTCTTCGTCATGGTAGCTCTTAACAAACTTATGGTCGTAAATGGCAGCAAACCTCAAATACAACGCTTTAGCATGCATGCTATTAAACTTATCCATCAACAACCCCTAGTTCAGTAAGGCTTTAAATTCATCTGACTGATGGGTTTTCTTGAATTCTCGAATAGAAGCGGTTATAGGATGTTCGCATTTATTAGGGGATGCCTTCGTTATCTCATCATTCCATAGTTCGTTTTGTAGGTAAGTTGAAGGGTGAGGAATGTATTGCTCATCAGCCCAAGCACTGTCATTGACATGGCGGTTGCTTACATCATTGCAGATTAAAACAGCTATTTTGTTAAGCTTTTTTCGTTCCCATATTTTCTTTGCTCGTATTTTGTTTTTCTTTACGGGGTATATATCCCATAAAGTATTAAAAGCACATGCTTCGTTTTCCTGTGCAACGTCAGTTGCACTTATATTACTAGATGTTTCTTTTATATCTTCTTTCTTTTTTAAACCTCTTTCTTTTGTATAGTCCCTATTATCCACTTCTGGATTATCCACTTCTGGATATTGGGGAAGTGGTGCACATTGCTCTACAACCGTTGCTGGGTCTACAAATTCAGTTCCGTTTAACACTGTGTAAGTCGTTTTTATTCGTGTGCCTTGCACACTAATCTGCACATGTCGCACAATCAGCTTTGCGTCAATTAGGTAAGTTAGAATTTTGTACACTTTATTCTTGCCAATCTTAAAGTGTGTTTTTAAATGGACGGGGTTTAATCTCCAGTCATCCGGCTTACTTTGCAAATAAGCCCACATGCCTATGGCTTCCATGTTGGTACAATTCTGAATTGTCTTATTGCATAGCTGGGTGAATGGAACAGATTGTTTGCTAAGGCTGCCTTCTTCGAATTCAGGCTTGTACTTTTGTATTGCCATGATTTATAATGCTCTCTGTTGTATGGATGCACTAAGCCGTAGTTCGCCAATCTTTTGGCATCCGGTTGTAAATAGAATGAATACTAATCTTGGCGGATCGATTCATTCAAATAATGTACTTGCAGCAAGAGTACTGGAAGTTGACCTTGCTGCTAACCTCTGTATTTTGCCTTAAAACACCTTTATTATAAAGCTAAAGCAACCAATTTAAACAATATAATTCTGAACATATCATCCCGTATTCTATCGCAATTTACAAGCACCCAACTTATTTACTTATTTATGTATAAATATACGAAATATTCCTTGCACGCATAAACAAACATATGTACAATTGTTCAATTCAACATGAATGCGAATAACAACAAGGAATTATTTGATGACCAAAACTACAGCAAAAAAGAGCGTTGACTTAAAAATCTTCAACATGAGGATGCCCAAAGACATATGGCTATTTTTAAAGAAGGCAGCAGCAACGCAAGAAGTGTCTATGACAGATATTATTGTTGACTGCGTAAACAAGTATAAAAAAAAATACGAGCAAAGGTTGGCACAGTCAGATATAAATGTATAATTGTATTTTTATGGAAGAGGTAGAGTATGAAGGATTCCATGTTGTTGGTTGAAAGTAAGCTTAAAACACAAGTAGACCATATTTTTAACATAAAGAATGAAGATGCATTAAAATCAAAAGTGTTTGAGCTGGCATATGAGTGGTATATGAAGGGTATTAAAACAGGCTTTGAGTTTGAGAGAGAAGATAAAGACGAGTAGTAAAGATAGGCGTTGAGATGAAGGATTGCCCCTTCATCTCAGTGAACATACAAAAATCCGTAGGAGGATAATTTAATGAACGCATTAAGTTTAGCGTATTCTACCACACAAAAGCAACAACAAGAATCATCATGGAGTGATGACCCTTTTGAATACAAGGGTTTTACAGGAGTAACACGGTTGTCAGAGCATACTCGCAATCTTAATAACTACACAGATGAGCTAGTTTATAGCTATGGCAAGCACGTAGGCGACAACTACGAACTTGACCTTGATAAACTTTCATCCCCATGCCAATTAGAGCTCGCCAGACTATACATAGAATCAATTGACCGTGAAATAGAATGGGCTTGCTACGGCGAAGATCAAACACTAAACAGCGACTTCCTTTGCGCCATGCTCGCCATGCTTAAAGATTCAAACCCAAAAACACGCGCCAAGTTTGCGCAAGTTACCACTGTAAACGTACTTAAGTACTATCACAACAGCCTGCAAGAGATACTTAACTCAGCCTGTGAAGACTATTTTTGCAAAGAAATGAGTGAGGCCGGTTATCACTCTAATCAAGACATGGATAACGGAGATATCGTATGGAGAGGCTGATTAGCGAAAAGCGTTATAGCTGTTATAACTATGAGATATGGGCATACATGGATGATGACTATCCAGCAGAAGCAGCCTATTACAAAATACTTGATAACGATGGTCAGCATAAGTTCTGGACTGGCTCGAATGTAATACGTGAATCAGACGATACGTTTGAGACTGCTCAGGAAGCAATGTTTGCAGCAATAGGACATATCACAAAGTTAGAAGATGGCGAAGAGCCTGATTATGATGCACAACCACCATCTATAGACTGGGATGAACGCAGGAAACTAGGAGAATGATCATGAAGGATTATATAACAGCTAAAGAACGATTGAACTTTAAGAAAGCTTGGTACTTATGGTTGTTCAAGAAGAGATAAATGCTTCATGCGTATAGGAAACTGTGCGCATCTGGAATTTATCGCAGACCTTAAATGGTCACAACTTTAAACTTAGTTAGGAGAATTACAATGGCGTTGCGAGCAGTTAAACCAGAAAGCATACAAAAAAGATTGAAGGCTTTATTTTATGGAGCGTCAGGAGTTGGTAAAACAACTGCGTCTATAGCATTTCCTAAGGTGTATCTAATAGACACGGAAAGAGGAAGTGAAAACAGCCAATATACAGAGAAGCTCTCAAAAAATGGTGGGGTTATATTTCAAACTACAGATTTTGATGAAGTTTTGACAGAAGTAAAATCTTTGTTAACAGAAAAACATGAATACAAAACGCTTGTAATTGACCCTTTAACAACTTTATACAATGATTTGTTGGATAAGTCTGCTTTAAAAAATGGAACCGAGTTCGGAAAGCATTATGCTGATGCCAACAAAAAGGTTAAGCATCTTATGAATCTTTTGTTAAGGCTCGATATGAATGTAATTATTACGAGCCATGCTAAAAACGAATATGGTCAAAATTTATCTGTTCTTGGTTCTACTTTTGATTGCTATAAAAAAATAGATTATTTAATGGATTTAGTTTTTGAAATATCCAAGCGTGGAAAAGATAGAGTTGGAATTATAAAGAAATCACGCATTGAATCTTTTCCAGACACAGAAACATTTCCCTTTTCATATGATGAGATAGCTAAACGATATGGACGAGAATTGCTAGAGCGCGATGCAGTAGCTCAAGAGTTAGCCACAGGAGATCAAGTTAAAGAATTACTGCGATTAATTGATTTGATAAAAGTTCCTGTTGAGATATATCAAAAATGGTTAGACAAGTCCTGCTCTGAAAAATGGGAAGAAATGCCAAAAGATGCCATTCAGAAATGTATAGACCATTTAGCCTCAAAGCTTAAGGGTGAATAGCATGAGTCGCCATAAATATATACGAGATACAGGAATATTAAATACGGATAAAAATAGATTTTATTCAATTAAAAACAACTGCACTGAATTATCAAAAATTTATAATGTGTCTATAAGCACTATAGACAGAATAGTTCGTAACATAACATGGAGAAACATATAATGGGATTTTTATATCAACCAATTACAGAGCAGGAAGCTATTGAAGAGCGGTTTAACCTACTTAAAGAAGGTGAATATGACGCGGTAATTACCGCGTCTCTCGACAAAGTTTCTGCTAATAGCGGAAACCCTATGATGGACATCACCTTGCAAGTATTTAATGAAGCCGGAAAGGCGCGTGACGTGCGAGATTTTCTAGTTTTCACAAAAACCATGATGTGGAAGGTTATTCACTTCGCTGATTCCGCAGGGCTGTTGCCACAATATGAAGAAGGTAAACTATGTTCAGAAGTTGCCATTGGCAATCGGGTACGTGTAAAAATTACTGTTGAAAAAGGTGGCGAAATTCCACAAGATAAGTTAAAAGGTAAGCCTGCTGAAAGTAAATACCCAGACAAGAACAAAGTTGAGGACTATATCAAGAAAGATGATCAAAAGCCATTAGAAAAAAAGGTAGAAGATGACCATTTTGCTGAGGATGACATACCATTCTAATTGGAGAGGTAAATGATTGAATTGTGGCCTACAATAGCTTCCATTTGTGTTGGAGTTTCAATTGCCTATAAATGGGAATTGACTCCAATACTAACAGGGATGCTTTGTGCAGGAATAAATATAATACTTACTTTGATAGTAAAATAAGTTATGGGGTTGGAGCTCGAAACGGCTGATATCGACCAAAGAGCCTCTTATTGTGTCTTCGGACGAGCCCAATAGTGTCACGCACTGTGGTAACGAGAGTGGTGCAGGTGAAAGCCCTGCCAACCCCAACCTTTTAGGAGATAGAATAATGAAATTCAGCGAAGCAATGGATAAGCTAAAAGAAGGCGCAAAAGTTACACGTCAACCATGGATAGACAGTGTTTACTTCTTTATGGATGGTTCAGAAGTTAAATCCTATACGTCAAAATTAGCCCATTTTATTTATAATGAAGGCATTATGGTGTCCGAGGGATGGCTTGTCGATGGTGTAGAAGGCGAGCATAAATTTTGCGATATTATTGATTATTTGAACCGTGGATTCAAAGTTAAATGGAATGAGTGGAAAGAGATGCATATCTATCTTGACGTGCCAGATAAAGTTCTAGTCGTTAACACCATGGAATTATTATCTTTTACCCCACAATTTAGCGATTTTATGGCTCAAGATTGGAGTGAATTAAAATGACAACAGCAGTAGCAGAAAAATATTATTTAGCAAAACATTTATAGTAAAAGGAAAAAAATAATGAATGAAATAGTAATAAATGGTGAAACTTATATTAAAAAAGAAACTTTAAATTATATGAATTATGTGATTGTAAGAACTTATTCGGCTGGAGTATTCGCAGGATATCTTGAATCTTACGGAAAAGATAAAGAAGTTAATCTAGTTAATGCTCGCCGATTATGGTATTGGGACGGAGCCTCCTCACTTAGCCAGCTAGCGGTTGACGGAACATGTAAGCCTGAAAAGTGTAAATTCCCTGTCGAAGTTGAAAGAATAAAACTATTAGAGGCAATTGAAGTGATTGAAGTAACAGAAAAAGCACGACTAAGCATAGAAGGTGTTCCTGTATGGCAACAATAAACAATATTGGTTCCGGTGACGGTTCCGGTTTCGGTTCAGGTTCCGGTTTCGGTGACGGT
>Ga0181355_1000489_pt1 | contig 16932 bp, 8 predicted proteins | sample Fa13VDMM15DN_FD_130099 | JGI IMG/M metagenome (GOLD analysis project Ga0181355, IMG submission 130099) | Freshwater viral communities from Lake Michigan, USA - Fa13.VD.MM15.D.N | ecosystem: Environmental > Aquatic > Freshwater > Lake | place: USA: Michigan | collected 2013-09-23 | reverse complement strand
TATGCGTATCTTATTACTTATGCTTCTATTTGCTCCCAGATCTGGCCACTCTAATGAGTTTTCTTCAATAACAGATTCGTAAGTCGAGCTTGTAAAATTATAAAATGCAGCTGCTGGCATTGAAGTGCTCTGATCAGGGTGTTGTGATATGTAGCTGCTGGTGGTTGGGTAGTATAAATCTATTGTCTTTTTGCTATCTGATCCAAGGGCTAGTCGGTAAGCTAGTGTTGCAAAACTTGATGTGCTACCAGTAAATACACCATCTGTGTTTCCTTGGAAGCTAGTTGGTGTTAGTGTGTGGTTGTTTAATATGTCGTCAGTCAATGCCGAAGCCCAATATCTAAACTCCTGCACACTTCCAGACAATACGTCCATGGAATGTGATTGCGCAATAGTAAAAGATCCACTACCTGGTATCCACAAATATCCTGGAGTTGTAAATGTACTATTATAAGAAGAGCTAGTTGTCCCGTTTATGCTTAATGACGCTGTTTCTGTTGTAACAACTTTTAAGTAATTTGTTTGTTTAGCTATTAATGTATAGGTTTGAGTTGCTGCTGGACTGTCTGTTTTAAATTCCCGACGTACAGCAATGCTATGCCATCTATTATCGTAGATTGAGGAGCTAACACTGGCTGTTGCCCATCCTTGACTACCACTAATAAACAGTCCCATGTAATTATAACCACCGCTTACAAACGCACGAACCCGCCATTGATTTGGCACCTCAAAGATTGTTTGATCTTTTGTTTGATTTGCAACCATTTTTACCCGTAACTCAGTCGTTTCAGGAAATAATCCACTTTGCGACAAAGCTTGCCATGGTATTTGAATTGATTGATTTGGATTAGGAACGGCTGCAACTGCAGGAGCTCCTCCGTATGTTGTTGCTCCGTAAACGCCATTACCGTATGCATATCCAAAACCGTACGCTCCTACTCCATAGGCACCTGCTCCGTATAATGCTCCTGCAGGTAATCCGTATAATCCACTACCATATAATCCACTACCATATCCACTAGCAGTAGATCCACTAATCTGACCATTGTAACCTACCTTCAATGCGTAGTAAAAGCGGTTAAATGTTAAATCAGTTTTTGTATCAAAGTCAGCTTCGTGACCACCATATTCACGGATGCGTAATATTGTATCTGGAATACCAAAGCAATTTATTAATGCTCGTAAACCTCTTTCAGTTCCTTTTGTTTTTAGTAAGTATGGAAGGTTGTTAATGATCCGTTTCCAGATCTCCTTCATTGTGTCTTCGGTCGTTGTTTGATAAATTGTATTAACGCTTCCTGTTACATCGACTCCTAAAGCATAGCTCCATAAGTCGTCTAAGCTACTTCCGTTTTCAAACTCAAAACCAAGATTTTCGCCAATTGTATATAATAGATCCTTACTTAATCCTTCTGAGATTGATTGATTGCGATCGTATTGTTTATTAATTTGTTGAATATATGGTAGTATATTATCAAAATAATGACCTGCTACTTTTAATAGAGTTAAATAGTTTTCGTTACCTGCATCCTCTATTATATGTGTTGGTGTATTATTGCTTAGTGTTTTTGTATTTGATACGTCATACAAACTAGCCGATGCTATAATACCTTCAAACCAATCAATTCCTTGTGAAGATGTAGTTGGTACATTAGTATACGGTTTTGTATTATTTGATTTAGGCCATGTTGTTTCATAAAATTCGCCAAAACTATTACTAATGTAACTAGCTGATTCATAATACAAGTATTTTTCATATGAATCAAAAGTTCCTATTACAGCGCTTCTTCTGCTTTGTGCTAAAACTAGATTATTTAGAAATGCAACACTACTGGTAGCTGATGAATTAGGAAGTCCATTAAGATCTACAGTGAGTTCTCTAATTCGTGTCTCAAAAGTTTCAATTTGTCTTAGCTTGTAATAAAAGCCTTGTAAGCGGGCTTCAGCAGAAGAGTAGTTTATGAAGTTTGAAAAATTACGGAAGTCTTGATTAATACTAATTCCTTCAGTAAAAGAACTACTTACTAGTTTTTCTTGAAGTTTAGACTTAACAGATTCGTTTGCTGTTAGTAAATCTTCTCTATCTTTGTATTCTGTAGAAATCTGAGTAGCTCGTCGTGCTATTGTGTCAAAGTTAGCTCCTGCAATACGTCTAACTGGTGGCGTTAAGTTGGGTGGTGTGAGTGTTGCTACTTGAACGTAGTCGTCGCTTACTTGTTGAGCTAACCACAAATCATCTCCAACTACTACGTTTGAGGATAATGGTGATCCTAACTTAAATATAATACTATAAGGCGATTCTGTTATTGTAAATTTATCTTGTATAAAATCGAAAACAGGAGCTGATACAACTTCGTCTTTAAATAAAAATAAATTTGTTAATAGTTGGCTTTTTGGTATTTGAAAAATACCATTTTGAAAAAAGTCTAAAAAATTATCATTTGCAATGGTTAGCGAAGTTGCAGGTCGTACTCGGACCTCTAATCCATTGTAGCTAATTTCTTGTATTCGTAACTTGTGTCCGTCTCCGGATCCTAATATATTACGGTGAAAACGATATGTGTAATTATATCTTCCAGCTAGATAACCTAGTTGTTGTATATCTTGTTCTACATTTACAACAACCGTTGGCCCTTCGTTTAACTCTTTAAAAGAAAAGGAAGCTACACGATAGTTTGTGCCTAAATATGCATTATTAGCATTTAGTAAATCAAATCGAACTACATCATTAGGATATCTGTTAACTTCGTTTGAATAATATCCAAATCTTGCAACCGGTTGAGGTAGTTTTGGTGATGTTACTATTATACTTGTTACAGATTCACTGACTTCTCCTACTTGTAAGTTTCCTAGATTAATATTTCCTATAGGAATAGTAATTTGCTGTGGTTTGTTGTATGTCTGCGGCCCACCAGCTTGCATAGGTATTACAGTTTCAGGCTTTGGGTTAGCTGCAAATGCTTTGTTACCATTAATGTTTATTCCGTAAGTAGCCACGTGTGTTTAGTATAAATATACATTAAACTATTATTCTATTAATGTTGGAGGAAGTGCTTGATTACTTGCTGTATAGTATCCAGGTGGTACTTTAGTTCCTACTGGGCTTGAGGTTGGTCCATTTTCAATATCTTTGATTATATCATCTAATTGTTCTTTATCCTTATCGCTTAGAGGATCTAAATCGGTGTTTATTACCGTATCTTGTGGCGTTATAAGTTTGTAAAAAAAGTTACCCGACTTAGCTGTACTCGTGTTATATGTGTTTAATATGCTGTGTGCAGCGTTTAATACAGAGGTTTGAGGAATGCTATAAGTTATGTGCTTTGTATTAGTATTGGATTGGTCTACGCCGGTAGGGTTGTACAGTATTGGTAGTAGTTGGTATTTCATTTTAGTAATTGCACACCTTGGCTCACGATAGCTGTGTAATGGATATCTTGTCTGCGCAGGTCTTCCTGTTAGCGGATCTGTACTACCTACATTAAATAGTGAATTATAAATTTCATTGTTATTCCATCCTTTTGCTGTTGGATCTTCATCGCTAATAATTGCAGGTGATGTATTTTCTGTAGTAATCTCAACTTCAACTAATCGGATGCCGGTTTGTAACATACGTCTTAATGATACTCCAAAAAAAGCACTAGCACCAGGATCTGTTAATGCTTTATACTTGTTACCCTCTAGTACTAAGTCTGTGTACCATATATCTCCGTTAAAGTTAGTTTGAGGTTCCCATACCTCTGTAGGATACATTTTTCCACTTTTAATAAAACTTGAACCATATCGGTTTAAGAAAAAAGCAACATTTCTATCTAATCCTGGATATTGTGCTGTTTGTTGTATGTTGTCAGGATGCATTGCGCTAATGCCAAAGAATGTATCTTTATTTGCTTGCTTATTTGCTAAATCAAACTTAGCTTGTGCTTTGCCTGCTCTTCGTATTGATTCTGATGAAATTGCCCTATCTAGGTTCACTTGGTTAATAGCAATGTTCAGTTCGGTGGCTTGCAGTTCCTCTTGTGTAAAATTTCCCGATCCCAAATCAGATTGCAATATAATTCGTTTACCTTGTTCTACGTTATATTCAAATAATGCCGCTCTTTCTAATTGTTCATTAAACATTTCAATACGACCTTCCAATCGTTTTATTTCCGTCTCAAAATCAGCATCTTTTATTTTTGAATTTTTAAACAAAGGGAATAAAGCATCTGTAGTTGTATACGTTTTATCAAATACGGTAATATCATTGCTGTTTGGTTCAAAAAATGCAAATAAAGGATATAGTGTTAATGGAAAAAATGTTTTTTCTTTTACTGCCCACAGATCTCTACTAGTTGGAACTGTGACTGGGTCTGTGCTTATTAGTTCTGCTTTTTCATTATAATACTTTAGTTCTATTTTAAGTGTATCATCAATAATTGGCGTAAATTCAATACTAGTTCCTTTGTCTGGTTTTATTCGAAATCTCTGTCCTAACTCACACCTTAAAAAATCACGATAAGTGCCTATGTCAGTTACGTACCAATTGACTTCTTTTTGTTGGCCGTTTTGCATATACTTAATAACGTATCTTGAAATTGCAATACCCACATATGCAAAAAAACATCCTTCGACTGCTTGCAATCCACCTGCTACTCCATCAACAACAGAAGACACGCTACTGATGTCTATCACTTGACGTAGGTTGTTTTTTGTTATTTTTCCTGGGCTTGGAAATTGAGGTCGATTTGGGGTAAAATAGGGTATATTAACTGCTGTGTAATCTAATTCTTCAGCTAGTGTTTTTAAGTTATTATTTGCAGTAGAATTATTATTTTCATTAAAGCTATCAATATATGCTGGGCCTGGAAAAAACCCCTGAGGACTTCTACTATTATTTATATCTTCGTTAGCTATTATTGTTGGAATTGCTGTTGTATGGTTCCACCATTCGTATTCTGTTAATCCAATTGGTGTATTGTTTGCATTATATGCTATTTCTGTACTTAGGTCAGTTAAATTAGGTTGAGCAGCTAGTAGCTTATCATATACAGGATAAAATAAGTTTTTATGAGAAAATACACTAAAATTAAAAGGATATGATTTTTGCTCTAACGATCCAGTTCCAACTGTAAAATCATCTATAGTTGAATCTAATCCTACAAAATCACTCTTATCAAGCATACGCGTTTGATACGTTCCGCTAACATCTAGCCATCCGTCTAATCCACCACCTCCGTCACCATTTACTATTAGATTAGTATACATCATGCTGTTGGTATCAGGATCGATAACTTCAATAATGAACGGTACTGTGCTCACTGTTCCGTAATTATTACTCACCTCACATATATACTCTCCTGCCACCTCCTCTGTTACCGACTCTTCACTTAACACTACTTGTGGCGTTCCCTTATTATTATTTATTCTATTTAATTCGACTATTGGATTACCATTTCGTTTCCACACATATTTTATATTTGAAAGATCGTTTGGATTGTTAATATTTGAAGGATCAATTACATACATAGTCCATTCAACTGATATATTTTTTTTTATGGTAAAAACATTAAATATTGGTACTAACGTAGGTAGCACATTGGCATATGGTTCAGATATAGTACGTTGTGTAAAATTTCGTATTGGATGCGATTGAATAATTGGAGCTTTTGGATTAATTGGCAATAATCTAAAATCACCAGATCTTAGTGCTGGATCTTCGTAATTGTTGTTCAATAATATATTTTGTTGGCTCATGTTTGTATTTAATTAATTACAGCATCAGATCCATCTGTAACAATCTCTCCTCCACTTTCTGGTTCAATACCTACTAATGAAAAAATTGTATTATTAGAGTCTGCTGGTATTCTTGTAAAAGCTGACATAGCTATGTCGGCTATAGGTTTTGGATCTCCATATAACGATAAATCAATACCAACATTTGTAAACAAAATCTTTAAGGCTATTCCATAACTTTCCCTAACAAAGTCTGAAATTGGAAGCGGTAATCCATTGCCGGTAACATTTGCTGTGTTCCAAATTTCAATTATTAAATCTCGTAGACTCATTGTTCCAGCTATAAAATCAACACTTAATTTAAAAGTATCAGTACTAGATTCTATAACGTCTCTAAGTTCTCCACTTACGTATTTTTGTAAAATTAACTTATAAAAGACGTCGTCGTCACTTACAGTTGTTGGCTTTTCGTCTTGTAGCTGTGCTGCAGCTTCTAACTCTTGTCCTGCATTGTATGCTGGGTTTATGCTTATAGGTGATTTTACTATTGGTTTATCTGCTACTGGATTTGTTATCAACGCCTGGCTAATTTCTGCTGCGGTAACTGTAGAGTTGTAGTTAACGATAGGTATTATTACAAATCCAAGTCCTGTGACCATAGCTCTTGATTCCCCTATTCTTGGTAGTTTTTCAATTAATGGCTTTTTGGAGTTGTAAACTATTTTGTTAAATACGTTTGATGGGTTTGGATACCCATCTACATTTTTTAAACCTAAAGATCTTGATGGCCATGTAGTTGTCCATGGAAGTACCTCCCACAACTTTCCTTTATCGGTTGGTATTTGATCAGTCCCTCTATCTCTCATAAACAATGACAAGTCTGGGGCCTCTACTGTAATTGTTATTCGTACTTTAGTTGTCCTATGATCTAACTTATCTATTATTACTTTTCGAAATTTAGCGTATTGACCATACGCATACCTCTCTTCTTGATCTGGCATAAGCTCATCTGCTACAAATAGATGTGCATCTCGATTATCTCCTAGACTTGGTCCATCAGGAAGCGGTGTTACCCCAGATCCTCCTTGGTAGTATATTTGATCTTTATATTTTGGTAATAATTCTGTCCATGGATCTTGCAGAGTTGGAGTTCCTATATGAATTGATCCACTACTAGAACCTTCATCGTGTACTATTCTACTTTTTATGGGTTGATTGTTTGCATACTCTTCTAGTGTTACTGTCACTTTTTCTTTTACAAATCCAGGACCTGCTTTAGTAAAATTTTGTAAGCTTAAACGTGCAGCGCCTAGGTAGTACGAGCCAGAGTTACTTCTCTGTGCTGGCATTGGAAATTCATCATTTGGCTCGTAATTAAAAATACCATTGCCAACATATGCACAAAATATAGCACGTAATCCACTAATTCCGTGTATAGCTCCTTTCATATGATCAGCTAATAGTGTTAGATCGATGTCTTGGTATGCTTGCGATACTGCTTTGCCTTTGTTTATAGTATATGTGTATGGTATTCGTGTAAAGTAATTATCGCTAACTTCTAAAGGTGAGAGAGGGGTAATCTGTCGAACAGGACCTGCTAGTAGATTATATGGTGTAGGATCTAGCATGTTTATTGTCCATCCAAAAGGATTGTCGGGGGAAGAAAAAGGATCGGTTACAATGCTTTTTAATTGCAATCCTAGACTTTCACCAAGTGGATCCTTAAACGACTTTCGGCTAAAGGAGTCATCTATTGATTCCCAATTATCAGTATCATCGTCTGCGTTTGGGTTTACAATAAGATTACTATAAAATAGCGAATCAATTTGTGCATCAAACACTTCTATTGTGATAGCTCCTGCATCAGTAGACCCTACATCGTTCGAAACTATACACGAGTAATATCCTGAAAACTCCGGTTGTATGTTGCTGATAGTTATTGTGTTTTTATCTAAGATAACTCCAGTTTGGGAATCCAAAACATTACCTGATTGATCTCCAGTAATTTCCGTAGGAGATGTCCATCTGTAGAATAGTTCAGCATTAGTTGGCTTAATAACTAATTGACCGTTTTCAACATTTAATATATCAGGTTGCTGCGCTTCTACTTTTAAAACTATAGTAGCGCCTTTTTCCACTTTGATCACTCCTTCTAAGGACTCATACATAAATCCCTCAACACCATCTGCTACAGCTATTGGTTTGATTGGTGGTTGGGTTGCCTCTAATAGTGTTTTTATAATAACCGGAGGTTGATTAATTATTATTGGCATTAAATCGTAAAACGTATCGTTTTCGTCTAGTTGATTATTTATTGGTGGTGTTGTTAACAGCTCGCTTTCAGATACTAAAGGAGTCTTTGCATAAGGCACTAACACTTGGGTTATTATTCCTCCCTCTGAATATACTCTTGGTAATCCTTCGCTAGTAATACAATAAGGTCCTGTATACTCTACACCGTCTAGTGTGCGAAACTCACCGAATGTTGCAGATAATATTGTCTTGGTAACTTCACTCATTATTAAATTTACTGATTACGCTCAACTTTAAATACAAAATTATTATCTATAATATCAAAACTAACACCATCACTCTGTGGCACTTTAAGTAACAAACGATAATATTGTTCTGGTTGAAAACTGGTCAAATTTAATCGAAAATAACTTCCATTACTATCTGAACTAACTTTTGTGAAGTTACTGAAATTTATAATTGCGTCGTCTGATTTTGCAAGATATATTGCATACTGAGATCCAGTCGGTACTCTGTATACATCTAAATAACCAGAAGAAACAGCAAAGGTTGGTGTTGGATATCTATAGCGTGGCTTTATGTTTAGTCGAGGTCTGCTATCTTCTTTGTATGCTGGTTGTAAGTTAGCAGCAATTATATTGTATTCCTGATCTGTATTTATAATTGATACGGCTCCTGTGTTTGTGCTATCATCAAATTTTGCTTCAATAACAGGACTATATATTGTGCTCGAATCTTTACTATAAAATAATAAAGACGAATAGCTTCCAATTTGATTTTCATCTGATCGTTTTATAATTAATCCATTAAAAATGATAGATCCACTTTGAACTTGACGAATAATTGGCGTAATGTTTAAATCAACATCTGTTGTGGTATAGCTAAATGATTGTGACGCTACACTTGCTGTGTACCATGTGCCTCCTCCTGCATTAACTTGCCATGATCCAGTTACTCCACTAGCAAAGGATGCTGTTGACCAAGCAGTGCCTGGAGTAGCTTTTCCTTGTCTATAGTACCAACTAACGCCTTCTACAGTTGCCGGTGTTGTGTTTGATTTTCCAATACCCATATCGTAAGATGAGGATAGAGGATAAGCTTCTACGTTGTAGTTTAATGGTATTTGTTGTGGTGCAGTTGCATATAGCTTTAAGTTATAATTAAAGCTGTTTGGATTATAACCCAGAGATACAATACTAGCTGACATAGCTGTGTAATCAAAGCTTAGTACAATGCGAGATACAAAGCTACTAGTTGCAGCGCTTGAGCCAGTTCCCGAACCAGTATTTGGCGTAACTCGTAGCTCAAGCACTTGATCGAGTCCGGTGTTGCGGGTTGGGGCTATTTCGTATAGCGTTGCGTCTTTAGTTGGATAAAATCTTAATACCATTTAGTATGTTGCTATGCGTCCTTTAATGTCGTTATCTGGATATTTGACTTCAAATACCATTGGGTCTAAGCTTGGATAAATAATTCCATTGCGGATTGATTGCTCAATGCCGTAAAATACGTTACTATATCCTAGTGATGAATCGTTTAGGTTACTAATTGCGACCTTGGTTACTGTTTGTACACCTGACTGCGCTAGTAGTGCGCTATAAACATCTGTTAATACGATTGGTTGATTAATTTGCCATCTATCAATGTTAAAATAATCTTTCATTGCCTCAACACAATTAAGCAATACTTCATTAGCATTACGATCACGCAATGGTATAATATCAAAAGCTACTTGAATATTCACTATATATCCATTACGAATGTTAATGCTATCTGTTAGCATTCTGTATTGTGAAATGTATGTTTTTAAATTTTCTTTTACAGCTCTGTTTACGATTGTTAAATTGCGATTAAAATCATATCCCAATATATACAAGTTCATAGCTAATGGATTAACTACTGTATCTTGTGTCTCACTTGTTAATAAGTTATTCTGCTCGTCTGGTGTTATAAATACCTTTGATACACTACCAAATTGTGGTGGCATTGAAAGAGCTCTAATTAAATAATCTTCTCGTGTAACAGCTCGGTTTTGAGATGATAACTGCTTAATAGCATTTTGTCTAATCTCTTCTAAAGTCTCCTCAGATCTACCTCCAATCGCAGCTTCAGGATTATTCACAGCTAATGAATTTAGAATTGATGTGTTTAGTATTGGTGTGTTTATTGGAAAGTTTGCAACACTAGTATCTACTCCAGCTATTGTGGTTATTGTATTGCTACCAACGTTTGATGCCACTCCTCCACCCTTAAGGTATGTTACAGTTAGTGTTGTATTTGACGGCGCAACTCCATACGCTTTTGTACTACCTGGTGCATTAGGATCAATAGATACATCTGCATCAATTTTTCCGGTTGGTAAATTGACTCCAATATTATCCGGTGTTGGTAGTAGCTCTTCATCCTCTGAAGTGCTTACTCCAGCTCCAAATTGAACCTCTATTCCATCGTCAACAATACGTGATACAAATCTTCGTGGTGTCTTTTTTAACTTTAATAAATATGGTATTTCGTCTTTATACGGTGCAGCATCGGGATCGTTAAAGGATGTATTTGTTACTTGTTCAAATATTGTATCTTGAGCTAAATAAGGCACTTCATACCAACGATTACCGTCTGAGTCCATAATTGAATCAATGCCAATAAAGTCTGCAGGTGCATCACTGAAAGGTATTTTAAATTTAAAAAACTTAGTAGGTGCTCCTACACTAATAGTTGTTGTGGTTGGTATAGCTGATATAGCTTTTACTGTTTTTTTTGCTAGATAGTATTCTGGATTACCCGTTGCATCGTAAGTGTATACTGAGTACACTACCGAGTCGTCTGTTGTGTTTATAGAAAAATCAACAATATCTTGTACATAAAAATCAACTGGAGTTGACTCTGTTAAAGTACGTACATTAACTTCAGAAGTTGTCTGTACTCGCATGCCTGGATTGATACGAAGTGAATATCTTGTATCCGGTACTGCAAGGTTTCCACTTCCAGAACATGGTAGCAATTGATATAAATCAACATTAACAGTTGCTGGAATGCTTACTTTAGGTTTATATCCCATTGCAGCTGCAATAGCTAATACGTTTTTCTTTTCAGTTGCTTGTAGTAATAATGATTCTTTAAGCTGTGAGTCAATATAATAATTTAAGGTATCACCTACGTAGGCAATCAACTCAAGAAACATCATCCCTGGAGAAGCTTCATTGAAATCGTTATAGGTATTTGGATAGTATATTTTAACAAAATCAATTAATCCTTTTTTGATATTGTCAAAATCTCTACCTAAATATTTTATATCTTTTGATGGTGGTGTATACATATTACATTTTTACTACTGAGCAGTTTCTAGTTCAAATTGAATTGATCGTGTATCTATTTTATTTCCTGCTAAACTGATAGTGAGGTTTATGTTTACTTGATTTGGTGAGAAATCAGGCGCTACTACAATTAGCTCGTTAATAAATATGTACGGAAGCCAAATTCCAAAAGCATCTGTGATAGACTCTTCGATCTCAAGTGTAAATTCTTCAGTTGCATTTTGAAATAATACTCTACGTAAATCACATCCAAAAGTTGGTAGCATTGGTCGCTCACCTTTATTAGTAAACAATAGATTTTTAGCGTTTGCTACTGCTTGATCAATTGTTAGATAATTTAATTTAAAGAGAGATCCATAGCTTTGATTAGTTGGTAAGTCTAAGCCAATTGCGACATCTATTTGCGAATCTAATATTGGTTTACGGATTTCTACTGCCATTACTTCACTCCACTATGCTCGTAAGAGCTTTTGAGTACTTCAGAATAATCTTTTATAAATGCTGATGTTGGGTCGTTGGAGTTTACTAAAGTTGAATTTTGATTTAACTCTTGCATCATTCCAAAGCCCGGTGCTTCTTCAGCATCAAAATGTCCCATATCTGACCAATCGTTTGATGTTGATTCTTGAATAGGTGTACTAGTACCGTTACGTAAATCATTAGCTGTCTCTCTTAATAGATCGCTTAAAGTGTTTCCCATTTTAATACCATAGTCTTTTTGAACTGCTTGCTTTGGAAGTGGTAGTGGATTTCTATTTTGCCTTTGGCTTATTGCTGTTTTTTGCTCTAATAATATTGGCGTAAGTGCTGATTTTAATTCTTCGCGAACTACAGAGCGTACCTCTTCTTTAATTATTTTTCTTAATACTTGTGTAAAGTCTGACATTTTCATAAATTGTATTTGAGTTTAATATAAATAGGCTATGAATTACTTATATCCCTTAAATCTAAATGGTAGTATTCCGTATTGTGGAGCTGGATAAACTATGCCTACCATTCCATCTAACTGCTTTTGAAAATTTTCTGCAATCTCTCTGATGTACTCTTCTCCGCCATCTACAAATCCGTTTTTTGTTAATCGTGGAAACTTTGATATTGTTACTATTTGAAAAATTGTTCCAAAACTATTTTGCCAAGTAGCTCCAGTCCAAAAGACTCGAGCACTTAATCCAAACACAGAAGACAGTACACCAGCCTCTGCATTTAATAATTTTTCCTTAATTGCATCTAGTTCCACTTGATGGTCATCGTAATATTTTTTAGCTAAGCCAGCTAAATACTCCTTTGCTCCTGTTATAAATTCTTTAAATTCTTTGCGTATAAACTGCTCAAATTCAGATAGTGATACCATTAATCTATCTATTAAAGCAGCTAAAAAAGATCCCTGACGTTTTGTGATCAACTTATCTAAATATACTAAATCGTCGTACGGATTATATTTTCCAAGTGTAAATCCTCGAGCTTTTGTTTTTTGTTCTTTAACAAATTTGCGAATCTGTGCTCGAGTCTTTCCTGCAGTAGTAGTTGGATCGGTGTTAGTAGGTGTTGCTGGTTGGTTTGCATCTTCCGAAAACAGAGGGTTGTCGTTTTGTTCTGATAAATAGCCTAGCATTTTCCGAATTAATTCCTGGACTTTGTACAGGTATTTACTTTCTAGCTGTACTAATGCTTGTGTTGTGTTTGCTGATTTTATTAGCGAAGTTGCTACTTGACCTCTTAGCTCTGTTCGTAATTTTCGAATAGCACTTATAATAGAGTTAAAGGTGGGATCTCCGCCAAAAAACTCTTCAACTATGCTAACAAACGCATTTGTTTTGAGGTTTGTTACTAACCCAATTTCGTTATTATCCCCCTGCTTTCCTATTGTATTTTTAGCAGTTTCATCTAATGCAGTTTTTAAATCTTGAATAAAGTTTTTTCCAAAATTCTCTTCAATTCCAATGACGTTAAGCGCCTCTCCCACTAGCTCTCCCTCTTTAATTGCTTGTATAACTTTAATAATCAAAACTACATATTGATCTATTGTTTTTAATACATCAATATTTTCTAAAAACTTCTGCCTACTGCTTTGAGCTTCTCTGTATATGTGTTCAGAAATTTGAGGATTACCTCCCTCTAGTCCTATTATTTCATATTGATATTTACCTTCTGCTATTTTTCTTAAATGAGCTTCATTATCGGTAAAGGAGTACTTCCCTGCTGCTATATTTAGTACTACGGCTGATCCTCCTGCAGATACTTGAACTAAAGCCATTGTCTTATCTCGTACTATTTTTAGTTTTGCATTAAAAGCTTTTGCTTTATCTATTTTTTCTTTTCTTGCTTCTTTTTTAGTTTTGGCGTCACTGTTTTTTAAAGGTATAAGATCAATAATTGCGTTTCCAATGTTTATTGCAATTTTTTGTAGTTTTTTTAATTGACGAATAATAAATTTTTTAACTTTTTCAGCTTGTTTTTTCATCCAGGCTGCTACTTTTTGAACAAATATACTTATTGCTTTAAGTACAGATACCATTGAGTGTGTCGGCCTTTTTTTAACAACTCTCTTTCTATTTAGTTTTTTTAAAGCACGCTCCTTTCTTTGCTCCTCATTTTCGCGAGGGTATCGAAATGTTACTTTTTCATCGTCTAATTGTTGCGCTAAAGTTTGTAAGCTTAAAAAGTCTTCTTTAATAGCTTTTAGTTGGTCGATATACAAATCAAAACGCTTAGACCTACTTTCTACTAAAATTCTAAAGTCCTGAAAGTTGATTTTTGCTGCTGCTGCTATTGCTACAAACGGTTGTGCTATTTCATTTATTTTTTGATATGAAAAATATTGTGTTATTTCTTTATCTATGTTTTCTGGTTTTTTTATATTTTGTATTTTTATATTTTGTACATCAGCTCGACTGCCTGATACTACTGAAGCAGCAGATGCTATACTTCCAGATATACTAGAGTAGTACTCTGTTAGCTTTTCTTTTATGAAAGGAATTTCAACTTGAATAATAGTATCTTTTATTAATAGACTTTTACTTACTATACTTGTTGTTTTCTTAATCATATCTGCTATAATTTTTTGTTTTCTAGCAAGCTTTTGAAATTCTTCTGCATTTTCTTTTTGAAAATCCTTTATGTCTGTACGAGCTTTTGCAAATAGCTGTTTCTTTTCTGATGGCTTCTTTTTCTGTCGTTTTTCTATTTGTCGTTGTTCAATATGATCTTTCTCATCTTGAATCATTTCTTTTATACGTGTTTTTCCCTTCTCGATTAATTCTTTAATTTCAGACTCAATAAGACGAAGTGCTGGTTGTAAGTCTGTTTGAATAACTTTAAAATCTTTGTAAGACTGCTTAGCTCTTTCTATTTTAGTTTTAATTTCGGGCACATCACTAGACACTCTTGCTATTAGTCCACCAAATTGTTCAGGAGTAACTATGGCTTGAGCTAATTCTTTAATTTGCGATACAATGTATGTTGTAGAAGTAAAACGCTTTGTTTGCTGTTGTAGTTGAATATATCGTTGTATTTTTTGTAATGATTCTATCACATTTCTGATATCATTAAATTTTAAGTTTTTTATAACTTCAATAATTTCTACATCAGCTAATTTTGCTTTATCTATTCCATAATTTTTTAAGCCGTCATTAGTATCTCGTTTAATTGTATCTAAAGCTACTCTATATTGTTCTAGTAAAGCTTGTGCTAGATCAACAAAATCTTTTATCTTAGTAGGTAATTCTTTTATTTGTGTTTTTATTTGTTCTGCCTTTTTTGTTAGAGCTATCACTCGCTTAATATTGAATTGCTGCTTACGAATCATTGCGTCTAACGTATCTATTGACGCTTTTATATCATTCTCTGCAAGTAACAACTCTCGTGCTACGTAGTATTTTGAAAGGCCTTGATACATTTTTTGTTGACTTGCCACACTATTAGGCTTAATAATTCCATCTACTCCATTACTTATAACAGCATTGGTAGGTACACCTGAAGCAGCTGATGTTAGTGTTGGTGACACTATCGTTGGTGTTATGTTTTGTGGTTGTCCTTGCATCACAGTATTTTCGTAGTATTGTGATATTTTTCCGCAAAAAGTATCTGCATCTGTAATTGCTCCTGATCCAAGATCTAGGAGGAATGGTTTTACAAAGTTTGTTTCAAAGTCTATTGGCATAATTGTTATTCTTTAAGAGTATATTGCGAAAATTTGATTGATTTTTAGTGACTTAGTATTTAGCAGATATGTAGATACTTTTTTAAAGTTTCTTCCAGTTTTATTTGCAGGGTGTTCATCTATTTGTTTATTTGATCTGTACACAACATCCTCTACTGTAGAACCAGCTCCTCCTCTTGACGTAAAGCTTGAATAATGAATACCATTTTTGCTCTCTTGTATTAACACTTCCCATTGGACTTGTTTGGTTTGAGCGTTTGGATTTATAACAACATCCATTCCAACAACATCAGCAGGCTTCCCGTGCTGATCTTTAAAGAACTTTAATGCTTTATTAACTTGAATATCCATTGATCTCATAACGTGCTTGTAGTCTCTCATATCTGATGTGAATGCATGAAGAGAATCTCCATTTGTTGGTGAGATTCTAGGATCTGGTTTATTTGTGTGTGGGTTAATACCATTTGGCCAGTAAGCTCCATGACCTCCTGCTAGTGTTACGTATGGCGTTGCTGTTGGTACAACGTTATTAGCAACTGGAGTGTAATCTGATCCTCCAGTCTGTTGGACGCCAGTACCGTTAGCCACTCCTTTAAGCTGTTCTGGTGGTACATAGTTTTTAGCCTTCTTTTGTGCTGCTTTTAGTGTTTCTAAGTTTTTCATATTAACAGATTCATGGCTATATCCATCAAGATACGCGTAGCTGCTTATCATTTCTGGGATGCGGTTTGCTAATAAACCAAATTCAGCCATTGTTGTTGGTTGAAATCTTACTGGGCTTACGCCTGACACCATATCAGCTTTTTTTAGAAAAATTAAAATATCTTCTAATAAATTAGCAAGTTTTATTCCTAATACTAATGGCTCGTAATCTTGATCTGGTGTTGGATCTCCTTTACTTGTTCCTGGTGGTGGTGGTGATGTTGTTTGAGTTACTCTTATTCCTTTGTTTGGTAATCCTAAAAATAACCTATCGTGAGCAAATAATGTAATAGATCTTCCTGCATCTATGTTAACTTGATTTAGTGATCCTAAAGCTACACCTGTTGCTCCAAACATCATTGCAAAATCATCTTTTGCATTAAATATAATACGCTCACCGTTTAGATATATAGTACCATGATTTGTTTCTGATAGCTTGTCACCTATTCCTTTTGTATTAATTCCTAGTAGTAAATCAACGTCGGGATTTGCTGCTGTTGCTGTTATTGTGTTTTGTAATTGATTGTCTTTAAATTCTTTGAAATCCAAAGCTAATACTGCTTGTTGATATGGCGTTAAGTCTATTTCATACGTTCCACTAAGTGACCCAACCTGGGAATCACCTAAGTCACCGTTTGCTTTTACTTTGGCTAATATGGATTCGTATGTGTATAACATAAGTTGTAGAGTTAAATTATAATTTTATATATTTCTGATATATGTTATTTTTTTGGCATATTTTATTGTTATGGGATAGGAACTCCAATGATAACAGAAATCTTTACACCG
>Ga0181355_1000485_pt1 | contig 16998 bp, 17 predicted proteins | sample Fa13VDMM15DN_FD_130099 | JGI IMG/M metagenome (GOLD analysis project Ga0181355, IMG submission 130099) | Freshwater viral communities from Lake Michigan, USA - Fa13.VD.MM15.D.N | ecosystem: Environmental > Aquatic > Freshwater > Lake | place: USA: Michigan | collected 2013-09-23 | reverse complement strand
AAGGGTGTTCAGCAAGCGAAAAATACTGAGTACAACAAGGAGACAATGAATGATCTTGCTGGAATTATCGCAAGGAAAGGATTGTCACTGGATCAGGTTATTGCAACCGCAATGGCTGGAGGACAGGATAACCAAACTGCTCTTCAAGCTGCGCTTTACCAAATGAATCCACCCGCACTTGGAGGCATTGGTATGGGTCAAAGTGGAATCACTGGCCCATCAATGGAGGACATCCAAAACGCGGCAAAAGATCCAGAGATTCAAAAGATGTTTGGAATCAATCCAGCTCTCGTGTCTCCACAGACAGGAAATGCTGGACAGCCATCTGGCGTGACATACACTCGCGTCAAGTAACGCTATGCCAGAGTACATTGCAAAACTTCCAGATGGTAGCGAATACAAGATCGCTTCCGAAAAGGAACTCTCCACTTCTGAACTCGATTTTCATACGAGTCAAATTCTGTCGCAGCAGGAGAATCCGATTGACAGGATCTTCAGGCAAGGCGAGGAGCGCAGACAGAAGGCGGCAGCAGAAGCGGCCAGCGCCCCGTCCATGCTTGGCTCGCTTGCTCGTGGAGCGCGTGAGAGTGTTGGCGCAGGGATTGGATCAGCTCTTGGTATGGCCGCTGGCGTGGCGCTTGCGCCAGCATCTGGCGGACTTTCTATGCTGCTTCCGCTGGGCCTCGGTCTTGGTGGCGGCGCTCTAGGTGGACTAGCCCAAGGGGTTGTTGACCCGATGACCGAAGAGCGCGAGAAGGCGCTCCAGCGCGACATGGCAACTAACCCAGTGTCTGCATGGACTGGATCAGTAGCACCAATGCTTGCGACTGTGAGGCCAAGCATTTCTGGAATTGGCAGGGCATTCCGCTCGATGGAGGGCGCAGCCACCGCCGCAGAAAAAGCCGCGATCAGTGGAGCAAGAATCAACATGGCCGCAGGGGCTGGGATCGGCGGGGGACTCAACCTCGGCATGAACGCCCTGCATGGACAGCTTCCAACGCCAGGGAGCTTCGCTGGTGACGTGCTGCTTGGTGCGGCATTCAACGAGCCAAACCGTCTGGGCCGCGCCCTCGGCATGCGCCCGTCTGTGCGGCCAGTGATGCCTGGTGAGGCAGCCCCTCCAGCAGTCACGGCACAGATTGAGCCAGGATCTACACCAGTGCCGATTGATGCAGCAGCTCCAGTAGTGGCGACAGAAGCGCCAGTGGCTCCAGTATCCACTCGTCCAGGATACCTTGGCCAAGAAGCACCAACTGGCCCAATCGTAATGCCGCCAGTCGTTGAGCCCCCGACGGTTGGCTTCCAAGGGGTGGAGGGCCCAAACCCAGCAAGCATCTTTAATCCGTCTGATGAAGTCCCAGCTTCACTCGGAGCTAATGGAAAACCCAAGAAGCAGTACCAGCTTGATCCAGCTCCCAGGATGATGCCTACAACCGAAGCGCCACCAGTGCAGACAGGAAATGGAGAGCCTCTTTCTCCGAGGGATATTGAGCTGGCTCAAATCAATTCTGAATACCAAACGGCAGTTGATAAGGCCAACAGTATCATAAATTTAATAAGGAGAGGAAATGCTCAGAGAACAGCAGAGTTGTTTAGGAATAAAAAAATTGAGCAGCTTAACAAAAAATTCCCAGCACCAACAGAAGCACCACCAGTTGCGGCAGAAGCTCCTCCAGTTCCAGCGACTTCAGCAGAACCTGTAGTTTCAGCACCTGCTGAAACACCGAAATTCACACTTCCAAAAGAGCTATCACGATCATCACCAAGGTATGGATACAAGGATTCAAATTTCACATTAACATTTGAATCAGACCTTGATCGCGCAGCATACATTCTCGCCAATGATTCAATTGGCGGAAAGAAATCAAAATCCGCAGACAAGTTCAGAAAGGTCATCACAGACGCTGGACTTGATGAAGCTGCCGTGATCGAACACGGAAAGAAAGTTCGTGACGAACTAAAAGCCAAAGCAGAAACAGCTCGTGGCTATCAAGAGGATTCGATCTACATGCCTGACCAGGGCTTCAAAACACCTTCCGCAGCGAAACCCGTTGCAGTTGAACCGATAGTGACCAATGAAAGCCAAGCCAATGCAAAAGGGCAAACCGATGACCAAGGGCAAGCCAATGTCCAAGGGCAAGGGGAAACCCTGCTAACAACACCTGAGCCTCCCCCAATCACGGGGGAGGCCGCACCCCTGTCTGCGGCGAAGCCAGTCATCGACAACTCAATCCCGAAATGGGAGGGGGAAGTTCCACTGGCGGTCAGCAAAAAAGGGATTACGATTAAAACTGAGATTTTAGTTGGAAACCTCAAAAACCTGCGAAATAGGTACAACAAAAAAGTAGCGAACGGAGAACAAGTAGATCCAAAAGACATAAGAAGAATCTCTCTTCTTGAAGCTCAGATCGACAGCAGACCAAAATCAATCAAGAGCCAGGCAATCGACATCGTCGTAAAGAATCCAGGTGAGTATCCAGTAATTGAAGCTGCAATTGAGGCGGGGATGGTTGCTCCACCAAAAGGCTTGGATATAATTAAAAAACTTAGAAAAAAAAGCGCCAAGCTCAATACAAAATCAATTGAGAAGCTGACCGATGCCGATTGGGACAATCATATTCCAATCAGTGAAGCTCCAGGAGAGGTTGCGAAGCTAGTGCTCAAGAAAGTTTATGGAGGAGACAGGAGAACTGGAAGCTCACCATCTACCGTGGCCAGCAATCTCGGCATGACTGTCAGCGAGATGTGGGCGAAACTTGGGGCAGAACTCGATTCGATTTCCAAAGGTGGCCCAACTCCCATGGCGGAGCGCATGGATCAATATCTCAGCCGAAACAATGCTGAAGAACAGGCAATGAATTTCGGCAGATCGGCAATGGAGCCTTCTCCTGGCAAAGAAGCAACCCCTGTCAGCGCACTTGAAAAAGGCGACACCATGGTAATCGACGGTGAAGAGGTGAAGGTGGTGAGTACCACTGAGAATGAAGACGGATCAAAGACCGTATCACTCCGCGACGGCGAAAAGTTCGGCGATCAACGGGTGAATTCTGATTCCACCAATGAACTCTACGTCGATCAGACTCCAGACCAGTTTGCTCAAGAGCAGTCTGCAAAAGCCTACGAAGAAGCCACTGCTGCTGAGAAGGAGCAGATGGCTGCGGAGCAGGCGAAGCTAGAGGCTGATGCTGCTGTTCCGAAGGAGCCAGCGCCAGCGCCAGCGGCAAAGCCAGCCGAGTCTCCGCAGGAGGTGAAGAACTTCAACAACAGGTCACTGCTTGAGCCACAAGAAGGTGGAGACGCATTCGCGCTCCAGCAGGAACAGACAGTCGATGGCGCGGCAATCACGCAGGCTGCGGAGCAGGCTGCGGCCAACGAGGCGCTCAACAATTCTCTCCAGCGGAACATCGACTTCGATCAGCCAGTGAAGCCAGAGTTTCTTCAGCCAATCATTGACGTGCTTGATGGGCAGATCAAAGCTACGCAAAACTACCAGAAGTCGAACAAGGGACGAGTAAACTCAATGCCAATCGACATCATTGGGGTGCAGGCATACGAAGCCGTGCTCCAGGTTCTCAAGGCATCACTCAAAGCTGGGCAGACAATCAACAAGGCCGTCGCGTCTGCGATGGCTACCATTAAAAACACCAAGATCACCAATGAAGAGCGAAAGATTATCGAGAGAGAACTAAAAGCTGACGCAACAAAAGCCATGGAGCTTGCCAAGGGACGAGACGCAGACATCAAGGTACAGATCGGTCTGGCGGCAGAGGCGATGAAGGATGCCACTGGCATTGCTGGCAATCGGCTTGGCATCATGAGGGAAGTGACAAAAAAGTTCCCAGACCAAGCTGACTACATCAAAAAGAATCTGAACCGCATCATGGATGAGATGATCGCGCAGGAAGACCTCATCTCAAAATCCAAGAGTCCATCATCCAAGGAGTGGGGAGCATGGGGGCGTGAGCGTGTTGCTCAGCTCAATGAAATCTACGGCGATGCCAAGAGCGGTCTGTCTGCGGCCAAGTCAGCAAAGGTGGCCAGGGCGATCCACGACCACATCTTCACCAACATGGGCAAGGTGATGCACGACATTGCTGATGGTGTGAGGACTGGCAAAACTAGCAAGGTGGGGAAAGCGTATGCGGATGAGCACTTCCTGCTAAGGCCAGGTGCTGATGGCGTGAACAGAGTGAGCACAGACATCCTTCAAGAAACCGATTCCACGAAGTTCCTCAATCAACTTGGCAGACATCTTCAAGACCTAGAAGGCTCACCAGACTTTGTCAGCATTGCAGACGCAAAGAAATCTGGATTCATGGAGCGGGTGATCGAGCATGTCGTTGATCCATCGCGCGATGCGGAGCTTGCCAGAAACCCAACGCTCAAAAAGAGTGTGGAATTCTTCTCTAAAATTCGTGGACAAGTTCTTAACTACCTCAAAGCAAATAACATCGAAATCGGCGATCTTGGCCCACGCTCAATGAGCAGGTCGATGGATGCCACCAAGGTGTTTACGAACCGAGCTGCATTTCTAAAAGATGCAGCATCAGCTTACGAAGCGAAGTGGGGTGAAGAGCTTCGCATTCTTGCTGCAAAAGCTGCGAAAGCTGGCCCTGGCAGCAAAGAGCAAAAGGCATTCTTGAAGCGCACTGCTGAAATCAACAAGCTGGATTCAAAGGAATTTGCCAACCGATACCTTACCGCAATCGAGGCTGGTGAACGCGGCCTCACGTCAGACGGGAACGATTTCTATTCCAACGAGGGTGGACTCACGCCAAACATCTTCAAGGCGCGTGAATTCGGTCAGGAGGCCGAAACCTTCTTGAGAAAGTACATGATTAACGATCCGTTTGAAATGATCCAAAGCGAGGTTGTTGCGGCAACCAGGGCAGTAACCAAAGCTCGACTGCTTGGCGGCATGGGCAAAGATGGTAAATTCGATTCGCTCGGTGGATGGAAGAAACTTCGCGCTGAATTAGAAGCCGAAGGAAATGAGGACATGGTTCCATTGTTCCAGCAGACAATCAAAAACTACCTGAACGTGAGAGGCGCAGACAGCCAAGCCGCGCAAAGTGTGTTGCAAGGAATTCACGGACTCACCCAGCTTACCTACCTTTCAAGAGCCGCAGTCTCATCGTTGCCAGAAGCCACCATGATTGGCGTGAGAGCTGGAAGTCTACGCGAGGCTGTTCGAGCCAATAAGGTGACTGCATCAAATTTCGTCAAATTAGTCCGCAGAGCAAAACCGTCTGAAAGCCTCATTGTTGCGGAAGCCTTTGGTGAAATTAAGATCGGCCAACACGCCATGATGGGCAGCGAGTCAATCAACAATGCGTTCAGCGGTCGTGGATTATTTGGTAACCTTGTCAGTAAGTTTCACGAAAAAACACTACTAAGGGATTTTACCAACGCAACAATGGCCGCGTCCATGGACATCGGAAAGACGTTCATCAACATGAACCTCAAGCTAATCAAAGAGAATGGTGCTCTTAGCCGTCTGTCTTTACAGAGCCTGCGTGAAATCGGAATCAGCAGAGAAGATTTGCCGATGATGCAAGAATTTGCTGCCAGGTTTGAGAAGGAACCAAATTGGTCGAAGCTCGTCCTGGAAGACAGCCCAGCAGCCGCAAAGTTCCGCGATGCACTCACGTTGTTCAAGCGCACTGGCGGCGCTCTTGACCCTACCAGGGCCTCGAAAACAATGGCATCCACCAACCCGCTTGCCAGTCTGTTTTATTCGTTGAGCGGATACCTTTACGAGTTTCACGACAAAATCACCAGACGGGCGCTTGCAAGAGGCAAGGCGGCCATCACTGGCAAGATGATGATCGAAGGCAAGATGGAGCCGCTGACGGGCACGGAAAGGGCCGCTCTCCTCGGAGACATTGCAAAAGGAGCCGTGGCGCTCTACTCGACCCAGTATGCAGTTCAGTTGATCCGTGAAAATCTGTACGCAGACCCAGAACGGATCGCTAAGGACAAGCGCAGGACTCCTGGTGAAGTGGCCAAGCTCAGAGCCGCTGCCGCGCTTTCTCGCTCGTCTGTGTTCGGCCCATACGACAGCATCTTCAATGCCATCACCCAGGCTCGCTACCAGCGCGATCCAGCCACCACCCTTCTCGGTGCTGAGATCGGTGGACTCTCGGATCTTTTCGGGCAGACAGCCAACATGATTCGTGGCGAGCGCAACGCGCCAGGAACCAACACCGCAGAGCGGAAGCTGGCTAGAACCTTCTACAATATGACCGTGGCTCCTGCCGTGGGGGCTTTTGCGGCCACAATGCCTGGCTACGCAGTCCCATCCACTCTGATCCAAGCCGCGTACAGCCCAGCCATGAGAGAAAAAGCCGTGGAGATGGTAGCTGGGAAGCCAGTGTTGCCTAAAATGCCAGCTAAATAGGCTTGCAGACAGGATGAAATTCGTTAATCTCACCACGCAAAGATATGAAAACCATCCTAATTTCCTACCTCAAGCAAGAATCCACCTGGCGCGGACTTCTTCAATTCGCCACAGCAATCGGCATCGGTCTGCGCCCAGACCAAGCTGCCGCCATTTTGTCTGCGGGAATCGCCGCTGTCGGAGCCATCAACACGTTCAAGAATAAGTGAGCATCAAAGAGATCCAATCTAAGATTGGAGCAACTCCAGATGGTGAATGGGGGCCTAAAAGCAAGGCGGCCTGCCAGAAGCATCTTCGTGACATGATGCCGTCACCGAATCCATGGCCATCGGATGATACGCTTTCTATGACGCGCTTCTACGGCGAGGCTGGCGAGCGTCACCTCATCAACCTGGATGTGGCCGAGTTCGGCGTGAAGTACGACGGCCAGCACGTCAAAACGATTCGATGCAACAAAAAGGTGGCCGACTCGCTTCTTCGCATTATCGAAGCTCTTGCCAACAGCGAGTTTGCCTACATGCTTCAGCGGTTCAATGGGTGCTACAATTTCCGCAAAATGCGCGGAGGGAACTCGTTGTCAATCCATTCGTGGGGGGCAGCTATCGACCTCGATGCTGGCAACAACTCAAACAACCAGGCATGGCCAGAAAGCGCGACCATGCCGCTCGGTGTGATGGAAATTTTTGCTCGTGAAGGATGGCTTTCGGCAGGAGTATTCTGGGGGCGGGACGCAATGCATTTTCAAGCGACAAAATAAGATCATGGACGACCATTATTCATTCATGTTGAAGTCAGCATCCATATCAATGATGAACTCATTGGCTGTTGGAATTTCATTTCTTCCCCAAGTTGAACAATGGCTTAGAATCACATCTCTCTTAACTGCAATCACTTACACGGTGATTCTAATGGCCAAGGCTCTGACCAAGAAAAAATCCAAATAATTTCTCGAAAGTGGTTGACACACTGCAAATAGCAGTAGAGAGTACCGCCGCCGATGAAACCGAAGCTCGCAACAAAATCAATCGTCAACCATTTTGGCGGTGCGACTCAGCTATCGCGACTCATGAGTAAAAACTGCTTGAATCGTGAATCGAATCGAACCGTCGAATCGTGGATTTACAGGGACTCGATTCCTGCAAAGAAATTGATGGACTTAGTCGAACTCGGTGACAGGATCGGAAAGCCGCTGGTGCTTGACCAGCATATCCAAAAATAAAAAATGACACACACAGAAGAGTTGGTCGCTAGTCGCAGGGCTATCGAGGAGAAGATCAAAGGGCTCAAATCCGAGATCGCAGAAATTGACAAGGCACTTGAATTTGCCGCATGGCCCATCATGGAACAGCGGTTGCTCACAGACAAGAAAGAGCATGGAGAGTTCAAGCTAGATGTTGACGGCGTTACCATCAAGGGCGCGATCCGTAAAACGATCAATTGGAATTCAGACAAGCTGAAGAACATCGCCGCCACGCTTCACCCAGAAGATGCCGCTGAGATTTTTGACGTGAAGGTCACAATCCCAGAGAAGAATTACAACATCCTGCTTGAGTGCGATCACCCAGCATTGGGAGAAATCATGATGGCTCGCGAAGTCAAACTGTCCCCATTCTCCATTAAAATCGAACAACAATGAACGGAATCGTAAAGGCTGACGACCGCCTAAAAGCTCGTCCAAAAATCAACATCGCTCTCTTCGGACAAAGCGGTGTCGGCAAAACTACTCAAGCTCGCACTCTCGTTCCAGAGAGGACGTTGTTTGTCGATCTTGAAGCGGGAACCTTGGCCATCTCTGGATGGGCTGGAGACGTGTTTGACGTGCGGGAGTTCGCCAAGAACATCGGCGCTCACCCGTGGGAGATGACCCGCGCTCTGGCCGTGTACATCGGCGGAGCAGACCCAGCAGACCGCAGCGGATTCTACTCCCAAGCGGTCTATGACAAGGTGGTTGAGGTGTTCGGTGACCCGAGGAGCATGGACAAGTATGACACCGTGTTTATCGACTCGATCACCGTGGCTTCGCGCTGGTGCTTCTCGTGGGCGCAGACGCAGCCAGAAGCATTCAGTGAGAAGAACGGCAAGCCAGACACCCGAGGAGCCTACGGGCTTCTTGGCCGTGAAATGGTGCGCTGGTTGACCCACCTTCAGCACAGTCCCAAGTCAATCGTCGTGGTCGGCATTCTCGACCGAGTTGAAGACGACCTCAAGCGCGTGTCCTACTCTCCTCAGATCGAGGGTGGCAAGACTGGCCGAGAAATCAATGGGATCTTCGATCAGGTGATGACAATCGACTACCTCTACGATGACCTTGGCAAGCCAGTGGTCACCGCAGACGGCAAGAAACAGCGGTGCATCTATTGCACCCAGGACAACAAGTTCAACTTCCCAGCCAAAGATCGGTCTGGACGACTCGACTCGATTGAGCCGCCAGACATCGCCTACCTGATGAACAAGATCCACAACGGCCCTCGTCTCGACGAGAAAATCATCACCACAATCCAAACACCAACAGTATCAAACGACCAATAACCAAACCACTACTATGTTCAACTCAACATCTGGAATCCAAGAATCGGCCGCACTTATCCCAGCCGCCACCTTATCAAAGGCCGTGCTGATCGTCCGCGAACTAAAAACCTCGCAGAAAACTGGCGCAACCTACCTCGACATCGAGCTTCGGTTGGTAGGCGGCAACTACGAAGGCCGCCGTGTCTATGACATGATTATGAATCCATTCTGTCCACTCGCCAGCGATGGCGGTAAGAAGATGGGAATCCTGGCTCTCACGCGAATCTGCGAAGCAGTCGGCATCTTCAAGGTTGGAGATGAGGCATCTTACGGTCGTTATGAGGGTCGTGGAATCCATGACGTGATTAACGACATCGAAAACCAGACTGTGGCAGTGAAGCTCAAGATCGAGAAGGGCGAGGATGGCCGCGCAGACCGCAACAAGGTCAGCGAGTGGCTCACGCCTAACCCGTTGTCTGGTGGAGCGCACAAGTCGTGGGTGGAACTCCATACTGGAACTCCCAATCCAGCGGCTCGCGCAACGGCATTCACTCAGAATCCAGTAAGTCAAAATGGAGACACCCCAGCATGGCTGAATGGCCCAGGGAAAGACCCGTTTTGATCCGATAGATTAAAAAAATTGGCGGCAAATGCAGACAGAATTGAGATTACGCTCGCATTTGCTGCCAAATCCTTACAAAATACAGCGTCCAGCAGTCAGAGGTGGTGTCTGAGGAGACTCAGAACGGGTATTTCTCGTGCGATTCCTTGTGAAGTACTGACTGCTGGACGCTCCTCTTTACAAAAAGATGAGAAGAATCGAATTCGCCATTCAAATCACGAATTGGCTATCAAGACAGGACGACTTCAGTCCAATCCACGCACTCTGTTTGATGTGCGTTGCAGAAGGCAGAATCACAGTTGAGCGCATCCTCGGCAAAATCAGCGGAGTTGATGAGATAGACATGAGAGATGCCGTTATCGAGCTTCACAAAGCTGGCTACATCGAATGCGATTACGGCAAGAAGATCCAGATTGGATCTCCAAAGTGTGCATGCTGGCTCTCGGCTCGCGGGTCAATCGTGATTTCAAAAATCCTCCACCCAGCAAAAAAAGATGCAGCTTAGACCACGACAAGTCACCTTTGTTGACCGCTGCCACGCCGCGCTTGAATCCAAAGGTAACACCATCGGAGTGGCCACCGTGGGATTCGGCAAGACTATCGCGCTGTCTGCGCTCGCGGCCAAGTACAAGACTGGGGTGATCCTCCAGCACCGCATCGAGCTGCTTGAGCAGAATCGAGACAAGTTCAAGCGGGTCGCTCCCAGCATGAAGGTCGCCACCTTCGCCGCAGACCACAAGCGCTGGGCCGAGGACGGCCACACGTTTGCCATGATGCAGTCGCTGATTGGAAACCTCGACATGATGAAGCCAGTGGACATCGTCGTCATTGACGAGTCGCACCACGCTGAGTCCACTTCCTACAAGAAGATCGTGGCTGAGTGCAAGAACCTCAACCCAGACGTGAAGATCCTGGGCGTGACGGCTACGCCAGAGCGCGGTGACGGCAAGGGGTTGAAATCCATCTTCTCCAATGTCGCAGACATCGTCACGCTCCAAGAGATGATCGACTCGCGCTTCCTGGTGAAGCCGCGCACCTACATCATCGACATGGGGGTGAGGGACAAGCTGGGCGAGTTGAAAAAAGGTAGCGCTGAATTCAACATGGATGCCGCCGCCACTCTCATGGACGTGGAGCCTGTCACCACCGAGGTGATTAAGAACTGGATGACCTTGGCGCAAGACCGCAGGACAATCGGCTTCGCAACTACGGTGGCCCACTCGATCAAGATGACCGAGGCATTCGTGCAGGCTGGCGTTAGGGCCGAGCACGTCGATGGGACTACGCCAGCCAGGGAGCGTAAGGCAATCTGGAAGCGTCTGCGGACAGGTGAGACTCGCGTTGTCTGGAACTGCGCCGTGGCCACCGAGGGGTTCGACGAACCAGGGATCGGCTGCGTCATCCTCAACCGCCCGTCGATGCACCGCTCGACGATGATTCAGATGATCGGTCGCGGTCTGCGTACCATTTCCGAGCCGCAGAACTACCCTGGCCTTATCAAAGACGATTGCATCATCCTCGACTTTGGAGCCTCGCTCCTCACGCATGGCAGTCTGGAGGCCAACACCAGCATCGAAGAGAATGTCTTCAAAGACGGCGAGGCCCCAACGAAAGAATGCCCTGAGTGCAATTCCGAGATCCCATCTGGGTGCAAGACGTGTCCGATCTGCGAGTACGAGTTCCAGACAGGGCCGAAGGCCGAGAAGGAACAGTACGGCAATTTTGAGATGACCGAGGTGGATCTTCTGAAGCTGTCGCCGTATAGATGGGAGGAAATCTTCACAAACCAGGTCATTATTGCAGAAGCAATGACAGCAAGCGCGATTCTTGTGAATTTTCAAGGCACATGGATGGCTTACGGCTTCCGTCTCGACGGTGAGCGCAAGACGATGAAGCTCATCACGGTGAGCCATGAGCGTCTGAACGCGCTCTCAATGGCAGACGACTTCTTACGCGAGTTCGGTGACGCGACTGCGGCCAAGAAATCCAAGCGTTGGCTGAACGAGCCGCTGTCTGACAAGCAGGCTGCGATTCTGGGAATCAATCCCACAGAATCCATGTTCGGCATGAAGATGAATCGGTACGAGGCATGCTGCCGAATCACATGGAAATTTAATGAGGAAAAAATAAAGAGAAGTATTATGGCGATAAATTCTTGACTTGTTTTTAATGAAAAATTAGAACGAACAAGACATGAAATTATTCAAGCCGAAAAGTCAGGACATGGGCGAGATTCATCTTGCCGTGTCGAAACAAATCCTATCTCTAATTGATCCGCCAATCTCAATCGCATTGGTACTGAAGAACAGGCCGAGCCACTACGTTTCGTCATGGAGGAACGTGCTCTTCTACGTCTTCAACAAGCACATGGGAGTCAATCAATCATCAATCGCCCTGTGGTTCAAGGTGACTGAGCGGACGGTGTGCAGGGGGATCAATCTCACGAAAGAAGTGCTCTCAAAAGAATCCGATGAGGCATGGCAACTGAAGGAAATCATCAAAAAATCAATCGAAAAATCATTCAAATGATCCAAGAACAAATCGACAAAGCAATGATCGCCAAACAGATGGCGCAGGAGAAGCGAACCTACCTTGGAGCCTCGCGTTGGGGCGAAGAGTGCATGAGAAGGCTCGCATACGAATACCACCACACACCCACAGACGGAGAGGAAGACTTTCCAGGAAAAATCCTGCGGATCTTCGACATGGGCCACGACGGCGAAACTCGCATGACCGAGTACATGCGCCTGGCTGGCTTCGATCTAATCACCGAGAAAGCCAACGGCGGACAGATGGGATTCTACGCCATGGACGGCAAGCTAAAAGGACATTGCGATGGTGTTATTACAGGGGGCCCAGTCGATCTTCCGTACCCATTGATCTGGGAACACAAGGCGCTCAACGACAAAAGCTGGGCAGACACGAAGAAGAAGGGCGTGAAAGAGAGCAAGCCAGTTTACTGGAGCCAGATCCAGACTTACTGCGCCTACCTCGACATTCCCAATGGCGGTCTGTTCACAACCATCAACCGCAACACGGGTGAAATCTACTCTGAACACGTTGAGTTCGATCCAGTCGCGGCGCAGGCGCTCTCAGACAAGGCCATCAGGATCGTGCAGACCAGATCCCCAGAGGAGATGCCTAAGATGAGCAATGACCCGTGCTTCTACAAATGCGGATGGTGCTCGTTCAGAAAGCGATGCCACAACATCAAGGAGATGACCATCTCGACCACAGCGCCAGCAACACAGACATTCCCATCCTGGCTCAAATGATAAATCAAGAGGACATCACCACCTACCTCTCCTGTCTGTTCGCCAACCATGTCTGGGACAAGGACGAGTTCCTTATCATCAGGGGTGTGGGCGAGAAGGGGACAAGGCAAGAGGGAGTTTATGCGGAAGACCAGCATTTTCAGCCAGCGCTATTCTCAATCACCGAAGCGTTGTTCTCCAGCGCCGATCGGTATCGGCAGCACTTGGTCGGCATGTTTGTCATCCCCGCCGTCTTGAACGACTCCAGAGCGAAAGAGGAGAATGTGAAGTTGCTTCCAGCCCTCATCCTCGATCTGGACGACGTGCCTGCACAGCAGGCGATTGAGTGGCTTGAGGAAGAGATTGGATCGCCTTCGATGGTTGTTGCCAGCGGTGGCAATAACCAATACGGCCCCAAGCTCCACGCCTACTATGTCTTCGACGAGCCGCTGCCGCCAGCGAATGTGCTGCCGCTCGTGACCAACCTGGCCTCCATGCTTGGCGCAGACCCGAGTTTCGCCAGGAGAACTCAGCCGATCCGAATCCCAGGGACCATCCATCAGAAGAATGGAGAGGCCAACATGGTCAAATTGATCTCATGGAGTTCGGACACGTTCTCTGAGGATGAGTTGATCGAGAAGATCAAAAAAGCCGAACCATCACCGTGGGCATCGTCCAAGACGATGATGCCGCTGGTGTCGGCTGGCGTGTCATTCTCGTCCAGCTCATCGACAGACAGCTCAGCCCTTCTGACCACCACCATCCGCGAGGGCGGGATGGACGGTATCACCCGATGGGATGCCTTTTCCAAGGTGGCAGGTCATTATCTCAGGGTGTGCCGCGAAGGCGGCATGACCGAGGCAGAGGCATTCGCCGCTGTCTGCGGATGGACGCTGGCCCACATGAGTCCACCGTGGCCAGAAGATCGCATCAAGCAGGAGTTCCGCGCACTCCTTACGAGAGAGGTCGGGGTGCGTGGGCCGATGCCAGAGATGAAGGCATACCAGCCAATCGTTGCGGCATCTCACCAATCGGAAGGTCTGAAGGCGTGGGCCGCCCACCGATGGGTGACCTCCCCAGTTCCACAGCATACGTTCTTGGTGGACGCGCTTGTCATCAAGGGCGAGCCTCACTTGTTCGTTGCCGAGGGCGGCGCTGGCAAGACATTCCTCATTGCAGACCTGGCCATGAAGATCGCCGCTTGGCAGGATGGTGACGATACCGACTGGTGCGGCCAGAAGATCAAGAGTGGCGGGACGGCGGTGCTGATCCTCTGCGAAGACTCGCAGACAGAAATGCACATCCGCCTGATGGAGCTGGATAAGACTGGTCTAATCCAAAAAGCTGGCGACAGGCTGATCGTGATGCCGATGACGGCAATCGGTGGATCATTCCCGCTCACCGAGCGGAACCCGAAGACAGGACTCTCGACAACCAGCCAGCGATGGAGCGAGATGCTTGGACTACTGAAACAGCTCCCAGACATCGCGCTGGTTGCCATCGACACCTTGAACTCGATCACCCACGGGGACGAGAACTCAGCCGTGATTATCTCCGAGATGATGCGCGAGGCGCACCGTGTCTGCGGTGAGCTTGGCGCGGCGCTTGTCATCAATCACCACCTTCGCAAGTCAAACGAGCCGATCAAGAGCCTTGAGGATCTGCGAGATTCTATCCGTGGATCAACCGCGATCCCATCCTACTTCCGAATCAACTTCGGGATGTTCAGAGCGAACGACTGGGAACGTCGGTGCAAGGCGCTCAACGTGAAGCCGAACAAGAATGCCATCTGGCGCATGGGAATCGCGAAGTGCAACATCATGGGGCTGATCGAGGATGAGCGCACGTTGGTGCGGGTTAATGGCGGCGTGGTTGACATGACCAAGCAAGATCCATTCTCCAAGGCAGACACGGGTGAGCGAGTCTCCTGGCTTGTCTTGGCATCGCAGATTGCGGCCCAGGACGGCTATCCATTCAGCATGGGCGGCAAGGGGGCATCTAATGGCTACTACGTCAGACGGAATCAGCTTCCAGAGATTCTAGTGAAGCTAGGGCCAATTGAGATTGGCAAGATATTCGATGCGGCCATGGCTGGGAAGCAGCTCGTATTCGCCACCGCGAAGGGCGGAGCGTCTGCAAAATGGATAGATGTCCCTAGCGGCCCCTATGCTAAAAACGACTCTGGCGAAGAGCTTGCTAAGGGATCGTGGAAGTTTCCAGACTGGAACGAATGGGCCTATGATTCGTCGCAAGGAATATGCGTGAAGAAAAAGAAAAATTCTGAAATGATTTTGTAAAAAGTGATTGACAGATAACTATGAAAAGCTCTCGATGGGCGCATGGAACGCAGCGAGTATAAAGGACGCAAGTTTTTCGTCGCTTATCGAGAACAAGACCGATCTTTTCGGATTGAAACTCCAGACGGACACTTCATTCTAGACAAGAAAACCACACCAAGGAGCGCTCAGCTCCAGGCAGATTACCTCAAACAAAAACATGAGCAATCCACACAGCGCAGGCAAGGGGACGAACAGGAGAGCGTATAGCTCTGAATCATGGAGGAATAACTTCGACAAGATTGACTTCTCAAAGAAGCCATTCATAGATGAAGTGAAGAAGGTCTGCAACACTGTTGGAGACTGTCAGTGTGCAGACACGAGTAATGAGATGACTCTTGAGGAGATGAAGATGAACCTAGAGCACCTTGATCGTGGCGACCTATTGACCATGGATGGCTATGATGACTGCATCATTGGAGTTGTTGATAGATTCAACTCAAAGTTTATTCTGTACGATCTTGACAAAGTGATAGACAGACTGATGGATGATGATATGGATACTGAAGAAGCCTATGAATTTTTCTATACCAATCAACTCGGTGCATGGCTCGGAGAAGGAACTCCAGGATTTTTATCTATGAAAGTAAAACCACAGACAACATGAAAGAAGTACTAATATACGCAGGAATATGGATAGCAGCATCTATCATCACGATGGCGCTCTGGAACGCTGCCACCAACGGCAATGATGAAGACAACTGGCCAAAACCATGAATAATAACGACCCTAAAGGAGAAATTGGAGATACAAAAACCCCTCTCGGTCTGATCCCATCCAGCGCGATGGAGCAGACAGCCTGGGTGCATAAGCTCGGGGCCAAGAAGTACGGCGCTTACAACTGGCGCAAGAGTGGTGTCTGCGCTAGCACCTACGTCAATGCCATCATGCGCCACCTCAACGCATGGAAGGACGGCGAGACGCTTGACCCAGAGAGCGGGTTCTCACACCTGGCGCACATCGCGGCGTCTTGCAACATCCTGATGGACGCAGACCACTGCGGAACTCTTGACGATGACCGCAATATCACTCCAGAAAACCAAGCAATTGATGATGACTTTGCTCCAGTGGAGTCATTGCCAGACGAGATGTACGACTTCCTTGAAGAGGGCGATCTCGTCCGCGATGGTGATGAGGGGTACACCGACAGCGGTGACTACTGGTTCAAGACAACATTCTTCACTGGCGATAATTACCGAGTTCCGAAGGGCCGTAAGTATCGCAGGCTGAAGACCAACACGATGAGGCTTGAAGACGCAGATAGCGAGGAATGCCAGTGCGGCAGGATCAAGGTCAGGCACTTTTTGCTTGGGGTGATCTGCGAAGACTGCGAAGTAAAATGGAAAGACCCGTACCCATGAAACACGCATGCACACTCTGCGGCAGTAGGAACTGGCCAGACCCAGACACAGACTGCCCACTATGCCAGGGAGAAGCAGAACCTGGCCCAGACCCAGACGAGGATAACGAATAGAATCACCAAACAAAAACAACAACATGAACAAAGAAAACGCACACTTATTCCTGCCTTTGGTACAAGCACTGGCAGAAGGAAAGACGATTCAAATTAAATTTGATGACGAGTGGGATGACCGTCCAAATACTTGGGATTTTTCATGGACTCATCCTCCTGACAGATACCGAATCAAGCCAGAACCGCGCACGTTTGAAATGTGGCTAACACCAATCGGGACGATGTATCCGATCCTTGGTTTAGAGCATCCACTGTATGAACGCATTACCGTGCGGGAGGTGCTGGAATAATGGACGGAACGTATGTCGATGAGCATGGCAACAAGTTCATCCTAAAAAACGATAGATGGATAGTGGAATGCTGCAATGAGCCTAGAGGGTTTGTAGGAGGCATCTGCGATTTTT
>Ga0181355_1000482_pt1 | contig 17013 bp, 23 predicted proteins | sample Fa13VDMM15DN_FD_130099 | JGI IMG/M metagenome (GOLD analysis project Ga0181355, IMG submission 130099) | Freshwater viral communities from Lake Michigan, USA - Fa13.VD.MM15.D.N | ecosystem: Environmental > Aquatic > Freshwater > Lake | place: USA: Michigan | collected 2013-09-23 | reverse complement strand
TTTGTAGGTGGAGTAGCTATTATTCACGTAGGTGGAAATAGCGAACTTGAAATGAAGGAAACTAAAGATCGTGTTGACGATGCTTTACACGCCACAAAAGCAGCTATTGAAGAAGGAATTGTTCCTGGTGGTGGATCAGCTTTGTTATATGCTAGAGAATCAATTACTAAAAATAGAACTGAATTAGACTCAGATATCCATATTGGTAAAACAATTGTTTATAAAGCATGTGCTGCTCCATTTATCAAAATCCTAACCAACGCTGGGTATTCACTTGATGAATGTTACAATTTAATTAACCAATTAGGTAAAGACAGTGAATGGGATGGCTATGACATTAAAAATGAAAAATTCATAGACATGAAACAGGCTGGTATTATCGACCCAGCTAAAGTAACTCGCAACGCAATTGAAAATGCTGCTTCAGTAGCAGGTACTATCCTATTAACAGAAGCTGCTGTTGTTGAAGTAAATAAAGATAAAGAACCAACTAACGAAATGCCCGGAATGGGAATGATGTAATATGATACAAGAAACTTATAGCCTAATAGCAACTCGCGTTCCCCCAGGGGATCGCTGGTTGCTCAATGACGACAACAAACGAGTAGTTCACAACTCATTAACAGATGCTTTAGAAGCATTTTATCAAAAAGTACAACAACCTTGTGATTTTAAACTAGCTCCTTTAAAAGGAGAATTGTACGTTATCAATACTGAAGAAGTGGCACCTCCACCTCCTAAGAAATTTAATTTATACGGTGATTACTAAAACAAATAAAAGTTATGTCAAAAAGGTTACACACAATATTAAACGAAAAGTATCGTCCTGATACCCTAGAAGGTTACATTTGTCAAGACGACATTAAAACTAAATTTGAGGAATTTATCAAACAACAAGATATTCCTCATCTATTATTTGCAGGTAAACCAGGTGCTGGTAAAACAACAATTGCTAAAATATTAGTTAAAAATATTAACTGCGATTATTTATATATCAATGCTACAGATGAACGTTCAATAGATGTTATGAGAGATAAAGTAGGAGCATTTGCTGCTGCGGGTTCATTTAAGCCACTCAAAATAGTGATTTTAGATGAAGCAACTCATATACTTCAAGCATCACAGGTCATATTGTTAAACATGATGGAAACATATAGTTTAACTACTCGTTTTATACTTACAGGTAACTACCCAGAACGATTAATTGAACCACTTAGAAGTCGTTGTCAAGAATTTGATTTGCAACCACCATCTAAAAAAGTTGTAGCACAACACATTGTTAACATCTTGAATAAAGAAAATATTGAACACACAATTGAAGATGTAGCTACGATTGTTAAAAAATTCTATCCTGATTTTCGTAAAATTATCAACAACTGTCAAAAATATACTGTTGATAACGTTTTAAAACTTGATACTTCAATCGAAGCATCAGACAATTATAAAGAACAGGTAGTAGATGAACTTAAAAAACCGTCTAACAAATCATTTAACATTATTAGACAAATTATAGCAAACGCAGAAACAGATGACTACGAATCATTATATGCGTTTTTATATGAAAAACTAAGTGATTATGCTAAAGGTAATGAAGGTGTGATTGTATGTTATTTAGAAGAATATATGTACCACGCTACATTTAGGTTAGATAAAGAGATCAATGTTATGGCTTGTATCTCTAAAATATTAGAAACAATAACAACTAAAAAAGTAATATGAACAACCAATCACAAATGAAAGTAGACATTACACAGTCTACACCTATCAAATCTGAAGACGGAAACCAAGTATTTCAGGAAGCAACAATTTTAAGGAAAGTAAGTAAGTTTTTAACTGGTACAAGTGAAGATGGAATTATTCCTATTCCTGTGTTTATTGATATTAAAACCGGAAAGATACTACTTGAAATGCTTCCTAAAGAACTAAGAACAGAATATGAGGAGTACAACAAAAACCTCTAAACCAAAACAATTTTCAATATTTGATTTTATCAAAGCGCTAGTTGAGACTAAGCCTAAATGGGAATCGTTTACTCCTGACCAACAGAAGCAATTCAATGGATACATGATTAATAAATTCCTAAGCATGAATAGAAACTACATTGATGTGGTGAACTATGTTCAGGGTTTAAACATTAAAGACAGTAAACGTTTATATGAAGTATATTGTGGTTTGCTTCCAAAATCTAAGAATGTATATTCACCATATATTAAATCAACTAACAAAACATCACAACCCGAAGTAGCGCAACATATCTCAAAATATTTTGAATGTTCCTTAAACGAAGCAGAAGAATATGTTTCGTTTCTTGAAAAACAAGATATAGAAGTTATTTTGAACAAAATGGGTTTTAACGAAAAAGAAACTAAAAAACTATTAAAAAATGGCTAAAGAAGAAATGTCTGTTATTGAACAACTAGAAAAAGAATACCCCACAATTGCTCAAGGGTACAAGCAAATAATGAAAGAACAATACATATTGTTTGCTAAAAAACATTTAGACTATGGAATGTCAAACATCTCTGCTGGTACGCAATTAGCAAATGATGAAGAAAAACAATTCGCATTAACTGGATTGTGGTACCGTTTATCAGATAAAGTTAACCGTTGGAAAAACATTATCATTACTAAACAACAAACCAAAAACGAAGCACTAACAGACACATATCAAGACATTACCAATTATGGGATTATAGCTCAGTTGGTAGAAAAAGGAATGTGGAAAAAATAAAATGTCCAAAACCCCTAAATTAATAAAACAAATTCAAGAGTATAAGACTCAAGAAATCAATTATGCATTTCAAAAGAGTATTTCTTATTCTCAATTGTCAATGTATTCTTCCTGTCCTAAAAAATGGGCGTTGCAATATAGGGACGGACATAAAGTATTTACTTCAAGCATTAACACAGTATTTGGAACTGCTATTCATGAAACAATTCAACATTATATAAACACAATTTATAATGAAAGTGGAGCAGCAGCTGATAAAATTAATTTAGAGGAATACTTTGAAGAACGTTTTAGGGAATCTTATTTGAGAGAATATCAATCCAATAACAAAACACACTTCAGCGACCCAGTTGAAATGAGGGAGTTTTATGATGATGGAGTTGCTATCCTAACATTTTTAAAGAAAAAACGAGGCGAATACTTTAGTATTAGAAACAATTGGTTGGTTGGAGTTGAAATTCCTATTGTACTTGCCCCAAATAAAACCCACAACAACATATTGTTTAATGGATTTATAGACTTAGTAATGTACAATGAAAACTTAGATTCATTTACTATCTATGACATTAAAACAAGCACTCGTGGTTGGGGTGATAGAGAGAAAAAAGATGAAACTAAAATACAACAAATTTTATTATACAAACAATTCTTTAGTGAACAGTTTGGAGTACCATTAGATAAAATAGATGTTGAATTTTTTATAGTAAAACGTAAAATATGGGAGGAAAGTGAATTTGTACAAAAACGCGTACAGGAATTTAAACCAGCGAATGGTAAAGGGAAAATGAATAAGGCAAACGAATCATTATCCGCATTTATAAACGCTGTTTTTAATTTAGACGGCACATATAATACCACAGACCACCAACCAACTCCCGACAAATATACATGTAAGTATTGTCCTTATTCTTCTAAAAAAGAACTTTGTGATAAGGCAATGCTTTCTTAATCTTAAATATATTTATATACAAATATAATGTTATGGAAAATGCAACAACACAATTAACATCCGTTAAAGTAGACAAAGATTTGTTTGATGAATTTAAAGTAGAATGCGTTAGACGAAAATTTTCTTTAAATAAACTTGTCAATCGAGCAATGGATTTATATCTTAAAGATGAAAGTTTTAGAAAACAAGTTACTAATTACAATTTAAAAATTACGGAATAAAAATTTATGAATTCAAGTTTTGCTTATTTACCTCAAAATCAGAGGAAGAAAATTTTACTAATATGTGATGACATTCGAGTGCACTCAGGAGTAGCTACTGTAGCTAGAGAGATTGTACTTAATACTGCTCAACACTTTAATTGGGTACAGATAGCAGGAGCTATAGATCACCCTGATAAAGGTAAAAAATTAGATTTGTGTGGTGACACAAACACAAACACCGGTTTAAAGGATGCTTCTGTTTTCCTTTACCCAGCAGCTGGATATGGAGATCCTAATTTGGTTAGACAATTAATTAATATTGAAAAACCAGATGCTATATTTTTAATCACTGACCCAAGATATTTTATGTGGTTGTTTCAGATTGAAAATGAAATTAGAAAGAAAATACCTATTGTTTATTTAAACATTTGGGATAACTATCCTGCTCCAATGTATAACAGAGCATTTTATGAAGCATGTGATGCATTGTTAGGTATTTCTAAACAAACAGTTAATATCAATAAATTAGTATTAGGTGAAAAAGTTAAAGGTAAAACGATTGAATATGTACCTCATGGATTAAACCATGATATATTTAAACCTATTTCTCCTGAATCACCTGAGTATCCTGAGTTTATTAAGTTTAAAAATCAATTATTTAAAGATAAACAATTTGATTTTGTTTTATTCTTTAATTCAAGAAATATCCGTCGTAAACAAATCCCAGATACACTTTTAGCATACAAGTTATTTGTAGATACATTACCACTTGAAAAAGCTAAAAAATGTGCTATGTTACTTCATACACACATTGTAGATGATAACGGTACAGATTTAGGAGCAGTATGTGAATATTTGTTTGGAGAAGAAAAAGAACGTTACAACATCGTATTTTCAACTAATCCACTACCTCCAGTTCAAATGAATTGGTTATACAATGCAACTGATGCTCAGGTGTTATTAACATCAAATGAAGGTTGGGGCCTATCGCTTACAGAAGCTATTTTAGCAGGTAACCCAATTATAGCTAATGTTACTGGTGGAATGCAAGATCAAATGCGTTTTGTTAAAGACGGAAAATGGATGGAAGTGGATGCTGATTTTCCTTCAAACCACAATGGTACAATCAAAGAACATGGTGAATGGGCATTCCCAGTATTCCCAACATCTCGTTCAATTCAAGGTTCACCTATCACACCATACATTTGGGATGACAGATGCACAGCAGAAGATGCTGCTAAACAGATTCAAGCCGTTTATGAATTACCTAAAGAAGAAAGAAAAGCTAAAGGTTTAAAAGGTCGTGAATGGGCTATGTCTGACGAAGCAGGTTTAACTGGAGAGAAAATGGGTCAACGTATTATAAAGTATTTAGATAGTATGTTTGGAACTTGGATCCCTAGAAAAAAGTTTGAACTTATTGACACTAAGAAAATAGATAAAAAAGTATTAAATCATAAAGTAATATATTAATATGAGCAAGAACAGTTGTGTAATTTACGCCCCAGTAGATACATTGAGCGGGTATGGAAGCCGTAGCCGTGATACAGTTAAATCAATTATTGAATTAAAGAAAGAAGAATGGGATATTAAAATTATCCCGTGTGCTTGGGGAAACACTCCTACAGGATTTATAGATGAAAACCCAGAATGGCAATTTTTAGTTCCATATCTGTTAATGGCGCCTTTGAACTACCAACCAGATATTTTTATTTGGATTACTATTCCTAGTGAGTTTCAAAAAGTAGGCAAATACAATATTGGTATAACAGCAGGAATAGAAACAACTGCTGCACCGGCGGATTGGATTGAAGGTGTTAATAGAGTAGATTTAACTTTAGTTTCATCTGAGCATTCTAAAAAAGTATTTTTAGATTCTCAATACCAAAAAATGAATAAACAAACCCAACAAGTTGAAGGTATTGTTAAAGTTGAAAAACCAATTGAAGTAATATTTGAAGGAGTAGATACTAACATTTACAAATATCTAGAAACACCAGATAAAACAATAGGTGATTTAAACACAATCCCAGAAGAATTTTGTTATTTATTTGTAGGACATTGGTTACCAGGTGATTTAGGTGAAGATAGAAAAAATGTAGGTTACTTAATTAAAGCATTTTTAGAAGTATTTAAAAATAAACAAAAGAAACCAGCACTGATTTTAAAAACGTCAATGGTAAGTCCATCATATATGGATCGTGATGAACTTTTAAAACGTATTGACGCTATTAGGTCTACAATAAGTTCAACTAATTTACCAAACATTTATTTACTTCATGGTGAATTTACAGATTCTGAAATGAATGAAATTTACAACCATCCAAAAGTAAAAACAATGGTATGTTTAAGTAAAGGTGAAGGTTTTGGCCGTCCGTTACTTGAATTCACTCAGAGTAAAAAACCAATTATTGCTACAAACTGGAGTGGACATGTAGATTTCTTAAATCCTGAGTTTGTAACATTAATAGGTGGTACAATGACCTCAGTACACCCAAGTGCCGCCAATCAGTGGTTATTAAAAGAATCTCAATGGTTTACACCAGAGGCAGGTCAAGTGGGATACCATTTAAGAAATATATTTGAAAATTATAAAGACTATGTTGATGGAGGAAAACGTCAAGGTTTTTATGCTAAGACAAATTTCTCATTTGAAAAAATGACCGAAAAAATAGCTGAATATCTAAAACGTATTCCTGAAATTCCTAAACAAGCTCAATTAAAATTACCTCAACTTAAAAAAGTAGAATTACCTAAATTAAATAAAGTATAATGGATAATTTAATAATATGTAAACATTGCGGCTCAGATGCTTGCTATGCTTTTGAAAACAACTCAGTAATTAAAACATATTCTTGTTTTGGCTGTGGATTTACAACTAATTCCTTAATGAAAGAAGGAGAAGAATTTTATAATCAACAACTAGAAACACTTCCTGATCTTTACAAAGACACAATATTTAAAGACGAGGACGGATTAATGTGGATGCCCACAATGATTAACATCCCTACTCAGGGTATGGTATTTTATAATGGTACAAATAAAGATAATGCTAAATGGGCAGCTGTAAAAGCCGTTAAAGTTAAAGAAGAAGAAAAAGAAAAATACCCAATTAAAGGACAACCAGGTAAATATTACGAATTCAGAATGGACATGTCAACTATGAAACCATATGAAATGAAAGAATTCATGGATGCTTTAACTTACATTGGAGCCCTCCCAGAATAAAATTTACATTTAGGTTATGAAAATTAGTTACGCAATTACAGTCTGCAATGAATTCATTGAAATTCAACGTTTGATACACTTTTTGCTTCAAAACAAACGTCATGAAGATCAGATTGTAGTGCTATACGATGAAGCAAATGGTGATCCCGAAGTCCTAACGTTTTTAAAACCTCATTTTGTGTTTAATGAGGAATTTACGTTACACACAGCTAAATTTGAAGGACATTTCGCTGATTGGAAAAATAAACTAACCAGTTTATGCAATGGTGATTATGTTTTTCAAATTGATGCTGATGAGATTCCTAGTAAATTTTTAATTGAAAATCTTCCTATCTTACTAGAAGAAAATCCTGAAATAGATGTTTTACTAGCACCAAGAGAAAATTATGTTACTGGTCTTACCCAAGAACATATAAACAAATGGGGGTGGGTAGTAGATGAAAAGAATAGAATTAATTGGCCTGATTTGCAGTGGCGCATTTATAAAAATTCTCCTAAAATAAAATGGATAAATAAAGTTCATGAACGTTTAGATGGATTTACAGTATACACTCATTTGCCTATAGAACCAGAATGGAGTTTAGAGCATATTAAAGATATTAAACGTCAAGAAAAACAAAACAATTATTATGACTCTCTCTGACATTATATCTAAAAGTCATTATGGTTCAGTAGGACATATCTCGTCTCAAAAAGATATAGATACTTTAAGAAGCTACATATCCCATAATTTTTCAATACTACAACGCTTTGAAAATATTATTGCTGTAACAAATTACCCAGATTCATCTTTAAATTCTAAATTATATCTAGCAAGTGAAACAGAAAATCTTTGGAAAGAATATTTTCCTAATTCAATTCAAATAAATAACGGAGCGAGTAAAGGACATTATTTTGGGGCGGCATATAATGACAATTCATTATTTAATTATTGTAAAGAAAACAATATTGAATGGTTATGTAAATCTGCTAATGATATAATATTATTTTCTGAAATTTTAGATAAACATGTTGAAGAAGCTGATTTTTATTATTTAAATGGAATTGGATATGGAGGAATGGAAAGATATAATTTTGATTTAGATAAAATAATATTAGAAACTTTTTATCCTCAAACTAATTTTTATATATTAAATGTATCTAAAACAAATTATTTAAATGACAAAACATATCTTGACCAAGCATATGACCATATTAAAACTATCCCTAACTATAACGGAAAAGCTTGGGAATATGGATATAAAAGTAATGAAACATTATTAAAAGAAGCAGTAGAAAGAAATAATCTTTTAAAGTATCATTTGATTTCCGAAGAAAAATATGTAACTTTACTACAATTTATTAAACAAAATCACATACATGATTGTAGTCATAAAAATATATTGATTGATGGGGTATGCCATTGTCACTTTATTAATAATCAAATAATAAAAATATGAAAAAAGAATTTTTAAATTTAGGTAAACAACCCATAGCAAATGGTTTTCTTTATGAAAAAGATATTCCTAATGAATTTTTTTATAATCTAAAAGTAGGTTTTGATAACAAAACTAAATTAGTTACTCAAATGGAATACGTTGATCCCCCTTTAATGTTTAATGAAAATTATTCTTATAGAGGATCTATGTCTACTACTATGATAAACCATTTTAAAGAATTTAGTAATTTATTTATAAATAAAGACATTAAAGTATTAGAAATAGGAAGTAATGATGGTGTATTTTTAAAAAATTGGAATCCTAAACAAACATTTGCTGTTGAACCGTGTGGAAATTTTGCTAAAGAAACAAATGAATTAGGATATAAAACATATAATGAATTTTGGACTTTTGATTTATCTACTAAAATTAAAGAAACTCATGGTCAAATAGATCTTATATTTGCAGCCAATTGCATATGTCACATTCCTGATTTAGACCAAACATTTAAAGCTGTTCATAATCTACTTTCAGATAAAGGAATATTTGTATTTGAAGATCCTTCATTAGCTCAAATGATTAATAACAATTCGTATGATCAAATCTATGATGAACACCCCCATATTTTTTCTGTTATAGCACTTAACAATTTATTAACTAAAAATAATTTAAAAATTATCAAAGTAGATAATACACCAGTACATGGTGGTTCTAATAGATTGTGGGTAGTAAAAAATACTAATAGTCAATTACCTGATAAAAGTGTTAAAAATAATATTGAATTTGAAAAAATATTAAAACTAAATACATTTAGTACTTTTAAAAAGTTTGCTAAAAAAGTAGAACAATCTAAAAAAGATTTAGTTAATTTACTTATTAATTGTAAAAAACAAAACAAAAAAGTAATCAGCTATGGTGCAACATCTAAATCTACTACTGTTTTTAATTATTGTGGAATAAATAGTGATCTAATCCAGTATATTATAGATACTACACCTGAAAAAATAGGCAAACTAGCTCCGGGTTCACACATTCCTATTATTGAATCACAAGGTATTCAACAAGATGTTGATGTAGCATATCTTGGAGCATGGAATTTTGCTATAGAAATACTTAAAAAAGAAAAAGAATTTGTAGATAAAGGAGGCAGATTTTTAACTCATGTACCAATTGTAAAATTTATATAATATGCATTTTAACGAAGACGATAGAGCACAAAGACTTTTAGATATATTTCCTAATGTAAACGGGCAAATAAATATATCATATGTTAATTCTACAGAACATATAGTTGCATGGCATAAACATAATATCCAAACTGATTATTGGATTTGTTTAAAAGGATCATTTAAAGTAGGGTTAGCGTCTAGAGCAGATACCCCTCAAGAGGCTGGAGACGTTTACTCAGTAAAATGGGAATACCTATCAGATAAAAACTTTAGAGTACTAACAATTCCTCCAGGTGTATACCATGGGTATAAAGCTTTAGAACCGGGATCAATATTAATGTATTATTTAACTCACAAATATGATCCAAAAGATGAAATACGAGCTAAAATAGGTCAATTTTTTGAAAATTGGAATACTGAAAATAAATAATATATGACTACTTTAAAAGATGTTATCTTAATTAAACTAAAACAATGGATTGAAAGTAATGGTAATTTACTTCCAATAGAATTTGATAATCAATTGTTATTTAAACCTAAACGAACATTTTTTGTAAATAATGTTCCTGATACACAACCAAGAGGAAAACATGCTCATTATAAAACAAAACAATTAATTATATGTTTAAATGGAAAAATTACTGTTAGGTTACATGATGGTATAAATGAAGCATATTATGAATTAAATAATGGAGACTCAATTTATATCCCAAATATGATATGGGACGAACAAATATATCATACACCAAATACAGTTTTAATTTCATTATGTAATACTCATTATAATACTTTAGATTATATTAACGATTTTGAAGAATTTGTAAAATTAAAAACTAAAAATGAAAAAAGAAAATAATATTGTAATTACGGGTGCTTGCGGGCATATTGGTTCTGCTTTAATAGAAAGATTTCATTGGCAAAAATACTTTCCATATGTAGAAGATTTTAATATCACAGCGGTTGATAATATGTTAACTCAACGATACACATCATTATTTAATTTAAATACAAAGATTAAATTTTATGAATCTAATTTTTTAGATATAGATTTGCCAGAAGGAGGAACAGTAATTCATTTAGGAGCAATTACTGATGCTGCCTCTAGTGTAAAAAACTCATCTCAAGTAGAAGAAATAAATATCAATCAAACAAAGCAATTTATAGATAAGTGTATTGAGTCTAAAGTAAAACGATTTATATTTCCATCATCTACAAGTGTATACGGATCAGCAGCAGACGTAGTATTTGAAGACGATGAAAAATATGAAAATCCTCAAAGTCCGTATGCTCAATCAAAATTAGAAATAGAAAAATATCTGCAATCTAATTCTGGGCAAATGGATTATCTAATACTTAGATTTGGAACTATATTTGGAGTAAGTAAAGGAATGAGATTTCATACTGCAATTAATAAATTTTGTTGGCAAGCATCATTAGATACTCCTATTACAATATGGAAAGAAAATTACGAACAAGTTCGTCCGTACTTAGGATTAACGGATGCTACACGATGTATTAAACATTTTTTGTTATTAGATTCTTCATACTATAATACAAAATATAATGTGTTGACTGGTAATTATAAATTAAGTGATATTATTAGTATGATAAAATTATTTCAGCCTAATATAAAAATACAAATGGTTGATACACCACTATTAAATCAATTTAGTTACAATGTAGATGGTACTAAAGTAAAAAACACTGGATTCATAACCACAGATGATATAAGATTTGATATATGTGAAACTTTAACATTGTTAAAAAATTTACGCTAATGAAAATTATTATATCTGGGGGGAATGGAAGATTTGCGAAAGAACTAATTAAACAAAATACTACTCATGAAATATTAGCTCTATCAAAAGAAGAAATGGACATTACTAATTTAGAATCTATAGATTCTGCACTTAGTAAACATAACCCTGATATCTTTATCCACGCAGCTGCATTATCTAGACCAATGAATGTCCATGATATCTACCCAGATAAAGGAATAAGTTTAAATATCATTGGAACATCTAATTGTGTAATATCTTGTATAAAACATAACGTCAAAATAGTATACATTTCCACAGATTATGTCTACCCAGGAGAAGATGGTAATTATTCTGAGTTGGATAGTTTATATCCTGTGAACAAATATGGGTGGTCTAAACTAGGAGGAGAGTGCGCAGTAATGATGTATGACAATTCTTTAATACTTAGAATGGCTATGGTTGAATATCCTTTTCCACATCAAAAAGCTTTTGTAGATTTATATAAAAGTAGTATTTGGCATATTGATGCTGCAAAAGTATTATATAAATTAATTGATAAAGGAGTTAAAGGAATATATAATGTAGGAGAAGAAAGAAAAAGTATGTTTGACTTTGTTTTTCAAAAAGATTTTAGTATATTAAAAGAAACAAAAAACATTACACTAGAAAAAACACCTAATGATATTAGCATGAATATTAAAAAACTAAAACTAACTTTAAATGATACAACTATTTAATATACCTAATTATACAATAAATACTAGTGATTTTTCTCATTATTTACATGGTTCTATAGTAGAAGAGTTTGAACAAAAATTTCTAAAATATGTAGGAGCTAAGCATGCATGTTCTGTAAATAGTGCTACTAATGCTATATATTTGATGTTTTTAAATAAAGGTATAACAGTTAATGTTCCTACTATGATACCTCCTGTTGTATTAAATGCTTTAATTACCTCAAAAAATACAATTAATTTTACTGATGATACAGAATGGATTGGAGATTCATATATTTTACATCAATTTGAAGATTATAAAATTATTGATTCGGCTCAAAAAGTAGAAAAAAATCAATTTCAATTAGAAGCAAATGATAATGATTTAATGTTTTTTAGTTTTTATCCTACTAAACCTGTTGGTAGCAGTGATGGAGGAATAATTGTAAGTAATGATAAAGCTAAAATTGATTATCTTAAAACATTATCTTTTAATGGAATGAGTTTTGCTGAGAATAATTGGGAACGAAAAATTATTATGCCTGGGTATAAATCTTATTTAAATTCTATTCAAGCATTTATAGCTAGTAAAAATTTAGATATCTTAGATACCAAAAAACAAAAATTAAAACGTATTAGAGATATATATAATTTAGAATTTGGACTAAATAACACCTCAGACCATTTATATAGAATAGAAGTGTCTGATAATAAAGAGTTTCTTAAAGTTGCTAAACAAAATAGTATTATTTGTGGAATTCATTATGATTCACAACATTTAAATAATGTTTACAAACCATATTCTACTAATTCTAATTGCCCCAAATCAGAAAAATTATCTAAACATACTGTATCAATTCCGTTTCACGAAGAATTAACAGAACAAAATATAAATAATATAATTAAATTAATTAAAAATGGAAAAAATTAAACTTAACTTAGGATGTGCTGGTAGATTACTTGATGGATACATAAACATTGATCAAGATAATATAGAAATAATAAAAACTAGATACCCGGATACTAAATTTAAAGACACAGATGTAATTTATACTTATAATGTATTTAATTTACCATATGAAGATAAAACTGTAGATGAAATAATAGCAGACGGATTTATTGAACATTTATCATTTTCCGAAGAAAAACTTATTTTTGAGGAAATAAAACGAGTTTTAAAACCAGGTGGGAAAGTAAGTTTCTCAGTACCTAATTTTGAAAAAGTAATTAAATTGTGGTTAGAAGCAGAAGATAATTGGCAAGATTTTTATCGTTTAGATGAAGAAGCTATAACTCAAAAACACTGGTTTGGTACGTATACTTATGAACCTAAAAATAGATGGGGTTATTTAACTGCTATGATATATGGTAGTCAACATGGTGAAGGACAGTTTCATCAAAATTGTTATACTGCTCCTAAAATTCGAGCAATGTTAACTAAATTGGGTTTTAGTAATATTAATGTGACTGAATTCCAATGGAAAGAAAATAGAGACCCGATGTTAAGAACAATAGCTGAAAAAATATAAATTATGTATCAAAATCCAAGAATCCCGTCCTCTTATCAATATTTTGATTTAGGAAAAATTATTTATGAAACTACTATAAATCGTAAACCTTTAAAAGTAATAGAATTTGGATGCTATAAAGGGTATTCTACAGTGTGTTTAGCTATGGCCCTAAAAACATTAGGTCAAGGAAAAATTAAATGTTATGACTTGTGGGATAAATATCAATATAATCACACATCTATGAATGATACTGTAGAAAATATTAAATCATACGGACTAATAGATTATGTAGAATTTATCCAAATGGATTTTAATGAATGGATACAAAACCCTGAAGAATTTGATCTAATGCATGTAGACGTAGCTAATACAGGTGATGTTATAAAAAATTTGTATAATGCTACTAAAGATCAAATAGAAAAAGGATCTATAATATTATTTGAAGGAGGAAGTGAAGATCGAGATCAAACAGATTGGATGATTAAATATAATATGTCTCCTATAAATTCTGTAAAAGAATATACTAATTATAAAGTATTAAGTAATTATTTTCCTTCTCTTTCTTTAATTAGCAAATAAACTTATGATAAATAAAAATGATATAACAGCTGTTGTAGTTTCATATTATCGAGGAGATAGATTAAAAATATGTCTTGAATCTCTTGATCTTCCTAATATTACGGTTTGGGATAATAATACTAAGGGAGAAGAATTACAAAAAATTAAAAATGTTGAACGTGATATGCCCCATGTTAACTTTATATATAGCGAAGAAAACTGGGGACTAAATAAACCATATAACCAAACTATAATCAACAGTAACACAGATTGGGTTCTATTTACAGTTGATGATATGATCTTTGATAAAGGATGGTTTAATGTATTAAATGATATTCTAATAGAAAGACCTCATTTAGAACAAATATATTTAAATACTTTTAATGCTTGGATCTTACATAAGAAGACTATTGTTAGAATGGGGTGGTTTGATGAAAATTATCGTTATTATCCAAATATGGAAGATGATGATTGGTATTTAAGAATTGTGGAAACACTTGGGTATTCACCATATGGTAGAGTCCCTGAACATTTAATAAATCATTTTCCTGATTGGTATAAAAAATTATCTTCAAAGCTAAACCATCAAGAATGGCAATTTAATGATATAAATAATTTTACATTTTTCTGCAACTCAGAACACAATACAAAATATACTATTATAGGAAAAGAAACAAATACAGGAGGCAGTTTAGACGCAGGAAGTAGAAATACATCTGATGCTCAAATAGAATCTCCTAAAGGAATGACTGGGGTTGAATATCATTTTACTAAATGGAGACAAGTAACAGATTTATCTGAATTATTTGATATTGATACTTATTTTAGTAAAGACAGTAGAGCATATAAAAGAATTAAACCTGAATTAGATTTATACCCTGAAGTTAGAAAAGAATACGCTAAAAAATACTTTAATATAGACTTATGAGTACCCGCAAACCATGGATGTCAGATGACGAAATCTTAACTATTGTAAAATTTTTAAATAAAACAGATATAATGTTAGAGTGGGGGTCGGGTGGATCTACTTGTTATTTCCCACAATATGTTGAACAGTATTATTCTATTGAACACGATGAAGGTTGGTATAATGAAATGAATAAAGATCTTCCTAATAACGTAAAATTTTATCACGTTGGGTTAGATTCTCCATTAACTGATCCTACTCAAAAACATCAAATACAATCATATTTAGACTTTGTAGATAAACTTAAAATAAAAAAGTTTGATAAAGTATTAATTGATGGTAGAGGTAGAGGGTGGTGTGCAGAAAAAATACTACCTTATTTAAAAGAAGATAGTATAGTTTTTATCCATGATTACTGGCAACGCCCCCAGTACCATATTGTTGAAACTTGGTATGAGGTGGTTGATTATGTTAAAGATGGACAAAGTATAGTAGCTCTAAAACCTAAAAAATAATTTATATGAAAATAAGTATAATTCAACCGTCAAGAAATAATCTTAAATATCTTAAGTGGTCTTATAATGCCATTCGTAAAAATCAAGGAAACCATACAGTAGAAATTTGTGTAGCAGACGATGCTTCTACAGATGGAACTTTTGAATGGTGTGTTGAAATATCTGAGTGGGATAAAAATTTTAAATTTATTACAAATCAAACTAATAAAAGACTAGGCCATACTATTTTATATGATAAATTAGTAAACGAAGTAGCAAGTCACGATATTTGTATGATTTATCATGCAGATATGTATTTATGCCCTGGAGCGTTAGACACTATTGAAAAACACATTGGCCCAAAGAAAATTGTTTCACTAACTCGAATTGAACCACCATTACATCCTCCAGGACCAGAAAAATTACTACAGGATTTCGGTATAGAACCAGAGTTATTTAACGAAAAAGGTTTATTAGAGTTTGTAGATTATACTAAACAAAATTTTGCTGATAAAATTACTGAAGGTGTTTTTGCCCCTTGGGCATTTATGAAAGCTGACTTTCAAGAAATTAGAGGACATGATCCTTTATATGCTCCCCAATCTAAAGAAGACTCTGATATATTTAATCGATTCCAACTTAACGGGGTGGAGTTTATTCAAGTATGGGATGGATTAGTATACCACATGACTTGTAGAGGTAGTAGATTTAACCCAACATTAACAACCCCTGGACAAAATAGTCAGGAGTGGGAAGCTCAAAATCAACGGTCAACTCGTAATTTTATTCGCAAGTGGGGACATTTTGTAAAACATGATAGTTTTTTAAAACCAATTATTCCATCTAAATATAACATTGCATTTGTAATACAAAATTGTAATGCTCAAGCACTTGAAGCGCTTGAACCGTGGTGTGATCGCATATATCTTAAAGATAATATGCATGTACTAATTGATGAATATATATATAAAGAACAACCAAATACAAAATATGATTTAAAGAAAAGAGTGTTTACGGTTGAACATAATGATCCTATAGGTGAAAATGATATAGTTGTAGAATTTGATGCTAATTTTTTCTCACAAAGTGCATTTAATATAATTCAACAATTCCCGGACATAATTAAAGAATCTGGAGAAGTAGGTATATTTGAATTAGATATATTTAAGATTACTATTTCTCATCTAGAAACATACGAAAAAAATCTTATAGTTAATTTTAGATAGGCTTTCAAAATATTTATAATTAAATTTATAAAAGATGAAGACCTATTGTTACTACTCAAACTCCGACCCAAAGTTTGAAATTATAGATAAAGTGGATGTTAAAGATTATTTTGAAGCCTTAGCTCACTTTTCTGCTAGGAAAC
>Ga0181355_1000481_pt1 | contig 17066 bp, 21 predicted proteins | sample Fa13VDMM15DN_FD_130099 | JGI IMG/M metagenome (GOLD analysis project Ga0181355, IMG submission 130099) | Freshwater viral communities from Lake Michigan, USA - Fa13.VD.MM15.D.N | ecosystem: Environmental > Aquatic > Freshwater > Lake | place: USA: Michigan | collected 2013-09-23 | reverse complement strand
GGGCATGAGTCAATCATGGCATTCAGCCATTTTTTGTTGTGTGTTTGTTCCAGGAATTGCACAAGGTCGTTGAAGTCTTTTTTCAACACAGGCACAAACTCTGAAATAAAGCAGTGTGGTGTGAGTCGATCAAAGCCCAGAGCATTCTTGATACTTTCGTAGTATCCCCAACTGTGACGTTCGTTTTCTAGCACCATAAAGTTCAGACGGCCGTCTTTAAAGGGTTCATAGTCTTTGATCAACAAGCAATCACAATCATGCATGATCATAAGATCGTAATTGAGATAGTCCAGGAACGCAAACTTGATGGCCTGTTGGCGTAACCAATATGTTCGGTAGTCGCCTTCAAACACCCAGTCGTTGACTTCGGGATATATTCTGTAAATTTCCGAGTCTGGTGCATAGTCAAATTTTGCAGTGTCTATACCGTGCTTTTCAAATACTTCCCAAAGTTCATCTTTGGGCACAGGACTAGCAATACAAGTTCTATCCACACCAATGAGGTGCCGAGTAAATTCCGGTTGCAAGCTCATGATAGCATGCGGTACACGATAACGTGCTAGGTATAAGATTTTTGCGCTGGTCATATCATTAATTATAGAGTAACCACAGCAGAGGCTGTTTTTCCGCAGGTGTTAACACACTGATATGGTCTGCCCTCGGCAATGCTGGATTTGTTCCATGCTTGTTCCACACTTTCAAACCAGGCCAAACAATGTTCCAATGAGTACTGCAAGGCATTGTTTTCTTTGACCATGGGTGCCAGTTCCTTGTTACCCGGGTGGCTCATGGTGTGTGGATAAAATCCAAGATAACAACAAGGATACACACTGCCATCTGCGGCAATGTATATTTCTTGATTTTGTTTGTGAATACAATTCATTGTGAGATCTGGAACATCTTTATGCGACTGATATGTTTTGGCATCATACCAAGTAATATGACTTTCTAACAAAGCTTCAATTGGGGGAGGCAAGTCATCTGATTCTTTAGGCCCAATCACATGACTGAATTTGCCGTCTCTAGTGAACACTGGACCACGATCTCGTCCATCGTATATGTTTTCAAAACCAAAAAATCCCAATTCCCGAGCCAACTGTCTACATTCATGTTCTTGATGACGATTGTGTTCAAACGGTACAAATCGCCAAATGGCTCGGCCACCTGCTTGAATCAGCGCCTGCGCATGTTCAATAATTCTGTGCCAATCTGTGTCTTGTCGATACAATTTGTGAGTGTCACTCATGCCGTCAATTGCAAATCCCACTGTGACATCGGACAGGGCCAGTCTTGCCCACCAGTCTGAGTTGCGCAAACTACCATTGGTATTGATGTGAACTGGGACTCTGTGTTCGGCAACATATTCAACTATGTCCACAGCATCCCGGGCTGAGGCAAAATCCCCAAGATTGCCGTTGAACGTGATGCCTCTAAATCCAAATACTGTAGGCACCCGACCATTGATGGCCTGTTCGGGCTGAATTAATTGTGCCAACAATTCAGGTGTTACAATATGTTTGAAGTCTGCTAATGATAATTCACATATGGGATATCCAGAATTGTAGTCTGACCCTCTATAGTTTCGCATGCACATGGGGCATCTCGCATTGCATCTCGTGGTCAATTCAATATGCAATCGACGAATTTCTGATAGTTTTAACATTGTGATATTTATAGCTGTATATTTGACTAAATATCTAATGCAGACCAAATCAGTTCAAGTTCATTGTGATGTTTATTGCAAATGGGATGGCAATGACACCCGCTATAGATTGTATGTAAACGACGAGTTGTTTACAGAAAGATCCTGGATCTGGAGCGGCAAAGACTATTACTTAGAAGAAGTAATATCTATTGAAGCGCCACCAGGGTTGTACAAAATTAGATATGAACTGCTTGAGCCCACCGGTAGTAAATTAAAAATAAGAAAAATCCGAGTAACCAGTAAAAATGCTGCCATACACGAAGATCAAATAACATTGGAAATACCATCATCATGAGAATGAAAGAAATTATGGAAAATGCATCAGTGGGCAGTACAAGTGCCGGTGCTATGGCGCCTGTAGAGTCAGCTCTGGGCATGCAATCAAGATCAGGCGGATCCATGTTAAGTGGTAAATATGTAACAGGCTCTGATCCTACACCGAACACGCCCAAGGAATACAAAAGGAATAAACATGTTAGCGGACGCTTTAAAAACTCTATTGGCAAGTAATTTTGCTTATTATCTCAAAGCACAACAGTTCCACTGGAATGTGGAAGGTCCGGACTTTGGTGAATTACATGAGTTTTTCCAAAACATCTACGAGGATGCCTATTCAGCTATAGATCCTGTTGCAGAGTACATAAGATATCTTGACGAGTATGCACCAGGAAGTTTCGAACGTTTTGGCGAGCTTACACAAATTTCAGGGCAGACCAAGGTACCGCGTGCTCGACTCATGATTGAAGAACTGTTGGCCAACAATCAACAAATGATTGATCTGTTGAATCAATGTTTTGCAGAAGCAGAACAGGAAAATCAACAGGGCATTGCTGACTTTGTGGCAGGACGTCTGAGTCAACATGGAAAATATCAATGGCAGTTGCGTAGTTATTTGAAAGACCAAAGAGCATGAGCGACGACATTAGATCAATCCTAGCACGACTGGCCTTGGTAGAAGGCACTACTCCGGTCAATGTTAAACATGGATTAAATTCCCAACAAAAATCAGTGCATCAGTTGCCGGCCTTGTTCAAGCCACACAGCATTCGAGCACTAGGCTCTAAAACAGATCCTCAACACCCCATGCATGGCAAGTTGGTAGGTGACTCAGTTGAGCCTAAAAAGCCATCACTTGGCGAAGCCATGCAAGAAGTTGAAGAAGACATGTTGAGCAAGGTCAAGAAAGACCTCACACAGTATCTTGATCAGCTGGAACAAAAAGTCAAAATTGATCGTGAACTCAAAGACAAAGCCAAAGACGCTATTGAAAAACACACAGCCGAAGAAGAAATTGAAGAAAACGATTATGAACTAACTGATCCTAGCACAGTACATGGTATTGAAGACAACATAGATACCCAACTAGGCAATCCGCAGCAGCCCATCAAAGTCATGGAATTGGATGATGGTGCTATATTTGAAATACACGGTACTGAGGATAGCGGTTATGAAATACGCCATCGTGGTCGTAGCTTGCCCAGCAGATTTCGAACTTCTGACGAAGCAGGTATAGCAGTTGATTTGTTCCGCGCTCATAAACAGCGTAATCGGCCAGAACAAAATCTCAATCAAGATTACATAGAAGAACGATAATATGAAGCTTGCCGATTTATTTGAAAACGATAGCATGAATGATTATTTCAAACAGCTACAAAAAACCAATCCTCGATTTGCCAAACTCCGTGTACATGGTGATCCTGAACATGACGAGTTACGCAAACAAGATCGAACAGCGTACCTGGCTCGACAAACACAATCAGCAGCAAATGCAGCGCCGGTTGATGTTGATGCATTGAAAAAAGAACTGTCTGCAAAACAAGCCAACTATAAACAACTAGGTGGCGACAGTTATCAATATGCCGACCGTATGATGCCACGAGACCTTGAAGCACAGGCATTGCACCAACAGATCAACTCCCTGGCAAGAAGAATACAAGCCGCAGGTGGCTAACCAAACTCAGCCTTAGGACCGAGTGGGCGGCTGCTGCCCGGGTCAATGGATTCGCTACCTTGCGATCCAAAGTGAGCAAATTCATCTTGACATTCCTTTGCTAAAACTGTATACTTGTTTTTTTAGGAGGCTCAATGAGCAAGACATTTAACGGCGAACAAAAACTCAAACTTACTCAAATCATCAACGAAGGCATGCAAGTGCTTCACGAGATAGAAACACTCAACGGTGGACTAACTGACACTGTGAAAGCTGTGGCTGAAGAGTTAGAAATTAAACCTGCCATTCTCAAGAAAGCCATCAAGCTGGCACACAAGGCTGAGTTTGGCAAAGAAAAACAGGATCACGAAACCCTGGAAACTATTTTAGAAACTGTTGGTAAAACTCTGTAATGAGTAATCAATCTCATGTTATTGTCTCTGAACTCAAACTTGAGCGGCAACGATGGCAGATTGTTTTACCAATATTAAAAGAGTTTGCTCAACAAAATCAAATTGGATTTTTGCATAAAAAATTTGGGGTCGATACTGTTCAATTTGATAAAATTTTAATCACAGTTCTGTTTGATTTAATCAATCGTGACCAAGTCATGAAAGCCGCTGATACTTGTAGCAGGCTAGGTAAAAAATTATATGTTATCACTGACAGTTGGGTGGACTATGAAAAATTTCAACATCCGAGTCTAATTATTTTTAGCATGCCTGAGTTGTTGAGTTTAACAGCACTGACAGATAATGCACCGCTAGTTGGCAAGCCATCAAAACTTTATAACGCATTTATTCACAGAACTGAATCAGTACGACAAAGTTGGTTTTATTTTTTATACCTGCGTAACTTGTTTGACAAAGGTTATATCAGTTACAAATTATACCAAATCAACACCACTCAGACTGGGCGTGAGTTGTTTGACAAGATTCATATGGACCATCTATCAGCTGTTCCGCATTTTAATCAGGCCTACGAAGTTCTTAAGGAATTGATTCCTTATTCAAATTTTGTGGATCGTGAAGATTTATCTGAATTAATTTTAGACACAAAATACAGTTTGGTTCTAGATACGTATGCTCCAGAGGACGATGTTGGCAGTTATTACATTAGTGAAAAAGTAACTAGGGCATTGCAGTATCCCAATGTTTCTTTGCTGTTTTTACAACGCGGAACTTTACAAAAGTTAAACGACAGCGGCCTTTATATAAATCCATATATGTTGAGCCTTGACCAGCTGGGTTGGCGAGAACGTCAACAACATATTTTAAACATTTTAGAAAATGATTTAATCAGCATTTCTAACCAGGATCTGCACAATCAGGCGCAACACAATCGTTCTGTTTTTTCATCTTGGTTAGCCAGATGTCTTACTCGAGATTTTTTCTCGCAAGTGTTTGACACTATTATTTCTGATTAGCTTTGACTACAGTGATTTTGTGATCCAAGGATGAATCTTTTGAGGTCGGACATTGGGCGCATTGTTGATGTGCTTGTCCAAAATTATTTATAAATGACTGAATATCGTACATTGAAGACGTTGGACTTATGCCAGGATCAATATATGACTGCCAGCTACTTGCATTTGGGTTATTAAATTTTGCCAACACATCTGTAAGTAACCCAGCGGTGCTGCATTTATAAATTTTTCCGTTGTATAAAAGCGGACAAGTTTTTTGCATACAATTATCAAATGCCTCCAATGGATCACTGTTATACGGTTCCATTGTTTTGTAGGTATTTTTATAAGTTTTGATAAAATTAGTTGGACGATTGACTTGAAATCTTACATTATTTTTATTTTTTAAACGTGTTATGCCAAATTCGGTCACAGTGTGCCATTGGTCATGTTGTTGGGTCTGGCTGATATAATTTTCAAGCTGATCGTCGTGAACATGCACTGTAATTTTAAAAACACAATTGCCAACTTGATTAAGCACAGGTAACAGATTGGGAAATTTTTGTAACAATAACCCATTGGTGGTAAATCTTATTTGTGTGTTAGGCAATAACTTCCTAAGCCCCAGTAGCCATTGTTCAATTTCTGGATTTATTAACGGTTCTCCGCCAATAATACCAAAATCAGGCAATTCAAGAATATCTAGCCATTGTTCAATTTGAGACTTTGCTGTACTCCAGTTGACGTAACCATTGTGTTTGAGATCGCTATAGTTAGAACACCCTTGACACGATAGGTTACACACTTGGGTAGCCATAGTTTCGACAAAAGGTAAAATTAATTTTTTCATTGTAGCACTAGGCCAATATTTATTGACATCAGTACTGATAAAATTATATAATGCTATTGTAAAATATGTTAAATACATTGCGGATCGCTCACGTTACGAGCATGAATCATGGCTTACCGGCCACAAACGGAGAACAATGAGTTATATCGACGCACTTTTTGATCGTGAACACGATCGCATACATGTTGTAGAACGCCGCAATGGCGAACGAGTCTACAAGGAATATCCTGCCAACTACATCTTCTATTATGACGATCCTAGAGGCAAGTTCCAAAGCATCTACGGCACACCTGTAAATAGATTCTCATCGCGCAACAACAAAGAATTTCGCAAGGAAGTTCGCAGCCAGTCTGGCAAGCAGTTGTATGAATCAGACATCAATCCTATCTTTAGATGTTTAGAAGAAAACTACAAAGACCAAGATGCTCCTGAATTACACACAGCGTTTTTTGACATTGAAGTTGCGTTTGATGCAGAGCGCGGATTCTCGCCTGTGGCAGATCCATTCAATCCAATCACTGCAATATCTATATATTTGGATTGGTTGGATCAGATGATCACACTGGCAGTACCGCCCAAGCATCTAAGTTGGGACACAGCACAGGAACTGGTGAGTGAGTTTGAAAACACCATCTTGTTTGAGCGTGAAGAAGACATGATCAAGATGTTCCTGGATGTGATTGAAGGTGCAGATGTGCTTACAGGCTGGAACTCAGAAGGCTATGACATTCCTTACACAGTAAATCGTACCACAAGAATACTCAGCAAGGATGACACTAGACGTTTTTGTTTGTGGGGACAGTTTCCCAAGCAAAGGATGTTTGAACGCTTTGGCGCAGAGAATCAGACCTACGACTTGGTTGGTCGTGTGCATATGGACTACATGCAGTTGTATCGCAAGTACACATACGAAGAACGCCACTCATACAGCTTGGATGCCATTGGCGAGTATGAACTGGGTGAACGCAAAACACAGTTTGAAGGCACACTGGATAGTTTGTACAACCAACACTTTAAAAAGTTCATTGAGTACAACCGCCAAGACACCATGATCATTGCCAAGTTGGACAAGAAATTGCGTTTCTTGGATCTGGCCAATGAACTGGCACATGCCAATACTGTGTTGTTACAAACCACAATGGGTGCTGTGGCAGTGACTGAACAGGCCATCATAAACGAAGCACACGAGCGTGGCATGGTTGTGCCCAATCGCAAGCAACGCCTAACAGATGATGACACACAGGCCGCAGGCGCTTATGTTGCGTATCCCAAGAAAGGCCTGCACATGTGGGTTGGATCAGTAGACATCAATTCACTGTATCCATCGGCTATTCGTGCCATGAACATGGGCCCAGAAACTGTGGTTGGCCAATTGCGGCAGACCATGACTGATCATTTGATCAAAGCCAATATGGCCAAGGGACAAAGTTTTGCGGCAGCCTGGGAAGGATTGTTTGCCAGCTTAGAATACACAGCCGTGATGGAACAACAGCGTGGCACAGAAATTACCATTGACTGGGAAGGTGGCGAGGAGTCAGTACACTCGGCCATGGAAATTTGGCATATGATCTTTGATAGCAACCAGCCTTGGATCCTTACTGCCAACGGTACTATTCTTACATACGAGAAGAAAGGTATCATTCCTGGCTTGCTAGAGCGATGGTATCGTGAGCGACAAGAGCTACAGGCCAAGAAGAAAGAAACCAAGGATGCCAAAGAGATTGCGTTCTGGGACAAGCGACAACTGGTCAAGAAGATTAATCTTAACTCCTTGTACGGTGCTATTTTGAATCCCGGTTGCAGATTCTTTGACAAACGTATTGGACAGTCGACCACACTTGCCGGCAGATCAATTGCCAAGCACATGGATGCTCACATCAATGAGTGCATCACAGGCGAGTACGATCACACAGGCCAAGCCATTATCTATGGTGACACAGACTCATGCTATTTTTCTGCGTGGCCTATCTTGGAAAAAGAAGTCACAGAAGGACGCATGGAATGGTCAAAAGAAACTTGCATCCAACTGTATGATTCAATTGCTGATCAGGTAAACGAGAGCTTTCCGGCGTTTATGGAACAGGCATTCCACTGCCCCAGAGACATGGGCGCACTGATCAAGGCAGGTCGTGAACTGGTTGCTGACCGTAGTTTGTTTATTACCAAGAAGCGGTATGCTGTGAACATCATTGACTTGGAAGGCAAGCGACTGGATGTAGAAGGCAAGATCGGCAAAACCAAAGCCATGGGCCTGGATCTCAAGCGGTCGGATACGCCCAAAGTAATTCAAGACTTTCTGTTAGAAATTCTAAATAAAGTACTAGCAGGTACACAAAGAGATGAAATCATCGAACGCATTAGAGAATTCAAGTATGAGTTCAAAGAGCGGCCAGGCTGGGAGAAAGGGTCTCCCAAGCGTGTGAACAACTTGACCAAGTACGGCAAAGAAGAAGAACGCCTGGGTCGTGCCAACATGCCCGGACATGTGCGAGCCGCACTCAACTGGAACAATCTGCGCAGAATGCATTCAGACAACTATTCAATGCAAGTTGTAGATGGTATGAAAACTATTGTGTGTAAACTAAAGTCAAACGCTCTTGGATGGACATCAATTGGCTATCCCACAGACGAGATGCACTTGCCACAGTGGTTCAAAGACCTGCCGTTTGATGACACAGAAATGGAAGCAACTGTTGTGGATCAAAAAATTGACAACTTGCTGGGTGTGCTGGAGTGGGACCTTGCGTCAGCCACCAACACAGAAAACACTTTTACATCACTATTTTCATTCGAATGAAGCTAAGCCAAGTTGTTGCATACCTAAACATGTTAGAAAGCACTGACATGGATCCTTCTTACGGGAACATAACCGACAAGTTAGATGATATCATGCATGCGGTAAAAAATCGCGACTTGCAATATCATTCTACAACATCTGATCTTGATGAAAAACTTGCAGGAGTTAAACATTCTATTGGTAAATTTGATCAATCACTTCATACATTAAAACAACAATTAAGAAACGACGTTGATCGATTGTCTCCTGAGTACTATGCAGAAAGTTGGAAGAGATACGAGCAAGAAATGTGTTTTGAAACAGTAGAACATTTGATCAATCGCAAGTTGAATATTGAATTTGACGATCACGAACGTCTGCGCAACACAATAAAAAACTATACTGATTGGAGATTACCTGGTATGGTTCTTGGTGCCAGACGCGAAACATTTATAGAAGATATGGTACCAATGGATCCGCTGTATCTTGTGGACCATGATCGAGAATTAATTAACGTTGCAATGAGTCCGTTCACTCAAGAATATCAACGACGACTGAGACCTTATGTGATTAACGACTGGAAAGACACAGAAATTTTCACAGCACTTCCGTCCAATCAGTTTGGATTGGTTTTTGCCTACAACTATTTTAATTGGAAACCCATTGAGATGATTGAAAAGTTTCTCACAGAGATATATCAAAAACTACGTCCTGGTGGTGCCTTGGTGTTTACCTACAATGAATGCGACACCTGGTACGGGGTTGGCGCAGTGGAAAACGCCTGGATGTGTTACACACCGGGCAGTCGTATACAAACAATAGCCAGAAATCTTGGTTATAAAATTATCGAACAATGCACCGGTGCCGGTGACATTGCTTGGTTTGAAATGCGTAAGCCCGGAGAAGTCCGTAGTTTACGTGGCGGGCAAGTTCTGGCAAAAGTAATTCGCCAAGAATGATTGCAAATTCTAAATACATCTGTTATAATCAAACACATAGGAGAGAAACATGAGAGATTATCTATTAGACTTAGTACAACACACACATGACCTTGGCTGCATTGACTTGATCAAGATTGTGGGTGATGACAAATCCACACAGATCGTAGGCTTGGCCGAAGATATGAGTGTGGTTGTGGAAGGTGAATTTAAAAACCCACACCCAGACTTTGTGGGCACATTTGGCATGCCAAACTTGAGCAAGTTGAAAATTCTGTTGAGCTTGCAAGAGTACAAAGAAAATGCCAAGCTCAGTTTGAGCCGTCGTGCAGGCGGAGAGCCCGATGGTATCAACTTTGAAAACGCAGTAGGCGACTTTAAAAACAACTATCGGTTTATGGCCGAAGCAATTGTGACCGAAAAGCTCAAGACCCCCAAGTTCAAAGGTGTCAACTGGCATATTGAATTTGAACCCACTGTGGCTGCTATTCAGCGTTTACGTATGCAAGCACAGGCCAATGCTGAAGAACCACACTTCCAGGCCAAGACTGAAAACGGCGACTTGAAGTTTTTCTTTGGTGATCATTCAACACACTCTGGTAACTTTGTGTTTCATCCGGGTGTGAATGGACAGTTGAAACGTGCATGGTCGTGGCCTGCTCAACAGGTCATGAGTATCCTGGCACTCACAGGCGACAAGACCATTCGTATTAGTGACGACGGCGCTGCCAAGATCACTGTGGATAGTGGTATTGTTGTTTACAACTACATCTTACCAGCACAAAGCAAATGATCCAGCCACTGGCTAATAGCAAATTTCACCAATTGGGGCAAAGCAGAGTCATCAATGTTGACCCGGTGGTATACGGTATTAGTCGGTTGATTTATGTAAATATTCCAAAAAATGCAAGCAGTTGGGTATCACTACAGTTCAATCAAGGTGTAAATCACGATGCTGAAAATATAAATTATTACGACATTGTTGATCTTGCACAATGTCGATTCATTGTGATATTGCGTGATCCATTGGATCGATGGATAGCTGGAATGACTCAAATGATTTATACCGAGCCGTATCAGCTGTTTGACCAAGTTAACAACATGCACATTGATACGTTTGATTGGGAACTGGTTATGTCAAAAATAGAATATGATAACCATACTCAAAAACAAGTTGATTTTATATATAACATTCCACGCAATCAAATTGTATGGTTAAAATTTGATGATCAGTTGAAAGACAATTTTATCAATCTCATGCTATCATACGGATGTGACGTTGAAATTAAAAAAAGTGATAAAGACAATGTCACACCCAAAAATAGTGCAAAAAATTCTGTGATGGACAAAATTTTTAGCAAACTAACCCAACACTCTGAATACTCTCAAAAAATAGTTGATCACTATCATGAAGATTATGACTTGTTTAACACAGTCTCTTTTTACAATAAACAATGACACAAGATAACTTAACTGCCAAGCAATTGGACTACGCTGTGTTCCTTCCGGCCATCTCTGGCTTCTATTCCACATTTGTGGGCAAACAAAGGAACGAACCGTATGTGGATCCAGCTAGGTTTCCACAGGGTCTCTCTGATATGGAACAACTTAACTGGCTCAACTCTACCAAGGCTTTATTCCCTTATCGCTGGTCACTTGCGTCCGGAGGCCATGCTAACCTTGATCTAGCCAAGCAAGACTGGTCAGAAGACATGGTACGGAACCGTGAGCCAGGCACGTTCCTCTTGGGAGATTCAGGCGGTTTCCAGATTGCCAAGGGCTTGTGGGAAGGTGATTGGAAGGCCAACTCAGGTTGTGTCAAGGCTCAAAAGAAACGTGAGTTAGTGCTCAATTGGTTGGACAATGTTTCTGATTACTGCATGACTCTTGACATTCCAACTTGGGTTATTCATGACAAGAAAGCATCCACAGCATGTCAAATCTCCACACTGCAAGAAGCAGTGGATGCTACCAAGTTCAACAACGAATACTTTATGAAGCACCGCAAAGGTGTTCGTAATGGTGGCACCAAGATCTTAAATGTACTGCAAGGCGACAATCATGGCAGCGCAGACCAGTGGTATGACACCATGAAGGAATACTGTGATCCTGTAAAGTATCCGGACACACACTTTGATGGTTGGTCAATGGGCGGTCAGAACATGTGTGACGTTCATTTGGTGTTAAGACGACTGGTGGCCTTGCGCTATGACAATTTGTTGCAAGAAGGTGTGCATGATTGGATGCACTTCTTGGGCACATCAAAGTTGGAATGGGCTGTGCTACTGACTGTGATTCAGCGAGCAGTTAGAAAATACGTTAATCCGGCTTTTACTATTAGTTTTGACTGTGCCAGCCCATTCCTTGCCACAGCCAATGGACAAGTGTATTTCGAAAATGTGTTTGAACATGATTCAAAATGGTCATATCGTATGGCTCCGTCAGCTGATGATAAAAAGTATAGTACAGACACACGCAAGTGGTCAACTGGTGTGGTGGCAGATGGAATCTATCCACGCTGGGAAGACAGTCCATTGAGCGACTTGTTCAAGATGAAAGATATTTGCATTTACAAGCCCGGCGACCTAAATAAGATTGGCAAAGAAGGCAAGACATCATGGGATTCATTCTCATATGCACTGCTTATGGGACACAATGTTTGGATGCACTTGACTGCTGTACAAGAAGCCAATAGACGATTTGATGCCGGAGAACATCCTGCAATGATGCGTCGAAGCACAGGTGATTATGCTCGATTTGAAGACATTATAGAAGCAATCTTTGCCGCACCAGATAGACAAACTGCCGAAGACATTATCGAAACGTATGATAGCTACTGGATGGAGATTGTGGGCACCCGAGGATTCAAAGGAAAGAAAACTAAAAATGCTCGCACACAATTCAATGCACTGTTCTCTTTTGAACAACCAGAAGTTGACAACGACCCTGAAGATCAGTTACAATTAGAAGCATTACAACTGCTTGAAAGCGAGCAAATCAAATGAATCGTCAAGGACACGCAGATACCAACTTCTTTGTAGGCACAGAAGTTGAGGCCAGCCCTGTTGCAGGACACCGTACATTGTTTGTGGTGGGCTTGCAAACTGCATCAGATATTGATTGGAAACGTGGTGAGATTGACGCACGTTCAAAACTGCCAATCACACACATTTACTTTGGCGCCAATCAAAGTTTTCCAAATCCCACTATCAATGATGCCGAAACTTGGACTGCCTGGGAACACATGATCCAGCCGTGGTTGGATCGAGGATACTGGTGTACATTAGATCTTGATGTTGGTGCGGTAGAAGGCCTAGCCGAAGGCAGCCTGTGTGAACAGTCGCAATTCATTCCCATGCTATCAGTAAAACTACCATACATCAAACTGCTAGGCTACAATACCACAATCAAGCTGGACGACAAAGATTTTCAAGCAACCAATCCCGGAGTATGGTGTCATAGCCTGCATAACTTGCTAGACAGAAAAACATTTACCTCATGGGATCAATACACAAAGGACGAAGTAATTAAATGATACAAGCTGACCGCGAAACCATAGAAAGAATCAAACATCATGCCCAAAGAAGAATCTGGGTCACCTTCCAAAAAGAAGGAATCCACTGCTACCCCGCAGCCGCAACAGATCCAGCCCTTAAGACGGACGATGAGTATGATGTTAGTTTCCTTTGCGCTCCTCACCGTCATATCTTCCACTTCCGGGTGTGGATTGATGTGTTCCACGATGACAGGGACATCGAGTTCATCCAGTTCAAGCGATGGCTCGAAAATCTCTACCGACAAGGAACCGTCCAACTCGACTACAAGTCATGTGAAATGATGGCAGACGATTTGTATTTGCAAATTGCTGGCAGGTATCCCGGACGTGCAGTCTGGATTGAGGTCTCCGAAGATGGTGAAAACGGAGCCCTTATTAAATATGAAACTCACCGCCCCAATATCAACATTGCTATCTAATAGGAAACAAAATGGCAAAAATTACTTACAAATCTAACCCCCGCGTGATTGAGATCCAAGACGACTTGGAAAAGCTCTTGGAGTTCTGCCAAGACTACGGTTATCGTTACAACGAAGCCGATTTGTATAACTTCAAGAGTTATGCCTGGCAACAGTTTAACAAATACTCACAAGGCAAGAATGCCAAGAACATGTGGGACGAAGACACTCGTCGCTTTGCCGGAAGATTCTGATGAGAAAACTATTCTACATGGGCTTGGAAAGTTATGAAGCCCGTTACACACTACAACTCACAGAGTGGAACCGTAGAGTGTTTGAACGCCGTGGCCTAGATGTTGTGTATGTGCCCGGAACTACTATTGACAACACACAAGCTATCTCAGTAGGCCAGGTGCTAGACGCACACGGCCGCAGTTACTTTGCCATGAGCCAGATGATGAACTTGGTTCAGCTGATGAAGAACGGTGATGTTGGTGGTGACGATGTGATCTACTTTGAAGACATGTTCCAACCGGGCTTTGAAAGTCTTGGTTATATCATGAACCAGATTCCCAAGGAACAATGTCCAAAGATCTATGTTCGTTGTTTGGCACAGGCCATCGATCCCGATGACTTTGTGCATGTTTGGGGTATGGCTAAATGGATGAACTTGTATGAACAAATGGTTAACGAGATGGTTGCCTTCTCCGGTGGGGCGGTACTCGCCACTAATGAAGAAATGGTCGCTCATATGCGGATCGCTGGATGGACTGCTCCGATCTACAACATTTCCGGTCTGGCATTTGGCAAATCAGAAGTTCTGGAGCGAATTGGCGGAACGGGGAATATCACGCCGTTTGCTGAAAGACCGAGACGAGTGGGCTTCGCAGCTCGTTTTGATCAGGAAAAACAACCTGGCTTCTTCATGGATCTTATTGAAATGTATAGCGAACTCACCAGCGAGCCGTGTGAGTTTGCCATATACTCAGGTGGACCTTTACGATCCAATAACCCTGAATACGTTGAACGTGCCCGCCGTATGGAGGCGGAAGGCAAACTTCGGATCTATGACAACATAAGCAAAAATGAATACTATAGTCATCTTAACAATACTCGTGTGTTGTTTAATTGTGCTTTACAAGATTGGGTTTCAAACACCGTATCGGAGGCCGATACTGTTGGATGCAATGTGCTATATCCAGCGTATCGCAGTTTTCCTGAAACCTTCGCGAACGATCCTAATAGACTGTATATTCCCTGGTCAATAGATGATGCCTACCACAAAATGCAACTGCTCCTGCGAGAGCCGCATCACAACATGGGACTCATTAGTAATTGGAACAATGCTACTGTGGATCGCGTTGTTGATATTCTTGAAGGTAAGGGTGAGCAATGGAACCGAGCGGGCAATCGCTATCGTGACCACGCTGCTCACGAAAAATATCAAGTTGTAAAGATTGAAGAATGATTAGCGAACATTTTAAAAATCAAATAGAGCAAGGTGCTACAGAAACGTTTTGGTATGGCCTAGAAGCAGGATCGTACCTGGTAGGGGAAATTAAAATTAATATCACAACCCACAAAGGCGCACTAGACACATTCCCAACTAACTTAGAGTTTATTAGGATGCTGAGTGAAAATGTGCCATTGTTCAAGGAAGTTGAATGAGTGTTGTAATTGTGACCGGCTCGGCCGGATATATTGGTGGACAAACCATGCTCACATTGAAAGATGCCGGGCATGAAGTGTATGGTATTGACCGTAGAGAGCCTCCTGCACATCTGCGTGGTGTGCCCAATGGATTCTTGTATCAGGACTTTGCAAGTGATGTGGCACTAAGTTGGATCATTTCCAAACAGCCCAATGCTATCATTCATTGTGCTGGCACCAGTCTTGTGGGTCCTAGTGTGAAAAACCCTAGCGAATACTACAACAACAACGTGGCCAAGACATTAAAGTTGTTAGACATTGTCAAGAACAGCATGCCTCGTTGCAGATTTATTTTTAGCTCTAGTGCTGCCACATATGGTGAGCCTATTATGAATCCCATACACGAAGTGGATCCCAAAGAACCTGTCAGTCCATATGGCGAATCTAAACTGATGATTGATATGATGCTGGAAAGTTATCATCGGGCATACGGCCTTGACTTTGTGAGTTTTCGCTACTTCAATGCGTGTGGTGCTGACCCCCAAGGCAGGCACGGACAAGAGCCCGGTGCCACACACTTGATTGCTAGATTTTTAGAGGCCACAAGAGATGACGAGCAGTTTAGAGTATACGGTGACGATTACCCCACAACCGACGGAACTTGTGTGCGTGATTATGTGCATGTGGCTGATATTGCTCAAGCACACGTTTTGGCATTGTCTCCAACTGTTCCTGCTGGCATTTATAACCTTGGATCAAATCAAGGCACCAGTGTTAAACAAGTAATAGATAAGGCAAAAACTATTGTTGGTGAAATGCCTCACATTAGCACAGAGGCTCGCCGAGCAGGTGATCCGCCTGAGCTGACTGCAAGCTCTGCCAAGTTTGACTTGGTTGCAGGAGCCTGGCGGCATCATGATCTAACTGCAATGATACAACACGCATGGAACTGGTATGTTCGACAAGATAAAAAAGTTTGAAGAAGAACTAGCAGAGTTCACAGGAGCACCGTATGCCGTCATGACTGATTGCTGTACACATGCTATTGAGCTTTGCTTGCGATATGATCGAGTGCGAGCCTGTAAGTTCACACCTTACACTTATTTGAGTATTCCTATGACCATGCACAAGTTGGGTATTCACTATGTGTACCATGACACTGAATGGCAACATTGGGAAGGCGAGTATGAATTCACTTACACTCGTATCTGGGATTCAGCACGTAGACTGGAAAAAGACATGTATTGTTCAGGAACCATGCAGTGTTTGAGCTTTGGACATACCAAGCCATTGGCAATCGGTCATGGTGGTGCTATTTTGTTGGATGATAAAAAAGCATATGAAACCATATTGCGCCAACGCTATGATGGCAGAGACTTGACTGTGGCACCTTGGCAGGACCAAAAGACATTTTATGTGGGCTATCATTACAAGCCCAGCATTGAAGATGCCATTCAAGGTGTAGCATTACTACAAGGTGTTAAGGAACACAATCCCAAACCCGTATATGTGCCATATCCTGATCTAAGAAATATCAAAATCGTTGACGATTCTGTCTAAATACTTTACAATTAACACATAGACATCCACGTCTTGAACTCGGAGAATAACAATTGGAAAAACACTTATCACAAGTCCTTCGCGAACAGATGAAGGCAGAAGGCAAAAGATACTGGGCCGGCGACAACATCAGTGAGTATGTTGACGAAGTTACCAAACTTGGGTTAATCACAGAAGCTACTCAAGCATTTGAACAAGTGCTTGATACACTACTAATTGACAGAGAAAATGATCCAAACTCAAAAGGTACCGCAAGACGTCTTGCAAAAATGTACTTCAATGAAATTATGGCTGGTCG
>Ga0181355_1000479_pt1 | contig 17073 bp, 15 predicted proteins | sample Fa13VDMM15DN_FD_130099 | JGI IMG/M metagenome (GOLD analysis project Ga0181355, IMG submission 130099) | Freshwater viral communities from Lake Michigan, USA - Fa13.VD.MM15.D.N | ecosystem: Environmental > Aquatic > Freshwater > Lake | place: USA: Michigan | collected 2013-09-23 | reverse complement strand
TACAGGTGTAATAAATTCAGGTTCTGTAGTTTGTTTAAAAGTAGGATTTGAAAATTCAGATTGATATTTTTTAATTCCTTTTTTAACAGAAGGTAACATGTTTTTAGCTTTAAACATATCTTGATTTGGAGATAAATCAAAACCTTTCTTAGGTCTCATATATGGATTTGCAACAGGCATACCTTCAGCACCAAATACACTACCAACATCAGATGATTCTTCAAGAGTTTCTTCATCACCTACTGTTTTATCATTAAGAACGGCTCTTCTAAACCAATCATATGAATAAACCAAATCTTCACTATATCTATAAACACCAATATCTTTTTTACCATTAGGATAAATGGCATTTACAAATTGCCATTTTTCACCATGCAACATAAATGGTTCTTCATCTGCTCTTTCACTATCATATTCAACATAGCTAGAACCTTCATTAAGTTCTTCATCCATTTTACTTCCGCAATATGCTTCATTGATTAACCCAACCCAATTAGATTCATTTAATGAATCATTAATACCTAAATTATTAAGTTTTTCAACTTTAACAATTTTAATATCTTTAGGTTCAATTTCAGAACCATAAACTCTTGAGATTTCTTCTAAGAAAAATTCTTTTTTATTATTATTTAATTCTTCTTGACTTATATCTGAATAATTAAAACCATGTAGGATATGATTTGTTTCTTTTAGTAAAGCGACATGGGTAAAGTTATATTTTTCCCAATTCTTTTTTAATGATTCATTTAAATTTCTTTTAGAAAGATTTTCTCTTGTTACAACAGTAACATCATTTTCATTTAAGAATGGATATTTTGTTATTATATCTTTAGTAAAATACTCATCCTTATATGTTTTCAATTCATCATGGTCATAACCTTCATAATTCCAAGATTCTAGAATTTTGTTAGTATTTTTGTTAATTGCAAAATGTGTATTTTTGCTTTCTTTAATTATTTTTCCCATTGTATTTTCTTGTACTTTTTTCTTTTTATCAAATTCATATCCTTTATTTACGGCATCTTTAATCTTTTTATACATATCAAATAATTTCTTATTTGGTTTTACATATTTATGAAATAATAAGATGTTCAAGATTTCATTATAATGATACCCTAGTTTTTCTTGAGCATTAACCGCTAATGTATCATATTTGGTTTTTAAAAATGAAACTCTGTCAACCAATTCTTCCATTGATTTCAAAGAAAATGTTTTGCGGTTTTTAAATTCACGCTTTTTTTTCTTAGCAACTGTATTAACTCTGGTGTCAATAGGTTGAGGTTGTAATTGTTGTTTTTCCATTAAAGGTTTTTATTAAATAGTTAAAAACAACTAATTATATTAAAGTTTAAATGACTAAAGACACAGAATCTTTAAAAAAAGAAATTATCAAAGAGTTAAAACCTTTTATTGAAAAGGAATTAAAAAAAGTGGTAAAAGATAAATTTACTGAAGAAGAAATAAAGAAAGTTACTGTTAAAACTTTAACTAATTTGTTCAGAGTTCTTTGGAATAGAAAAGGAACTTGGAGTGATGCTGTTTAAAACAGCAATAAAAATAATGTAAGACATATAGTTGAACTTCCCAAAAAAGAGACTATAATATTCCTTTTATTAATTTTATCTTGCATTTTGTTAATTAATTCTTCTTGTTTAATATTTAAATTAACACTTTTATCATATCTTTTACTACAAGTATCCAATAAAACACTTGTTGATTTATTAATAATATTTAAATTATCTATAATAGAGTCTTGTGATACAATAATTGAATCTTTATAAAGATTCTTTTTTACAGAAATATCATATAATAATTTTGTTTCGTATAGATATCTTGTTTGAAGAAAGTTAAAACCATAAATAACATTACCATCTACTTTTGTAAATGATACAGGTTTTAATGTGTTAGTATGGAGTTTCTGAGAGTAACCTATAAAGGGTACTATCATCAATATTGTCAATAATAGACTTAACTTTTTTCTCATCATTTTCTAAATCTTTTAATTTTTGTTGGAATGTAATAATTTTTACGTTTTGTTTATCAATTAAAATAAACATAGAATCATTTATTCTTTTTAAAGTTTGATATTTAAATTTAAAATCACTAGATTCTTTTTTAATTGTTTGTACTTCTTCAGTATATTTTTCTGTCTTATCATTTATAACATATAAAAAATAAGAAAGTATACTTGTAACAAGTAGTAAAAGAAAAATAATTCTAGTATTTGGTGACATTTATTTTTCTTCTTTCTTCTTTTCGCTTTTCCAAGTAGGATAATATTCTTTAATTTTTTGTAATGTTGCAATAGCATCATCATCTAATTCAAGTTCATCACTAATTTTAACTGTTGGTTTATCTTCTCCAACATCATATGTAAATTCTAACTTACCATCAAATTTTTCACCTTTAACTATTTCATCTGACATTTCGGTTACTTTTGAATCATTAGTTGCTTTTTCAAACTCGCTTTGTTCTGTAGTTTTTGCATTTTCTTCAGGTGTTGGATTTGATAATGCTTTATCTTCAGGTGCATCAGCAGGTGCATCAGCAGACATGTTAAGAGTGGGGTCTTCAGCTTCCTTTAAATAAGAAACATTGCTTTGACCTGATTTTTTAATTCCTTTCATTATTGAAAGTAATTTTTTAACTTCACTAGATTCCCTATTTGCTGTTTTTTGATTAAATCTAAACATAAAATTTTATTATAAATAGTTTTTTTCTAATTATATGTATAAAATACGATATTTCAAATGAAAGGTGGTAAAGCAGATAAATTAACATTGCCTCAAATAGCTAAAAAACATGGTCTACCTATTGAAGATTTAATGTCTCAATTTAAATTGGGTATTAAAACAGAAATGGAACATACTGACAATAAAAAACAGGCAAAAGAAATTGCTTCAGACCATTTGTCTGAAAATCCAAAGTATTACACAAAACTTAAAAAAGCAAAGTTGGAAGAAGCAATTGCTAAATCTCTTGTAACAGCAGCATTAGGTTTAGGTTTGATGGGAAATCCATCAGTAAGTAAAGGCAATCAAGCTATACCAATAGCACAACAACAACAGCAAAATCAAGATAAATTACCTAAAAAAGTAAGTTTTAGTCGTTCTGAATCAATATCAAACCCTGATTTAGATTTAGTTCATGGTGCGTTGGGTTCAAAAAGATTAAAAGAAATGGGTGAACTTGATTTTTCACAAGTAGTTAATAATGAATTAAAAAAACAATTTAATCAAGGAAAAAAAGCTGATGTATCTAATATAAAAATAAGTACATATGTTCAAGGTAATCAAATTATAACTGAGGCTAGTTGTGATATAGTTGAATCTACCGATGGAATTGCTTATACTGAATTTACAACAAGAGGTTCAATTGGTGGTGATTATGCAAATAGACATGATGGACAAGTAACAGGATTGATTGGTAGATTGGAAAGTAAATATGGTGGTGTTGCTAAACAAGTTGGTAAAACATTCACAATTACATTTCAAGTGAATGGACAGACAATTTCTTATAAACAAAGTTTCTTTGTTGCATCAGATTCTAAACAACCTCAAACTCAACAATCACAACAACCTCAGACAATTAGTGGTAAAGATTTTGCCGATTTAAGACAAAAATTAAAAGACCAAACAAAAGATATTTCTATAGACCTAAATAGTATTGAAATTGATATGGACAATTATTCAGTTTCATATAAACTTGGAGATGAAAAAATAAAAGTTATTTCTTTAATTTATGATAATGCAGGTCAATTAGAAACTAGATTGATTAGTGTTAAAAATCAAAATCCAACTTTAGAAGTATTAGAAAAGGGTAAGAGTGGAAATGTTGATTGGGCTGTTAGTATAATATTAGCAAACTTAGAAGAAAATGCTCAAAAATTAATAAAAGAAAATGAACAAAATAGATTAGGTAATTTAATTACTGCTAAAGTAAATTTCCCTAATGCTGATTTTTGGGTAGTTAGAAAGGGTAGTGAAGAAAAAGTTGGAATGCCTGTTAAAGAATTTAATCCTGAACATATTGGCATTAAAGTAACTGCATTAGATATACTTGATTCAAAGTATTTGTATTATGTAATATTAAATATTTTTAATAATAAATATTTTCGTGATAAAGCAGTTGGTACACTTAAATTAAAAAATATTAAAGTTAGTGATGTATTAAATATACCAATAGGTATGAATGAATCATTAATAATGGAAGATGAATTGCCAAAAAAATTAAAATCAGATATTGAAATAGAATATCATAAAAATTTAAATCCCAAATTTTGGTTAAATAACCATTTAAAAAGTGGCATTAGAAAAAATCTTTTAAATCTTGCTAAATTTTATTTTAAACAATTAGATTTAGGTGTTGAAATTAAAGATATAATTTTTACAGGTAGTTTAGCAAATTATAATTATACTGATTTATCTGATATTGATATTCACATTATAATTGATTATAAAAAATTAACTAATGATGATGAGTTTGCAAAAGAATTTTTTAGTAATAAAAGAAGTATTTGGGCTGATTCCAATGAAATTAAAGTAAATGGATTTCCTGTTGAAATTTATGTTCAAGATGTTTCTCAACTTGATGATAAAGGTATGGGTTCTATGTATTCATTGCTTAATAATAAATGGGTTAAAAAACCAAAATATAAATTACCTCAAGTTGAAAAACATTTAATAACTACAAAAGTGAATAAATATTTAGATATTTTAAATAAAATATCAATGACGGATGATTCAATAAAAAAGGTTGAGGCATATAACAAAGTATTTGAAAAAATGAGAACGGATAGAAAAAAAGCAACTCAAAAAGAGGGTGAATTTTCTGTTGATAATCTTGTTTTTAAAGTATTAAGAAACAAAGGAGTGTTTGATATAATAAAAAATAATAAAAAAGAAATAGTAAATAATTTGTTTTCTATGAAAACTAACTAATTATAATAAAAAAATCTTATGAAAGAAAGGGAATTCAAAAAATTGGTATTTGAAAATTTCGTTCAAGCTAAAAAAGAACTGATTAGAGAAGGTTATATTAAAAGAAGTGATAATCTTAATTTTGAAGATGTGTTTAGTGAAACTAAAAAAAGAGTTCTTGAAGAACGTGTTAAATCACTTCAAAGAGAAAATGAAATGCTAAAGAAGCAAATAAAAAGAAAAGGCTTGAGAGAAGCAGGTGTAAGTAACCCAACTGGTTATGGAGAAAGGGGTAGTGATGCAATGGATGGTGTTTTTGATTTTATTGATAATGTTCTTGCTAAATATGGTAACACAGGTTCTAAAATAAGTGTTATTAAAAGAGCAATGAAAACTAAAGGAGTTATTGAAAGTGATACAGATTTAAATCAATTTGGTATCATTTTGCAAAGCAAAATGAAAGAAGGTTTTCCAATGAAAAAAGCAATTTTAAGTGCTTTAAGACAAATGGGTATTCGTAACCCTGAACCTAAAACTTTAACTGAAAACAGAAGGAGAAGATATTAATAAATAATAAAAAAAATCAAACTAAATAATAAAATGATTAAAAGGGCAGACGCAAGTGGTATCAAAAGAGAAGTAGCAACTAAAGAACAGATTGCTGAAAACTTTAAAAGATTGGCTATTGATAGTTCTAAAAAAGTAGAATTAAAACCATCATTATTAAAGACTGTTAAAACTTTAGATGGTAAAACTTTTGGTATTATTCACGAAAATAAATCTTATTACCTTAAATATACAGTAAAACAAGGAAGTGAAAATCCTATTGATTTTAAACATTTAGATGGGTTAAATTCTAATTTTAGTATTGAAAAATATAATAATTTTCAAAAAGCAGTAAATAAGTTAACATTTATTTGTGAGGCACAAAATAATGCACATAAATTAAGATTATTAACTGAAGCAGAAGAGGAAGAAACAGAAGAAACGCCAAAAGAAAAAGTTGTAAGTAAAACTGACCAAGATAAACTTTTAAAAGATTTAGATACAAAAAAGGACCAAGCTGCAACTCCTGCTGCACCTGCTGCTGATATGGGTGGCGAATTGCCTCCTGCTGAAGCACCTGCTGCTGATATGGGTGGCGAATTGCCTCCTGCTGAAGCACCTGCTGCTGATATGGGTGGTCAAGCACCTGCTGCTGATGCACCTGTAGATACAACACCTTCAGGTCAAGGTGTTGAAAGTCCAGAAGCTATATCTGATGAAATTTTAGGTAATATGAATAAGCCTGAAGCAGGTGCTGAACCTGCTGCTGCTGCTGAACCTGCTGCTGCTGAACCTGCTGCTGCCGAAACTCCTGCTGCTGAAGAACCTGTTGAAGAAGAAGACCCTAAAAAAGAATTTCAAGAAGCTGTTGGTAAACTTGGACAAGTAATTAATACTCTTCAAGACCAAAAAGCATTTGATGTAAAAGACATTAAGAATGTAATGAACAGCGTTATTAGTGCAATTGGTAAAGAAGGTTTTAAAGAAGTTGGTGATAATGTTGTTGATTCATTTATTAAAAAAATAAGAGGTTCTCAAGAATCCATCAAAGTTGATGATACAGAAGAATTACCTGCTGAAGAAACACCTGAAGAATTACCTGCTGAAGAAGCACCTGCTGAAGAGGGAGGTGAAGAAAAATTAGATGAAAACTTTTTAAGAAGTCTTAAAAAAGAAGCTAAACAATTACTTAGAGAACAATTAGAACAAGAACTTATCAAAAGAAAAAAACATATTTTAATTGAACAAATTAAAAGAAAATTAAAATAACATGTTAACTACATTATTGATACTATTACAAGCATTTCCTGTAACAGAATTAATCTTTACAGGACTATCGGCTATTGTTGGTACAATATTAACTTATGTATTTATAATACCTGTATTACAAAATAAAATTAATGCTTTAGAGGAAGAAAGAAAACTTCAAAAAGATACTTTTGATAGGATAGGCGATGATGTATATGAAATTAAGACAAGAATCGCAATTTTAGAAAGTTCTGATAGTAAAATAAATAAATTAATTGATGAATTATTTGATTCTGAAAAAGAAAATAATGAAAAGTTTCAAATAATGATTCAAAAAAATACAGAAGCTATTACTAAGTTAGAAGCAACACTTCAAAACTTGAATGAACATACTAAAAAGTTAGACGATTTTTTCACAAGGTTCTTGGAGAAAAAATAATTTATTTTTAGTTTTTATGGAAAAAGAATATATCAATATCGAACCTATTAAGGTTCAGGAAGAGGATTTAAAATTAGTTTATGTAAATCCTGTTGGTGAAACACATAGTGGTTCACAAAAATTAGAATTCATCTTTTCAAACAATCCTGATGATTGTATTGGACCTCAATGGGAAGACCCTTGTGATTTGGGTGTATATCCACCAAGGAAAGGATTTATCAAAAAAGTAATGGAAGTTACATCAAAAAGTATTGAGTTTGATTGCATTGTTGATTCATCTGAATTCAGAATGCTTGATGCTGTATTTGGTGTTGTTGCTCTTGCTTGGGAATCAGTTGAGGATTATAGAAAAATGTCATCCCTTAATAAGAGTCTTATTATTTTTAGATACGGTGATTTATATTATAATGTTCGTGAAGTTTTGAGAACTAACGACATAGAATTCACTAGTTAAACTAAAGTCTTATGACTAAACATGAGTTAATGATGGAATACGCAAAGTGCGCTATTGATATAGAGTACTTTGCAAGAAAATATTGTAAAGTTTGGGATAAGAAAAAACAACAATATATTAATTTTGAATTGTTACCTCAACAAGTTCAAGTATTAGAAAAATACAAAGAAAGTAATAGGGTTTTAGTTGCTAAGTATCGTCAAGGTGGTATTACTACTGTAACTTGTTTATATTTAGCACATTCATTAATATTTAGAAAAGATATTAAAGTTGGAGTTGCAGCTAACAAGTTGAAACTAGCAAAGGAAAGTATTTTCTATCAGATTGCATCCATTATCAATAATCTTCCAAAAGAAATATTCAATAGGATACCTACTGAATCAGATACAAAAGAAATTAAGATTTATAACAATGGTGCAACATTACAGGCTTTTGCTGCATCTGCCGATGGTCTAAGAGGTTTTACTCCTGATATACTTTTTATAGATGAAGCAGCCTTCCTTGAAGAAGGTGAAGAGTTTATGTCATCTGCATCGGGTACAATGTCAGCAGGGGGACAGATTATATTAAATTCAACACCAAGAGGACTTGACCCAACATATTATGCTCGTTATGAAGGAGCAAGAACTGGAAGGAATAACTTTAAAGTTGTTGAAATTAATTGGTATGAAGACCCAAGATATAATGAAGATTTAATTTGGGTTAGAGGTGATGAATTTATTGAGGAAAAAGAAGCTATAAAGTACAATGAATTAAAAGCAAAAGGTTATAAACCTTCTTCTTCTTGGTTTAGAGATATGTGTCAAACTTTCAATAATGACCCAAGAAAAATTGCTCAAGAGTTAGAGAATAAGTTCTTAGGTTCAGGTGGTAACCTTGTTGATGAGGAAACTATTATGAGAGTTGAAAAAGCTTGTAAACAACCGATTAGAACTGAATATGATAATAATTTTTGGGTTTGGGAAGACCCAATTGTGGGATATGATTATTATTTATCATGTGACGTTGCAAAAGGTAGTGGTGATGGTGACTATTCAACTATTCAAATATTTAAGAATGATGCAGTAAATATGTTATTAATACAAGTGGCTGAATATCAATCAAGAGTACCACTTGAAGTAATGGGTGAGTTATGTTTAGATTATGGTAAAAAATATAATAATGCATATGTTATTGTCGATGTGAGTGGTGGTTGGGGTATATCTGTTGTTAGATATTTAATTAATAATAAATATAAAAAAATACACTATGATAGACCTAGACAAAATGATTTAAAAATACAATTAAAATCATTTGCTAGAGGAGAACTACAACCAGGTTTTACAATGAAAAATGGTGCTATCCGTGATTATGTTTTAAGAGAGTTTGAAAGAAGATTAAGAGAAGGTGAAGCATTGGTTTATTCAATAAGATTGTTAAGTGAGATTAAAACTTTCGTATTCAATGATAATACAAATAGATATGACCACATGCGTTCAGCACATGATGACTTGTTGATTGCTACAGGTATGTTATTTGCAGTTTATATGCATTCAAAAACTATTGGAAATGAATTGAATATTTATCTTAACTATGCTAAGTCAGCAATTGTAAGAAAGGGTGATGAATTTATGGAAGCCAATAGAGATTTCCAAGAAAAAATGATAAGTAGAGATGGTCAAGATAAAAATTATGAAAGAATAAGTGATGCAGCAAGACCAAAAGATTGGTACACAAATGGTCAAGCTAACCCATTTCCTGAACATGAAAAGCCAAGAACAAATAATAACCCATTTATCTTTGTAAGATAAAATATTTATTTCTATTTAAGAAAAACGTATTTTAATTAATTATGGCAGAAGATAATAAAGGTCTATTTTCAAATATTAATACTTTCTTTAAAAGAGCAACTGATGCACTAGATGCAACAAATAATAGATTTGAACCACCGCAAGAAAAACAATTTATTAAAGCGGCATCTCAAGATGATGCGACAAAAACTGCTGTTGAAGATGGTGCTTTAAAATTTTATAGAAATCAAAGTACTAAAATTGATAAAGGTAACGACCAAAGAAAATTAATGTACGAGTCGAGCAGAATGATGCTCTACTATGATTATCTTTCAATGGATGGTTATCCAATTTTAGGAGCAGCACTTGACTTACTTTCTGAAGAAGCAACAACAACTAAAAGCGATACGGGTCAAATCTTAAATATTTATTGTTCATCTGATAAAGTTAAAAAAGAACTTGAAAGGTTCTTTTATAAAGTTATGGATGTTAATACTAACTTATTTTATTGGTGTAGAAATATGTGTCAATATGGAGATAATTTCGTATTCCTTGAATTATCAAAAGATAGAGGTGTTGTTGATTTTAGACAACTTGCATCACAATTTGTTGAAAGAAATGAAAAATACGATTCAAAACAAAGATTTAGGGCATTCTTTAAATATAAAGACCCTAACTCAGGTGGTGAAGAAGAATATTTAGATTATCAAGTAGCACATTTTAGATTATTAGGTACAGGTGATAGACTTCCATATGGTTGTAGTGTTTATGAAAAAGTAAGAAGAACTTACAAACAACTTTTTATGATGGAAGATGCGATGATGGTTTATCGTATCACAAGAGCAGCAGAAAGAAGAATATATAAAGTACCTGTTGGTAATGTTCCTCCTGAAGATGTTCCACAAATTCTTGAAGCATTTGCAAACAATGTGAAGAAAAAGAAATTGGTTGACCCTAAAACAGGTGATATCAATTTTAAATATAATATTGCTTCAATGGATGAAGATATCTTTGTAGCAGATAGAGGCAATACTTCAGGTAATTTTGTTGATACACTTCCAGGAGCATCTAATCTTGAAGCTATTTCTGATATAAACTATCTTCGTGATAATTTATTTACAGGATTAGGTATTCATAAAACATTGCTTGGTTTTTCATCTGACCAAGCATCGGGAGAAGGTAAAAACTTATCAATGCTTGATATTCGTTTTGCTAGAAAAGTAAATCGTATTCAACAAGCATTACTTGGTGAACTTAATAAAATAGCAATTGTACATTTAGGTTTACTTGGTGGTGATTATGAATCATATATTGATGATTTTAAATTATCACTTAATAATCCATCAACCGCTTCTGATTTATTACAACTTGAGATTTGGAAGTCAAAGTTAGAAGTATACGCACAAGCAACAACTCCAAATCAGAATTCAGGATTAAAACCAATGTCAGAACTTATGGCTAGAAAGAAATTTTTCCATATGTCTGAAGAAGATATTATTAATGACCTTCAAGAACAAATGCTTGAATCTAAAATTGGTGAAGAGGTTAAAGGTGCAGGAATGCTTCTTAAAACTTCAGGTGTCATGGATAAAATGATTAAGTATAAGAATGCAGGTTTTAAAATGGAAGGACAACCACAACAAGGTGCTGACCAACAAATAGATAATAGTTTAGGTGGTGGACTAGGTGGTGGTGCTGACATGGGTGGCGGTGCGCCCCCGATGGGTGGCGGTCCTGAATTAGGTGGTGGTGCGCCTCCGATGGGTGGCGGTCCTGAATTAGGTGGTGGTGCGCCTCCTTCAGGAGGTGGTGCAGGTGGTGCAGGTTTTTTAAGTGAAGAAATAATTAAAAAGACTAATGAATTGGATAAACTATTAAAAGAATAATAATTTATACTATTTATATTAAACAAGAAAAAAATGGTAAATTTTGGTAATGTCAAGTCAAAATTAAATAAAGCATATTCTCAAGATTTAATTGATAATACTACTAAGTATACAAAAATCTATGAATCTTTTTTAGGTACAGTTAAATCTTCACCAATTCTAATGTTAGAATATACGATTTATGAGAATTTAAGAAAAACAAATCTTGAATATAATGAATCTTTGAGATTTATTGAGGCTAATATTTCTGCTTTATCTAAGATTGATAAAAATGAATTGCTAAAAGAAAACAAAAAACTTGAAAAGTTTGACCTTAAAGAAATTAATTTATCTGAGGATAAACTTACACTAAATAAAAACATTGAGAATGTTATAAATGAAAGTGTTTTCAAAAAAGTTACTAATGTTAATAGATTACATGAATCAGTTAATTTTTTAATTGAATCATTAACAAGGAAAGAGGAAGAAAAATTAGTAAAAACCGATAAAAAATTTAATGTAAATAATATTTTTTTATTAGCCAAGAAAAAATTAGAAGAAAAGTTTTCAAACCTTCAAACAGATGAAATGGAAATTATTTCAAGTTTTATTAAAGGTGATGAAAAAAATAAAAAAACAGTATTTGAAAATTATAAAAAAAGTACAAAAAATTTCTTGCTTAAAGAAAAAGATAGTATTAGTTCAGAAGTATTATCGGAATCTTTTAATTTCATTGACTCCTTAGAATATACAAACGATACAGCATTAAATAATTTGTCCAAACTTTTTGAAATTAAAAATTTAAATTCAAATAATAGTAATGAGTAATATACAACTACTAACAGAAGGACAAGAAGGGTACGGTTTACTAGTAGAAACTGATGCAGGTCTTATAAGTAGCGATTTAACAAATCGTAATAGAAAAATTTTTGAGGACTTAAACCTTAGAGCAAAAAGAGATGATTTTGATGGTCATTTCTATATTGATTGCAAACTTCAAGAAGCAGATGTGCTAAATAGAAATGGAAGGGTATATCCTAGAGCAATATTAGAAAAACAAATAAATGAATATCAAAAATTAATTAATGACTATGCTGCAATTAATGAAGCCGACCACCCCGAATCTGTTACAATATCATTACAAAACATTTCTCATAGGATTGCAAAAACATGGTGGTCAAATAATGCTGTTTATGGAACTCTTGATATTATCGTTAGTGATTCATTTCTAAGAGAAGGTCTTGGTTGGACCATTGGTGATAAGATTGCTCTTTATTTACAAAGAAATCTTAAACTTGGTATTTCATCAAGAGGATTAGGTAGTGTAAAAAAAGTAGGTGGAAAAAATATTGTTCAAGATGACTTTGAACTTATATGTTTTGACCTTGTTGCTACACCTTCTACACCTAATGCTTATCTATTTTTAGAAACAAAAGATGATACATTAAAAGAATCTGTTCAAGAATCAAACAATAATGTAAAAAAATATGATGATTCGATAAGAAAAATTATTGGTAACTAATTTTTTTACTAATTAAATATGAATAATAAAATAAAATGAGTAATAAAAAATCTTTATTGCAAGACAGTTTGCAAGAACTTGAAAATATCAAAAACGAATCTTTGGAATTAGCCAAAGAACAGTTGATTAATGAAAGTGCTGACTTGCTAGAAAAAAAATCTGCTGCACTATTTGAAAAATTAATTTCTGAAGAAGTTGGTGAGTTTGGTGATATATCTGATGATTATGATGAAGATGAATCTGATGATTATGATGAAGAATCTGATGATTATGATAAAGAATCTGATGAAGAACCATTTAATATTGATGAACCTGAAGAACCAGAAATGTCTTTAGATGAAATGTTAGAAAAATTAACAGAACCAAAAGAAAAAACTCTTGATGAAATCTTAGCCGAAATTAAAAATTCTGAAGGTATGTATGATGATGAAGAATCTGAAGATGATTCTTCTGAGGAAGAATATGATGATGAATCTGAGGATGATGAAGAAGAATCTATGGATGATGAAGAAGAATCTATGGATGATGAAGAAATGTCTTTAGAAGATTTAAAAGATGCTGCTGAAAGAATGGGTCTTAAATTAGTAAAAGATACTGAAGATGATGAAGAAGAACTAGAAGATAGTGAAGATACTGATATTGAATTCGATGATGAAGAATCTGATGAAGAATCCGATGAAGATGAATTCATGGATGTTGAAGTTGATGATAAAGTATTAGCAGAAAATAACAATAGATTTAAAAATACAAAAGTAATGAAAAATAATAGAAAAGAGGCTCTTAAAGATTTAAGAGATGTTAGTTTTAATAGACTTGTTGAGGCATATTACAATATGAATGAAAGTGATGCCTTTATTGTCAAAGAAGAAAAATACATGGATGAAATGAATTACATGCATGAAATGGATTACATGGACGAGCCAGAAGAAGATGATAATGAAATGGATTACATGGACGAGCCAGAAGATGAGGATAAAATGATGGATGAAATGAATTACATGGATGAAATGTATGGCATGGATGAAATGAATTACATGGATGAAATGGATTACATGGATGAAGAAGATACTCTTTATGAAGTTAATTTCCCTAAAAGTGAACCATCATCTTTAACTGATGACGAACTTAATGAAATGCTTGCTGACATGGATATGGAAGAAGGAATGGATATGGAAAGAGGAATGGATATGGAAGAAGGAATGGATATGGAAAGAGGAATGGATATGGAAGAAGGAATGGGTATGGAAAGAGGAATGGGTATGGAAAGAGGAATGGATATGAGAGGTAAAATGGGTATGGAAAGAAATAAAGGAAATCGTAATGATGATTTTATGGAAAAAGATATGTTTGAAGACCTTACTATGGAAGAACTTGAAGAAATTAAAGAAATGCTTGATGGAGATGATATGTCATCTGAAGGTTCTCATCAAGGTAAAATGCATAGCCCAAAAGATGATTTTTCGAGTGAAGAAGATATTGAAAGAATGATTTCTGAAATGGAAGCAGATGAAATGGAAGAATCAAGTTTAAGAAATCAAGCTACCAAGAAAAACCGTGGTAATCGAGGTGCTATGCCCCCTAGTGGTAGACCTCATCGTCAATCAGGAATTCTTGAAGAAGAAATGATGGATGGAGATGAAGAACAACTTGATGAATTTTTTAGTGGCTTAAAAGGTGCTTTTGGACAAGCTGCTGCTGGTATTAGTAAACTTGGTTCAACAGCTAAACAAGCTGTTGGTAAATATGCTGCCGAAATTGGACAAGCATATAATAGTGCTGAAGTTAGTAATGAAGTTAAAAAACTTGAAACTCTTGCAATGAATTTGGGTAAACAAGTTGGTGCTTTAAATTCCAGACTTCAAAAAGCAGGAAAACAACCATTACCTGCTGCTAGTTTGCTTATGACACTTACTAATCAAATTAGAAGTGGTGGTAATATTTCACTTGCAAGTAAAAATATTGGGCAAACACAAGCACAACCACAAGGTCAAGCACAAGGTCAAGCACAAGTACAAGAAGAAATTGAAGAATTACAAGAACAACTTAAAAAACTTAAACAAGAAAAAACAAATCTTCAAGAAGGGTTTGTAAATAAAGTTAAATCATTAGAGAATAAAGTCTATGATGTAACAATTAGTGCATTGAAAGCAGGATTTGTAAACAAGTTTTTACTTGAGCATCCTTTAAGAGAAAACGAAAAATTAGAAATTATTCATCGTTTCTCAAACGCACAAACTAAAGAACAAATTAAAGAAACTTATATTTCATTAACAAATGAGTTTGCAAAAGGGCAAACAGTTAAAGATGGTTCAATGTTGAATGAATCAGTACAAAATAAAGTTGGTAAAGTTCATAGAACTGACAATGCAGTTGTTAGAGAAAAGAACTTAATGAACGAAAATGATGAATCCAATAGGTTTAAACAATTGCTTAACTATAATTTTAATAAGAAAAAATAAAAAACAGAATTTTTCTTACTATTTAAATTAAACAAAAAAAATTATGTACGGAATTACCGAAATTTTAAATTCAGGAAAAGTTGGACAGGAGTACAAGCAACTTCGTGAACAACGTGAATTGATTACCGAAAAATGGAATCAATTCGGATTGCTAGATGGCCTTGAGGGGTCTATGGCAGAAAACATCGCTCAGTTATATGAGAACCAAGCGTCTTACCTAATCAATGAATCAACTGATGCTACATCTTCAGGTTCATTTGAGACAGTTGCGTTTCCAATCATCAGACGAGTTTTCCAAAAATTGCTTGCAAATGAAATCGTATCAGTTCAGGCTATGAATATGCCAATTGGTCGTTTGTATTTCATTAACCCTAAAATCTCTGTTAGAACTAACAATAACACCCAACATAGTGCATTTGATGGTGTTTATTCTAATGCTGCTGCTAACTATAATTCAACTTTCCCTTATGCAAAATCAGCAGGTACTACTTACCAAACCACTTCATTGTATGATTCATTCTACAATAATGGTAGTGATTTTGATGATATTGGTGGTCTTTTTGACAGAACTAAAGGTAGAGTTAATCCTAGGTCTATTGCTGCTGCTACAATCGTTTCAGGTACTCCAGGTGGTGCAAATGGTTCACCAAGAGTTTTAGTTAAATTCTCAGGATTTACTATTACCAATGAAGGTAAGTTATCAGGCCCAATTGGTAGCCCTGTTGATACTGAATCATTCTTAATGAGTTTAAAAATTACAGCAACTTCTGCTTTAACTTCTCAGGCTGATGGTTCAACTATCATTGCAGCAGGTGACCCAATTCCTTTTAGACTTCCAATGCAAGCTTATGCAAAAGAAATCGTTGCTAAAGGAACTGATTATATTATTGTTGAGTTAATTCTTAACTCACCTATAAGTGGTGGAACAGTTTATGGTTCAAATACTTATGGTACAGGTACTTTTACAGGTTTAAAATCTGCGGCTGCATTTACTGCTGCTAACCTTACTGCTACTTGGAAAGAATACTCTTCTATGGAAGAAGATGCTGAAATTCCTCAAGTAACCTTTACTTTTGATTTCATTGACGTTTCTGTTGAAAAGAGAATGTTGGGTGCTACTTTCACTCCTGAACTTCAGCAAGACGTTAACGCTTTCCACTCAATTGATGTTGAGGCTGAATTAACTGCTCTTCTTTCTGAGGTTGTTTCGGGTGAAATTGATAGAGAAATTCTAAGAGACCTTCGTAAATCTGCTTCACATGTTGAAGTTTTTGATTACGCAGCATTTGATAGAAGATTTAATAATGTTGGTGCAGGTTTTGCAATTACTCGTAAAGATTACAACCAAGAGTTGATTACTAAGATTAATCAAATTTCTGCTCGTATCATGAAATTTACTCTTCGTGGTGGTGCAAATTGGGTTGTATGTTCTCCTGAAATTGCTGCTGTTCTTAATGACCTTGAGTACTTCCATGCTACTGATGCTTCTGCTGAAGAAACTAAGTTCTCTTTAGGTATTGAAAAAGTTGGTTCAGTTGCTAACAGATACACAGTATATGTTGATGCTTATGCTCCTGCTGGTGTTGTTCTTGTAGGACACAAAGGAGATTCAATCTTCCACGCAGGTTACATCTACGCTCCATATGTACCGTTGATGCTTATGCCTAAAACCATTAACCCTGCTGACTTCAAACCTGTAATGGGCATCATGACTCGTTATGCGAAGAAAGTTGTTAACAACAGGTTCTATGGTAAAGTATTGGTACAAGGTTTACCAAGTGCTTCTCCTTCTGAATTCATGTTAGATACAATTAACTAATCTAATTTAGAATAAAAAATTAAGAGGGTGGAT
>Ga0181355_1000477_pt1 | contig 17090 bp, 18 predicted proteins | sample Fa13VDMM15DN_FD_130099 | JGI IMG/M metagenome (GOLD analysis project Ga0181355, IMG submission 130099) | Freshwater viral communities from Lake Michigan, USA - Fa13.VD.MM15.D.N | ecosystem: Environmental > Aquatic > Freshwater > Lake | place: USA: Michigan | collected 2013-09-23 | reverse complement strand
GAAAGAAGCTGAAGCGGCGCGTGCGCAGGCTGAAAAGGTTGCTGAGGCTTCCCGCAAAGCTGAAGAGCAACGCAAAGCTGAAGAGCAACGCAAAGCTAAAGAGGCTGAAGCTGCCCGCAAAGCTGAAGAAGCTGCGGCGAAGGAAGAACAAGGCATTTTTAGTGAAGATCCTGCCGACCATCCAGAATGGGTTGTTGACAATATCTTAAAGCAGTACCCAGGTTCAGCGGTTGTGTACTCTGATAAAACCGGCGTGCTTTCAAGAGGTATAAACCTGTCTGGGGATCAGATATACGTCTTTTACATAAAAGCTGGTAACTACATATATAAGTTTAATGCTGCATCTAGAGCGCCTAGTGAAAGGCCTTACGCAAGCACATTTAACGCCGTTCAAGAAAAAATAAAGTCTGTTGCAGATAGGCTTGCTGCTGAAGAAAAAGTTAAGCAAAACGAAAAGCCTGATGGGCCTTTTACTAACAGCAAAAGAAACGTAGCCACTTCTGACGGCGTTGACTCTCGATACGCCCACTATCTTAATGACTTAATGCAGTCGTTAGGAATGGGTGATGTGCGGGTATTTCTGTTTCATGCGGACGATGTTAAAGGGCCGCAAGGACGTGAAAAATACAATCTTTTTGGCGAGTATGCCAACGCACAAACTAGTCAGGAAGTGCCGCAGGAGTACGGTCGCGTTCAGCCGTTTGGACCAAATAAAAAAGATTTTGCACTAAAGATAAGCGATAAAAAAAGCGAAAACGTAACAGTAGAAGTTATTGCGCACGAGCTTGGGCACATAGTTGAGCGTGTAGCGTTTAATAAAGCTTCTCCAGAAACTAAAGCCGCGATCCGCGCAGCACATGCAGAATGGTTGTCTGGCCTCAAAGGAAAGTCGGCTATAGAGCACGTAGAGTCAATGCGCAGCAAAGAAGTTGCAGAAGCGCAGGTTGTTGGACTCGAAAAACTCACCAGCAAAGACCTGTCTCCTTACTGGAACTCTTTCTCGGAATGGTTTGCTGACAATACGGCAAGATGGGCCACTACAGAAGAAAAACCTGTTTCTATTGTTGAAAAGTTTTTCAAGGCCGTTGCAGACAAAATCAAAAGCCTCATATCCGAAGTTACGGGTAAGCAATATTTGCCGAATAAGACGGTACGTGATTTTCTGAACAGCATGGGGCCTGCAAACCCTGTTTCTTGGGAGGGCGTGCGAGGGCCGGCCTCCGACAGTAAAGTGACATCTTTAGCAACGGAAGAAGTCGCCAAGGCAGAGACCGACGCTAAGACTGCGATGGATGAGAATCCAAAGCTGTTTGAAGACAAAAACTTCGAGTCCGACACGGATACCGATGCTGATGTCCAGCTTCGAGCAAACAACGTATTCTTTGAAGAGCGCCCTACGACGCCGTTGTCGAAAGCTGCGGCTAATGCAGCGGAAAACAATAACGTCATGGGGCTGCTTGACGAGCTGGCCAAAAGCAAAAATCCGTTGCATCGAGCACTTTCCGAAGCAGTCAAGACGCTGCAAACATCTTTAACACGTCAGACAAAAATCTCGGTTAAAGATAACTTGGTTGTGGACGGTCAGCCTACTGAAGGTAACTTCAATGCTTCGCGCAACCGGATTATTATGGATCGAGGCTCTCTTAATGAAGAGTCTGTGCTGCACGAGCTTGTGCATTCTGTTACCCATGCGGCGTTAACCGTTCCAATTGACGCCCTCCCGCTTTTTCAACGTGAGGCACGTCTGCGGCTAGAAGCAACCTTCAGCAAAATTCAGAATAGTCCGGCGTTTGCTAGAGAGTACGGGCGTCTAGACCTTAAGGAGTTCGTCGCTGAAGTTCTAACAAACAGCAATCTTCGTAATAAGCTCGACTCCTTTGACAAGACGCTGTGGCAGCGCATTGTTCGTGGCTTGATGGAGTTGATCGGCATGAACCCTGAAAGACTGTCTAGCAAGTCTATGGAAGAGGCGTTCGCGCTGTTCGGGCCTCCACAAAAAGCAGGCAGCGTAACCAACGATGCTGTAGTCATGGCTTCTGCTATGCGAGGTGTGTTCCCAGGCCGAGGTGCCGTCGCATCGGATCGCGTTAATGAGCGCGTGGTCAACACCGTAAACGGCCTCGTCGGAAGAACACAGAGTATCGGCGACCGCATCATGGCGAACGTTACAGGGCTGCGTCTTAGAACCAGGCTAGCCGATAACTGGGCCCCGTCCGAAGCGCTGCTTAAACGTGGTGTCGAGAAAGGAAAAGTCTCAGAAGCGCAAGCCCTACAGCTTCGGTTCCTGATGCGCGTCACGAACGATGTGAACCGCCAAGTAAGTCTTGCATTTACGCAAGGTGTATCGCAGCTCGTCAAACGAGAAGGAATCAAAGTTCTTGAAGGCCAGAACGGGGTTAACGTACAGCAGATCGCTAAAGTTTTGGGCCGCTCCAAGCTCGGTAACGAATCCTTTGTGGAAAACCTGTTCACAAATTGGCTGGCTATCCTCCGTGCAGAAAAAGAGGGTATCGGCTACGACCGCCTGAATTACGGCAAGGATAAAGACGGGAATCCTCTCCTAGATGCGGCTAAAGCTGCGGAAATTAAAGCTGCCGTTGATAGCGATCCGGAAACTAAAGCCGCCTTTAATGAGGCCCGCGATCTTTACCGCCAATACAACAAAGACCTGTTGAATACCTATGTTGAGGCGGGCGCAATGTCGCGTGAGAAGGCAAACGAGTTACTGAAGGGGGACTTTATCCCGTACTACCGTGTCCAGAACGGCGCTGTGGAGCTGATGCTGGGCAGCCGCAAGGTCACTATCGGTAATGTTGTCGATCAGCCGCAGCTCAAAGAGTTGGTCGGCGGCGATGAAAAAATCCTCCCGCTGTACTCCAGCATGATGCAGAACACGTCGCTCTTGCTTCGCGGCGCAGTGACAAACATGCAGACCCGTGACGTGGCAAACATGGTTCAGGACATGGGCCTCGGGAAGATTATCAAGGGCGAAGGCCCTCGCGATGTCTATGTGGCCCGGTTTAAAAACAAAGGTGTTGACTATTACCTGCGCTTAGACCCTTCCGCATTCCCGGACGACATTCCTGCTGATGTATTTGTCATGGGGTTGCAAGGTATCAAAACGGCGATTCCGACGGCGGTGCGAGCGATGCAGATGCCTGTCAGCCTCCTGCGTAAGGGCATCACCCGGATGCCGGTCTATGCGTTCCGTCAGTTGATTCGTGACCCGATCCATGCGTATCTGACTACAGGCGGCGACTTCTCAGCCGTTCTCGACACGTACCGCGAATTCATCAAGTCTCTCAAAGCCCCGACTCAAGCAGGTGAGGCGCTAGAGCGTGCGGGGGCGGTCAGTAGTATGGTTCAGACTGGCGATATTGAAGATCAGGCCCGGATTCTGCGCTCTATAACAAGCGGCAAATACAGTCTGGCGCGAGGCATGGCGATGCTAGATACGTTCGCCCACAAGGCGGATACGGCTACTCGTGCGGCGGTCTACAACAACTACCGCAAAAAAGGCTTCTCCCACCTGGAGTCGGTGCTCGCCGCTGCGGAGTCTATGAACTTCTCACGTCGGGGAACCTCTGCATCGCTGCACTGGATGGGTACGATGACCCCGTTCTTCAACGCGCAGATCCAAGGTCTGGACTCGGTATATCGTGCAGCCTTCACAAAAGACGTGCCGTTCCAAGAGCGTATGCAGATCACGCAGAAGCTGTACAAGCGCGGGACGTTGATTGCGGGCATGGCTATAGCTTATGCCCTGATGATGCAGGACGACGAGGCGTATAAGAACGCCACCCCGCAAGAACGTGCGATGAACTGGTTCATCTATCCACCTGGAAGCGACGAGCCGATTCGCGTTCCGATTCCGTTCGAATTGGGTTTTGTGTTCAAGGCATTGCCCGAACTAGCCATAAATACCGCTTTCGGCGACACCAAGGCAAGAGACGCGCTGGGCGTCCTCCGTAAACAGCTTGAAGCATCTGTGCCTATCGGCATCCCCTCTGCGGTCAAACCGCTGGTGGAGTTGAGCGCAAACCATAACTTCTTCACCGACGCGCCAATTGAATCTACGCGGGAAGTAAACCTTCGCCCTCAAGATCGTTTCCGTGCTAACACGACCGAGCTTGCCAAACTTCTGGGGGCGACGACGGGCGCATCGCCGTTACAGATCGAGCATCTTGTTCGTGGCTACACCGGTACGCTGGGCATGGCGCTCATGTCGGCAAGCAATCTCGCGTTGCGCCCCCTCACACTACCTGAAGATGTGTCTGCCCCGGAGCGTAAACTCAGCGAAATGCCGTTCATCGGCGCGTTGTTCCAGCCCGAGACAGGTCGTGGGGCGCTGGATGCGGCCTACAAAGACATTAAAGAGTACGAGCAGGCCGCGCAAAGCTACAAAGATATGGTCAAGGCTGGGCGAGTGGCGGAAGCTGCGGAGTTTGCCAGCAAGTATTCAGCTCAGATCGCGCTCAACTCGACTGGTGGATCGTTCCGGCAGAAGATGGGCGAGTTAGCAGAACTCAAGCGTGTAATTGCAGCAGCGCCTAAGCTGTCGGGCGAAGAAAAGCAGCGGCAGATTGATGCGATTAAGCGCCTGGAGATTCAACTGGCTCGAAACATCCGAGACATTGCTAAAAATCTCGAATAAAGAAGACGCCAAAGCGGCCTTTATAGATCCCTATACGGGCCGTGGCTTTTATCCCTAGGTGCATCGCGGCCACGAGGCCGCATCGCTTTATCTCTGTGGTGTCGAGGCAGGGGACAAAAAACCCCTGCCCCGGTTCGACCCTATCCCAAGGAAACTTCACCATTCTCGTCTACCGATGACTTAGGGATGCTGATGTGCATGACCGGCACACGCATCACAGGCCCATCCGTCTTGGCCAAAAGATCCTTGCGACCGTACTTGATGACGAAGTTTGCCGGTGCTTTCTGCATACCCTCCATCTGCCGTTTGAAGTCTTCATATCCGAAGCTCATCGACGCACAGTGGCGGCGCAGGAGCGTTTCTTCGATGAAGTAGTCCACATAGTTCGTGTTTCTGATGCCGTGCTCGATGCGGCCCATGACCGTGTTTTTGGTACTGGTCTTGCCTTGCAAGTCCTTGCCCAAGTCGGCAATAAGCTGGCCCGCAGCGTCGGCCCGAATGACAACAAACTTGCCATAGAACTCGCGTGTGTAGGCGTTGAGGATGTCCTCTGCCGTCCTGACCGACCGCTTATGCGCCATCCGAGCACGTTCAACCAAGTCACGTAGCGCGTCCACCAACGCCTTGACTGGCACGTCGAGCAGATTGGCGTACCGAGAACCGATCAGGATTGCTGCGGCAATAGCAGATGTGCAGCCTGCGTGCCAATAGCGTTCTTCATCGCTGAATTTGATCTCGGTCCGCATACGTTCGTGGACCCTGCGCCAAACATCCTCGGCAGTCTCGTAGTTCTTGACCAGCCAGCGAACCCAGGCTTCACCCGCAACGCCGTAATTTTTACTGAGCAGTTTGAGCGTCTCACGGTCGCTTTGCTCAAAAGATAGCTCCTTAGCAGGGTTCCACTCCAGCATACGCATCATTTCGCCGTGTGATGAGTGTTTGCGGCCTCCGGTCAGCAGGTCGATCATGTGCGTGTTGGAGGTCATCGTGCAGGTAAGCGCCCAGGTCGAGTTATTCACCCGCTCCCTGTTCGATCCCGCCTCCATACGCTCTTTACCTTGGCCTTCCGAGATGTCAAAAATAAGCTCTGGTGCCCACTCGACATCGTTTCTGGTTTTGCTGGTGATTTCGTCAATTAACAGGGGCAGGCTGTTGAGCAGACCCGCACGCTGCTGCATTGCCACAAAAGACGTGCCTTTTCCGGTACGGTAGTGGATCGGATGCCCCCAGACGCCAGCTTTGAGACTGAGCGTGAGTGATTTACCCGTACCAGACGACGTGGAGCCGATGTGCCACACAAAGCCTTTATGGTCGCTAAAGGGCATCAACGGAGAACCGAAGGCATCCATGCACACGGCCAACATGGTGTGCATTCCCTTTTGAATGAGCAGCTCCCAAGGCTTGCGCCAATCGTCAAGTGTTCCTTTACTGTTCGTTGCGCGGTTGATGTTCTCCAGCCCAGGCATCGGGACAGGGATCTCTGCACCGTCTTTCTTGAAAATGCGATTGTTGTAGACGAACGAGCGATCCTTTTGCCAGCCAAGCTGAATGGGGATGTCCACCACCCGGCGCTCTTGGGCAGCATTCTCAACGCAAGCACGAACGTAGTCGTAGAGGTGCTTATCCGCCACCTGCCCAAAAGATGCATAGATGTTGTTTGATGCTAGGCATTTGAGCAAATCGTCCTTAGACACCACGGCGCGACTAGGCATGATGATCGCCTGATGCTCAATCTCCGTACTGCCGCCCAGCCCCGACTTACTTAGCGCCTTGATAGCCATCAGGTGCACTTGATGCTCTTGCTCTTGGCGCAACATGTCCACCACAAAAAGCTCGTGCGGGAGTATCTGAATCTGAGCTTTGATCTCAACGCCGGTCGCATCTTTTTCCTTCACGGTGCGGTACACGCCACCTGTCTTGCCATAGTCGAACCCCCTTGGAGGGGGCGGGCGCAGAATCTTTCGTGTCTTGACATTCTCTGGCCGAGAATCGTCCACATTGAAATCATCCAGCGTATGCTCTCCAGATTCCTCAATGGGGGCCGCGTCTTCGCAGGTGGCTTGGATTGGCACCACCATTTCCTTGGCACGGTTGTCCGTCACGATCTCTCTACCCAGCGCCAGGGCGTTGGTGATCGTTCCCCAGAATGGGCATTTTGGGCAGATGCCGGGGTTCTCAGAGTCCATCTTCAGGCACGGGTACGGGCCTTTGATCTCCGCAAGTTTTTGATGCATACGCTCAGGCGTATACGGGTGCAGCTTCGACAGCTTCTGTGCGTACACATCTCCGTCAGTGCAGACTTTTGCCCAAGACAGCATCCCTCTCCAGAGTGGCTCCATCCCGTCTTGCTGCGCGTTGTTTTGGTAGAACTCCAATTGGGCGCAGCCAACACCCCGCTCTGACTTCATCCATATCGTCTCAAACCGCGTTTCACTATTGTTCAGCAACGCCTCGACGTTTGCCGAGCGTTGCGTTGCGGCTTTGGATGGGCGTACACCTTGCAGATCGACACTGGTTGGAACAAACGCATTGCTCGGGGGTTGGTATGCCTCTGACAACTGCGCACGAATAGCTGCTCCGAAACGGCGTGCATCGATCTTTGCTGTGCCCTCCAAGAGCAGCTTGACCGGGCGGGGCGCTTCGTATTTCTGCTTGTAGTTGATCGTGCCGGGGATGCGCAGAACGCGAGCCGCGTCTGCCGTTACAGTCATGTCGATCTTGAGGTTCTCCTGCTTGCACAGGCGCTTGAAGTTTTCAGCAATAGGCTTCCAGGTCACCGGATCGACCGGCTCATTGAAGGGCCAATAGCAATGCAAGCCACCACCGCTATTGACGATGTAGGGCGTACCAAACTCGTTCAGACCGGTCTTTTCCAAAAACGTATTGAGCGCGATGGCGGCGGCTTTCTTGGACTCGTAGCCATCCATGTCGATGAAGATCGACTTTATCCACGCCGCGTTAGCTGCTTCCCGGCTTTTTGGTTCGTTGAATGTTGCCAGTGCGAAGTACACATCGCGGTTTTCAGATAACCACTTCTTCACACGCGAACGGATGTTTTCCAAGTCCGATGTAAAAAAGTGGTGTTTTTTTGTTTTTGTAAACGCTGCTATGCAGTAGTGCCCATTTCCGGGTGACGGAAGCACCTCCGCTAGAAACTCAAGCGGTTTCATGTAGACCCCTCGCAGTGTGGATTAGTCGGAAACTTTTTTCAGAGACGTGTTTTCGTCAATGAGTTTCTCCATCCGAGCCACAAGCTCGGTCACCCACTCCGCAGACAAGTGCTCAATGCCGTTCACCCATGAATAGCGCAAAAGCTCTTCATCGCTCAAAAGCTGAGGTCGAATGCTTGACATATTTTTCTCCACGCTTCTTCTTCCTGTTTGGTGTTTTTAAGTATAGATACGATCTTTTGAACACGCGGCTGGAACACGGAGAGCATTTGTCGCCCATGCCCCCAGTTGTATATCGTTTGCCGCGAAGCCCCGACCGCTCTGGCAATCTTTGTGATTGACACGTTATGTTGCGCGGCTAGATGTACTAGCCATACGCCAAGCGGCGAGTTTGCGTTTAACGTGTCGTCGTTTTTATTTCGCATAGTGTTTGCCTATGGCGAGGGGTGATCTTTCGCCGATGCTTTTAAGACCAGATGCGTTACGTCTGGCCCCCCTCTAAACTCACTCGTCGTCCCAGTCGCTCACCATGTCAGCCAGCGTAGGCGGGCTCTGCACAGCGGGCTTCTTGACCGGCTCTTTACGAACTTCAGGCTCGTCGATCTCATCGCTATCTTCCGCGACTTCCTGAACTACCGGGGCCGCCTTAGCCTTGCGAACGGGCTTTGCTACGGGCGCAGGAGCGGGAGCTTCAACCTCTTCCTCATCTTCTTCGACAACCGCTACCGGGGCAGGCTTCGCCTTTGCAGGCGGGCGTCCTTCGAGCACAGGGGCCGCACCAACTCCGTCCATCTTAGCAACAGTCATCGTGATTGCTTTAAGGGCTTCCTCGGATGCTGCTTGCTGTTCAACAATCCCGTACTCATCGTCGGTCAGCCAACGCACAGCTTTGAAGAACAGCTTAGGCGACTCGCTCTTGGTATCGAACCGCATCTGCGTAACAACAGTCTCGGGGTTGATCCCTTGCGCCACGAGATAGCGAGCATACTCTTGAAGAGGGCGGTTATCGCCTTCCGCCTTACCAAAAATAGACGTAGCAGGCAGCGCCAACTGCAAAACGTCACCGCCCATATCGTTCTCAGTCACCACCGCCAGACGCTGTTGATAGCGGCAAGCGCGGCTGTTACCTTGGCCAGAGCCTGCGATGTTCTTGGGGCAGTCGTTACACGACGTGTGCTGCGGATTCGCAGCTTCAGAGCTCGGCTTCACGCCGTCAGCGGACCAGCAATCAGGCGCTCCAACATTCTCAGAGTCGTAGCTCTTCATGTAGAAAACGCGGCTGATCTTTGGAGCAGCCTTCACGAGCACGACATTGAGGTGGCGGTCATCAATGCTTGCCACTTCTTTCCCGGCGCTCATAAGACGGAACACACCGCCCTTGATCGAGATGCGCTTACCACCGCCACCACCGCCGGCCAGGGCCTTGGCCATATCGGACAACTCGCCTTTACGAGCGAATGCGGGCGCTTGGGAAGGGTTAAAAATGGTTACGTTGCTCATCAGATGCTCTCCTTGGTTTGGGCTTGTGCTTGTTGGTTTGCTTGGGTTAGAAATGCTTCAATGATCCCGCTGACTTCGGCGTAAGGGCGTGCAGCCAGGGCGTTAAGAATTACTTGGGCCTGGGCTTCGGTAAAGGTAAAAGTCATTTCTTTCATTTCGGTTTCCTTACGCTTATTGCGTATTCAGAGTTAGAGTTAAGTCCAGGCGGAACAACACCCGGGTTGTCTTTCAAAAATGTGGCCATGTTCGTCTGCGCGATGCGCTTTTCGAGCAAATCCACAGCATCGTGCTGGACTATGAACGTCTTGAAGCTATCCCAGTCCTGGGTTGAATACCGCGTTTTTGTCGATAAGACGACTGTACCCTCCTGCGTATTGACTGACTTCAGGCCAAGAGCCAACATCTGATCTTTGAGCGCGGTCTTGATAACATCTTGCTGCACTTTCAAACGCTCGATCTCAGTCTCATAAGCCGTTGTCAGTTCTTGTATCCGGGCCTGTATCTTGCGATACGTCCGGGCTAGCTTGTCCATCGGCACGCTAGCAGACTCGGTTTCGTTCATTTGTAGCCTCTTTCTTTTTTGTCCAATGTTTGACAATCATAGATGAATTTTTACGTCATGCAACCCCCTTTTTAAGAATTTTTAACTTCTGCGTCGAACAGCCTAGTGAGCAGTGCGTGGTCGGTGACTTTTGCAGCCAGCGCTTTGAACAGCTTTTCTTCAATCGCACTACTCATGATGTGCACCACCGTCACTTTGTCTGATGTCTGACCCTTACGGTCGGCCCGCGCGATACATTGCAGATACATCTCAACACTCATCAACGGGCCATAAAACACCACCGTATCGGCTGCTGTCAGCGTAATGCCGTGCGCCGTAGCCTGGGGCTGCATCACGAGCACTTGAATGTCTGGGCTGTGCTGAAATGCGTTGATGATCTGCCCACGCTTTGTTGCGCTCACATCGCCGTGAATCTGCGCCGTCTTGATCCCCTGCGACTCTAAATGCTGTGAGATCGTGTCAATGCTGGAGCGGAACAGCGCGAACACGATGACTTTGCGCGAAGTCTCCTCGATAACCTCCGTTATCGCCTTGAGCCTGCCCGACGCATCAAACGTGACAACTTCTTTCTCGTCCGTATAGGCCGCACCTGCTGACACCTGGAGCAGCTTGCTCACCATGACTCCGGCGTTCACTGCACTGATCGTCTCGCCAGCAGCCTGCACTAACATCTGTTCTTTCAGCAGCTTATAGTATTTGTGTTGCTGAGGTGAAAGCGGGACGATCCGCGTCACAGTCACGACGGGGGGAAGGTCTAGACACTGCTCTTTTGTAAACCGTATCGCGGGCTGAAGCGTGTCATACACGACCTTTTTCGCTTCCGGTTTAGGTGCCCACTTAAACTGCGTTATCTGGCGCATAACCTTGTCGCGCCACGCCCCCAAAAACTTCGGTACCGAGTTCGGGTGCACCAGCTTGGCTAACCCATACGCATCAAGCGGCGACTGCGAAGCGGGGGTTCCTGTCATCATCCATAGATAAGTGTCAGGTTTTACGACGCTGTTTAATGACTTCCAGCGAATCGTGGAGGGGTTCTTATATGCGTTGGCCTCATCAACTATCACTAAATCAAACCTGCCGTCATTACGTATCTCATTACCGATAAGATTAAGTCCTTCATAGTTTGTGATAACAAACTCGTAATCCCCCTGCACCATCTCAATCCGGCGTGCAGCGTTGGGGTGATGTGCCACGATTGCGCTGCGGTGCATCACAGAGTTCATGATGTCGCCCATCCAGGCGCTGTGCATGATCGAGAGCGGGCACAGTATGAGTACGCGCCGCACATCGCCGCGCTGCATCAAATAGTCTGCTGCCCACAGCGCGGAGAGCGTCTTCCCGGTCCCAGGGTCATTGAAACAAAAAGCCTTTCTGTGCAGCGTCAGAAATGATGCCGTCTCGATCTGGTGCGCCATCGGCTTGTATCGCCCAGGCCAGTTGTATTTGCGGGTGATGGGGGATACAACGCTCTTGACCCCCAGGTTTTTTAAAACCCGCATTTCATCCAGACCGAAATACACCGCTACGGTATACCCCCCATTACCGTGATCCTCCACAATGCGGCTCTTGGGGATCACGGTATATTTTTGCGGCGCTCTGGTGCGAATCAGCACCGCTTTATTTTCTAGGATCTCCAAGCCTATCTCCCGTTGTCTTTCATGTTGGCTTTCGGACTTCTAAGCCGCAGATTGCCTTTTGTCGTCTTGCCCCCTGAGCGCAGCGGCTTAACGTGATCTATGTGCTTACCCGTTCTGTCAACACCTTCTTTATCGTAAGCACGTCGGGCTTTTTGCCGCTCTAGCTGATCCTTCGTCTCACCGCTGGCCACCTGAAGTTTGTATTTATGCTTCCAGTCAATTTTTCCGTTTTTCTGAACCATGATTGCCTCTAGTGTTTTGGGTTGAACTCGCACCCCGTCACTTGACACCATCGGCATAACGGGGTGGGCGTGGGGTGCCACACGTTGTTAGCGTAGCTTGCCTCAAGTCGCGCCGTTCTCTCACGATATTTCCACCAAGTCGCCTCGGCCTGCTCACGCAACATCTGCATCTTCACCATCGAGTTTTTGACGATGAACAGCAGCGCACTATTGACTTTGCGTATGTGTGGAAAGTGCGCAAACACCATCAGAGACATCAGAACAAGCTGATCCTGGTCAGGGTATTTATTGCTGCCCGTTTTCCAGTCGCCCACCCACGCGGTCAGATTGTCGTCATTGACAATCAAAATGTCAGCGATGCCGCGAACCCATACCTCTTTTGCTTTCCAATCGCAGGGCTGCAACGTCTTCGTCAGTGCCATCTCATGTTCTGCGAGCTTGCGCCCCGGCTTTTTAAGTAGTGCATCTACCGTCGGCTGGAACTGCGCATAGGCGGCTGGGATCGGCGTACCGTCTTTGATGTACTCCTCAATCGCTTTATGTACCTCGACCCCGTAGCGTGTGGCATCGGTCTCTTGGAACGGGTACTTGCTCAGAACTTTGACTTCGTAATACCGCCTTGCACAACCTTCATAGTCTTTCAACGCGCTGTGAGACCACCTTATGATTCTCTCGGTCGGATCGGCTTGCACAATACCCCCCTTATTTTTTAGCTAGTCCGTAACGTCGGTGAACGCCACCTTCAGCGGCCAGGGGTATCCCCGGCATATAGCTCGGCTCAAGCGTCATCTGCTCTAGCATCCACGCTAGTGCCTCTTTACTCTCGCTCTCGGGTACAACAATAATCTGCTCGTCATGCACGGTGCCTGCCACAGGATAGCGTTTCGCTGTCCTGAGCATTCCATCGGTCATAACAATACGGGCTACGCCCTGGGTGACGTTATTCGTAATCTTGCCGCCGTAAATGCTCGTAGCGTCTGGACCGTACACCCATCTCGGTCTCCCACGCGCATCTTTTTGCTGACGAATGTTAGGATACCGCAGACTCATCCCATTGGGAAGCACAATCTCTTCTTTGCGGAAGACCAAGCACTTGTGACGATACTCTTCACCGTCAGCAAGCGATCTTTGAATGAGGCTTTCGCATAGCTCCCAAAATCCGGCAACAGGATGGGCAGCGGCTCGGTAAAGCTCAATGATCTTCTTTGCGGCGATGCAATGGATGAGTAGATCTTTCGTCGAGCAAGTATGCGGAATCTCTTGCATGCGTAGGATGTTCTCTTCCCAGTCGATGAACCGTTCAATGTAGTCCGACGTAACGCCCAGTTTTTTTGCAATCGTTTTGTCATAGCGAATAGGGGGTGCTCCAAGGAACCCCGTCAGTAGTTGAGTAGAAAAACTTGCCCACCCGAGACCGTAACCTGCGCCCAACAAAGCACTTTTTGCAGATTGGCGAAGATCAGGATGGCTCTCTTTGGTCATCCCAGGTATATTGAACATCTGAGCGCCGAACATGGCGTAGGGATCGCCTTTGGCCCTAAAAATGGCCAGCATGTCTTCATAGTCGGCAAGCCATGCCAGCACACGCGGCTCGATCTGAGAAAGGTCTCCGACGCCCAGCACACAGCCCTCTGGTGCCATGATTGCAGAACGCAAAAAACTCCCCCGCTTGAGGTTCTGCATGTTGATCGAAGACCCCTTTGCCGCAGTCCAACGCCCTGACAGCGCGCCGTAATATGACAGTGGGACAGGAAGCCTCCCCCGTTTTGAGATGTCTAGAAACCGTTGTGCCCGTGTTCTCTCGGTCGTAGACTTAACCTTCAATCGGGCTTCGCACAATAGCGTGATGTCTTCGTTCTCGCTGTTAAGTAGCGCCTGGAATAGCGCGTCGTTTTTTGCGAAAGCAAATGTGCTTCCCTCGGGATTCGGCGTCTTGACGGTGGGCTTTTTCTTCTTCATTGGGGGTGGCACCCCCAGGCGCTTCAAAATCTCCGCAAACTTGGGATTGCTTGCTAGGTCAGCCTCCTCGACATCGAGCCGCTTCAGTAGCGACTCGCGTTGTTCGCGCTCGGTGTGCAGCGCATCGGTGAGCATGTCTTGATCCAGCTCCAGCAGGGGGCGGGTGTACATCTTGAGGGTGAGGTCGATCAAGCGAAGCTCGCTTTTCGGGTAGCCCTTGCTCAGAGTAAGAAAGATCTGCTCACACAGATACACGTCATGGGCGCAGTAATCAGCTAGCTCCGCCTCGATAGCGGGCAGCAGCTCCAACACGCCATCCGTCTTGTGGATAGCTTTACCCTTCTCAGGCAGGCCGAAGTCTGCCGCAATCTGGGCCAAACTATTGCCACCCTCCACACCACGAACTGCCCGAGCCATCGACAGCGTATCGAGGATGAACGCAGGCTGAATCCCGTAGCGCCACGACAAAATCGTTACATCGAACTGAGCATTGTGGGCCAGCACTGCGGTGCGGCTCCAGTCAATACCGTCTGCCCAGGCTGGAATATCCTCCCCACGTACCCACTTCGTAGGCTGCTTACCTCCCACCTCTTTTACGCACAGCCCGAATGCTTTGAACCTGGGATCTCGAACGTACTCCTCGGTGGTCATCTTGCGTAGCGTGTACTCCCGGCTGTCGTAATACGTCTCAAAGTCAATGACCAAAATGCGATCAAACGGTGCAGTCATCCCTGCCTCAATTCTCAATTGAATAGTTCTTTAGGCGGCGCGTCGTCCATCACAACGCTCGTCATTTCTCTCGTCGCATTCAACAACATGTCAGCGATCTGCATGTCATTCGCGTTAATAGGCACCACAATCAGCTCACTATCGTGACCGTAGCCGGTGAACACCGCAACGCCAGAGGCAACAGCATCTGCCCCATAGCAGGATGCGATGACGCGCACCAGGGCTTTGAACCACTCTTGCTGTTCATCTGGCAGCGCCGCGATTTTTGCGAGCATGTCGCTGTCTTGTTCCGCTGTCTTATGTGGTCGCATTGAACACCTCCTGTAGCTGTCCGAGATCATTTTCGTTGACGATAAGCGCAACACCGCCGGCCTGTACAATATTGGCAAGTTCTCGATCTTGCAGCGCCGTTGTGGTGTTCTTACCGGCCTTAGCCTCAATACCGATGAACTTGCCCCGATAGCAGACTAGGAAATCTGGAACGCCCGATTTACCGTAGGCACTGCCGACAGGCATGGCGTAATACGCCCCTGCGCTGTCTAAAATTTGACGAATCTTTTTCTTAACAGCCGCTTCAGGCGTTGATCCCATGTGTAGCTCCGAATAGTTATTGGTAGGTAATAAATAGGGGGGATGTGTAGATTCCTCGCCCCCTTCCGAGTTAAGTGGAGTCGGTGCGCGAACGCATGTCCATCGGGTACGCACCGAGCAGTCCTGACCAACATCTACAAGGCGGGGCAGGACTGACACTTGACACCCGACTATGTAATCTTCCCCGTCTCTTCCAAGAGTTTCTGTGCGTAGTGCTTGGCTTTCTCAGCGTCGTCGCTGTCTTTCTTGCCTTGCCGCATCCCGTATTTGATTACGTTCCCCTTGAGATACCCGAGCCATTCTTCTCTTGTCAGCACTGCTTGCATGACTGCCCAGGGCTGTATGCCCATGTCTTTGTAGTGCGTTCCGCCTACTTGCCTCTCGTCGGCATTACCCTCTTTCATGATTCATTACCCCATTTCTGTTGTTGACGTTGACGATAGCGCCGAGCGATCTCAGCGCGGCTTAGTTTTCTTCTTGGCTCATCCGGCTCGTTTCCAAGCTCATAGACGGGTATGGCATCTCGCCCCAGGCTATCAGGCAACCATGACCCGATATAGACCGCACCCTGTTTCTTCAGCGCCCGGAGCCAGTCCTGGGCGGTGACGATGTGTACACCTGTCTTTGTGGCAACTGACTGGGCGGTTACCGGCCCAGCCCTGAGCATCATCAGCGTCTGTGCCATGACGGTGTGATTGACTTTTGTATGCTTCTCATCCTGCATCGGGTACTCCATTGATCTCGGGCAGTCTGATGACGTTCTTTTTTGCCCTTAGCTGTTTGTCTGCCAGCGCGATGGCCTTGTCCATCTCAGCAATCGTAATGACGCCCATCTGCTGCTCATGTAGCTCTACCAATTCACGAACTGCCGTTATTTCAGGGCCAGTGGGCACAAACTTCAACTTATCCACCGCCCTGAAAATGATCTTCAAGATCGCTTCTCTACCATCGACAGCGACGGCGCTGTACTCTTTTCCGAACCCCATAGAGCATAGCGTTTCTGTCATATTACTCACAGCCACTAGGATGTTCATGTCCTGCTTAGTTGCATTTCCTCGCATCAGCGCGAGGAGTGCGGCACTGTTTTTTATCTTGAACTTCAGCATGTGGTCTGCGCGGGAACGCACAGTCTCCATACCCTCAAGCACGTAACCGAGCGGGTTGGTTAGCTGCGGCTTAGGCTTGTACTTCTTCCTTGGTTTACTTGTCGTCGGCATGTCTCTCCCCCTGCGATCTGTCCAGCATGTCTAGCAAGACCCATGCTTTGTATGTGATATGCGTGTCCACATGCTTGGCCATCCCGATCTCTTTTGCGAGCGCCCTTAACGCGGAGACCGCTTCGCTATACGTCGGCATGTTTGCTTCTTTCAGTACAGCATCTGCAATCTCGACAGCGCTCGCCATAGAGCCTCCTGTTTATGCTTCACTGTCCCCTGTGACCAGCGGAACATCGCGCCACTCACCCGCGATGACACCTATGTAGCGTTCTGCGGGCTGGAACCACTGTTGTAGGATTTTGACCGTTACCGAGTCATAGCTGTTACTTTTTACATCTAAAGATGCCACGTCGCGCAGTACAAACCGCAGATGCATCGTTGGGTGCAACGTCAAAGCGTCAGAATTAAATGTCACGGTAGCGCCCTTTCTTTTCTCTAAGTTGCTGCGTTATGAAAGACTCGTGAGCCCCGCTCACCTTGCCGCACACGTCACACTTAAATCCCAGCATTAGGCGGTCGTGAAGCCCGTTCTCATCGCGCTCCCACCATGTTGTAAGGAATCCTGAGTTGTTGCCCATGCGATGCTCTAGCTCGTGCATCTTGTTTGACCACCACCGCTTGAAGCGGAACCACTGCCCTCTCATTTTTGCTCCTCCCGTATGAAGCCGCTCAAGCGGCGGATTGATGCGATGCAATACTCACTCATCCTGGCGTGATAGTCAGCGGCGGCTTGATGGCGTAACAGCTCCTTCTTTGCCATCTCCACTTCTTTCGCTGCCTCTGCTGCCGCAGACTGAGGTTTGAACACTGCTTTGAAAATGTCTGATAG
>Ga0181355_1000476_pt1 | contig 17118 bp, 38 predicted proteins | sample Fa13VDMM15DN_FD_130099 | JGI IMG/M metagenome (GOLD analysis project Ga0181355, IMG submission 130099) | Freshwater viral communities from Lake Michigan, USA - Fa13.VD.MM15.D.N | ecosystem: Environmental > Aquatic > Freshwater > Lake | place: USA: Michigan | collected 2013-09-23 | reverse complement strand
TTGTTTATGTCGCAATATCTTCCAATCATAATGTGCTTTCTTATCTATCCTTACGATAGGATTTTTAACGCTCTCTGAATTTATAACAAAATACCTATCAGCAAATAAAAGTTCCTTAAAATGCTTTATTTTACCTCTCGTGACTATGTCGGAATAAAGGTAGGTTCGTTACCTACTACCCAAAATAATGTATTTTCATTCATATACTTTTCAAACTGCTCTGGCTTTGAGTTCATATAATTAAAAACTTTGCCTTCGTATCTTGGATGTAATTCTATTCCACTATATGAAAATGGCATCCAACATTCGTAAGTGCAGAAACCAGAACCATTTAAATTGTGATGTAAAACCTCTATACCATTTTCGTTTCTATCTTTGAAAAATGTGTAGTCAAATTTTTTATTCAAATCAACCCCCAGCACATTGCTAATTATTTTCAACCTACGTGGTATGTAATCTAAATGATAACTTCCATTGTTTCCAATCCCCATAAGTAAAACCCTCTTCAATTCTTTTGGTTTCTTCAAAGCAATACCATACAGAATTGATGTAACTGAATTACAACTTCCACAAGGTATGATTAATGTTTCTATGTGGTCTGGAATATTATTTACTTGATAACTTCCGACCTTGTGAAATGCTTCTACTCTCTCTGGTGTATTTATTCTCTCATCAACTGTTATGTTTGTCTCTAATACCTCGTGGTTAGGTAATAACTTGGCCAACTTAAATGATTTGCTCTGTAATGCTTTTGCGTAACCAATATTGGTAACGTGGAACTGGGCTCCCATCTGCTCTGCTAACTGCATATTTTTATGCTTCTTATAATTCTTTGAACCCGTAACTATCAGACATCCAATGTTATAGTGTTTACAGATTGAAGATATGAAAGGATGTTGTGGCGAACCTATTACGCTTCCACTCACAACTCCTCTAATATTTTTTGTTCTTACCCACTCGTGTACCAGCCATATACATTGTCTTAACTTGCTTCCGTTTATAGAACCAAATCCCATTGGTGCAAATTTATCTTCTCTCTTGAAATATATGGATCCTATTTTTTCTACTGGTGTAAGTTCATATAAATGCTCTTCCCATCTGCTTTTACTTCTATCTATGGAATTACACATTTTCATTTAAGAATGCTTTTAAAGGATAAAATACTAATGTGTTTCTATATCCATCATCTGCCAAAGGAATGATTGGTGTTACTGCGTGTATGTTTCGCCACGCTGGATAAACCAGCATACTGTTATCACAACTATCAACTGTTGTTCCGTAGTCTGGAACTGTTGTACACCCTCCTTTACTATTTTGTCTCTTGCAAATAATCACATTGCAACATCCTTTTATGTTTGCATTGTCGATATGAAACCCAGCAGAAATATTGTAATTAGAAATTGAACTGGTAAATAACTTTCCGAACTTCCATTTGTCTTTTACTTTACTCATCGCTTCTAATTGCTCTTCATAAATTTTTGGTGCTATCTCTTGAATTAGTTTAGCACTTTCCTCTGATGCAAGTAGCATTGCTTTTATAAATGTTTTTGCAGTCTTGTGATAATGAACAGAACTAATACTTGCGTAGTCTCTTCCCATATGTGGTTTAGGTGCTATGGCACCCAGTATAGTCGAGAACTGTAATACTTCTTTTGATTTATCTCTCAATCCACTACTACGCATCATAATCTGTTTTGGAACTGCATCGGATAATAATTCTTTATTTGCAATAGCAATCAAATCTGATAGTTTCTTGCTGTACTTAGAAATATCTCTGATGTAAAAACCTATCAACTCTCCGTCATAATAGAATAAACTATCTTCTGTTACGTTAGGCTCTATGTACTCACACACATCACCAATCTTTCTGCTATGTTCAACTTGCTCTAAATCAATTCGTTTCATACGCTTTCTTTACATCTTTTAGTTTATCTATAAGCAACCCACCTATGTATATTTTTCGTTCCTTAAAACGCTTCTCTAAGTCTTGTGCTTTTTCAAAGTCTCCATTTATTTTTATGTGTACCGACTTTTTTATGTTGTCGTGTAAAGCATCAATCTCATCTGATATGTCCTCGTAAAGCAATGCAGAATAATCTATAATCTCTTTTCCCAGCCAATCATTTACCAGCGTAGTATCAAAGTTATCTCCTAAAATTTGCTCATCCCATTCACCATAAGAAATATTGTCCTTAACCATCAATTCCTTTTTCTCCTCATCGGTCAAATCTAATATCTGTTTCACATAAACTTCTGTGTACTCCAAATCTTTACACGCTCGGTAACGCATATTACCAGCCAGAATATTAAATTCTTCATCAATAATCAAAGGCCTTACTTCTAACATCTCTGGCATTTCGAGTAAAGACTTCTTCAAACTTTCGTACTTGAACGTATCAATTACTCTGGGATTGTATTCAGTATTTTTTAGTTTACCAATTTTTATTTTAAATGTTTTCATCTTCTGATATAAGTTTTTCGATTAATAACGCTCCTATGTCTGCTCCCTTTTCTGTAAGTGTTTTGATTAAATCATAAGCAACTGGATAGTCAAGTATGTTGAACTCCACTACCAATACTGCTCTCTTTTTAAACAACTCTTTATTTGCTTCTACAACATCTTGTTCATCGTCAATGTTATCTAACTCCCAATCATCTGGATCATCATCTTCTACTATGTCTTGTGGTTGCCATACGTTTAAACCAAAGCGTTTTAAATCTGTTTCGTCAAATGAATTTGCAAGTATATCCCAATCCCAGTTTCCGTAGTTAGCATTGTCCTTGATTATGAATTCTTTTTTCTCATCTTCTGATAAGCCTTTCCACATAACCACATCGGTAATCTTGAACTTCAATTCTTTCAATGCTTTCAATCTCATATTCCCACCCAGAACTACGCAATCTTCATCTACTATAATCTCTCTCAATGATAGCATCTGTGGTAAATCTTGAATGCTCCTCTTTAAATCTTCGAACTTTTTATCTCTAATGAAGCGTGGGTTCAATGGATTTGGCTTTATATCCTTTATAGGAAATCCTTTTAAATTAATTATTACTTTCATATTGTATTATTTACACATTCATTTATTTTGATTAACACCTCTTCGCTTTCTACTCTTTTGATTTTTTCGAGTATGTGTGCCTTGATACTTGTCCTTGATAGGATTTTATCTCTCAATTCGTTTATATCTTTTCTTCTCTTCCTTACTTCATCGAATATACGAACAGAATGCAGTACACTACAATGGTCATAATTCTTACCCTTAGCCCTCAAACTATCTCTTACTCTGTATAACGTATAATTTAATTCTTTGTGAAGTATGTAGCAATAAATTGACCGAGCATCTACCAGTTCTAATTTCCTTGAATTATCGTATAAATTAAGATTTAACTCATTATTTATTTGCTCTGCAATACTTTCTTCTTTTGTCATTCTGTTTTTAATTTTAATAATTGATAACACTCTAAAAACTTCTCTCGTGCCTTATTTCGATATATCTTTTTAAATAGACTGAAAGTTACCTTCAAATAAGAAAAGGTGCTTAAACAGTCCTTAAATGCCTTTCTGCAATATGCTTCCCCATATCCCTTGCAATAGTTTACATTGTCAGCACTATCCCCAGCAATAATCTGTGTCCAGAAATTACGCTCTGCTTCTGCTTCTGATATATCATAAAAGCATTGTTTTTTATAATGGTAGTCGTAAATCAAACAAGGTAACTGTTTGTAATCTTTATCGATTGATACTATCAGAACCTCATCACGTCCGAATGTAGTTGATAATGTTTTCCAATACGTTGCTACTACATCGTCTGTTTCTACTCCCTCCCCAGCAATAGCTTCATACTTTTCCTTTACATACTGTTGAAGTTCATTTAGCAAAGGTGGTCTGTCGCTATCTTTACGATTTGCTTTATAAGTTTTAGAAATCTGTTTTCTAAAATTACCTCTGGCACCAGCGAATGTTATTACTTTATCTAACTCGTATACATCTTCAATTTTATTTATGATTGACATAAACACTTCATCGAACTTTAACTTTGCATCTTCTAAAGTATGATACATATCATCTTCTGGTGTTTCTCTTTTTCGATAGCAACTGCTCCAAATTAAACTATCAGCATCTACTAAAACTATCATTCTGAAATCAATTTAGTTATTTCTTCAATATTCTCTTTAATCCTCTTGTTTGTTTCTTCTCTTGCCTTATAAACCATCTGTATGATGTGTGGCAAATCTGTAAACAAGGTTTCACAATTCCATACGATAGAACCGAAATCTCCATCAATATAAAGTTCTCCGTTAGAACAACTTAATGTATGTGTCTCGTGTACATAAATTTGTTTAAATTCTTTATCTTTCATAATTTTTAATTTTAGTGATTAGACTACAAATGTAATCATTTATTTTTTAATAACAATTTTTTAATACTTATTAATTATACTGGCTTGACTTTCAGAAATCATATAGCATAACTTATCTATGATTTCATCCTTCTCGTATTTCTCTGTCTGTTTACAAGATACGTTAACTGGTGTAGGTAGAACCAGACTGTCTAAAAGATAAAGGTAATTTCCTTTACAATCGAATACGTAGTAGAACCTCATACAATTTTCTTCCATTAACTTATCGTATTTAAACTTCTGTAAAATTTTTGTAGGATAGTATTGGTGTCGTAGTTTGAATTCAATTACACAATCAAAACCCTTTGGAGTTTTACCTTTGGCATCGTAACTTTCCATTCCTTCTCCACACCATTCTAATTCCCAGCCATCTAAATTCATCAAGTGAATTATACCTTGTTCCCATTTATGGTGTGACGTTTCATTGTTCATTTGTATAGTATTTTAACCAGAACCGTTTTAAACTTTGAGGTATTGTTTCCCAAGTGTACAAAGGAACATCTACCTCTTGCCCTTTATTCAATTTGTCAATTATTTTTTGTTTCATAGTTTTTCGTATTCTAAATTTAAGTCATCAATCATATTTTGTATTCTCTTTGGGTTACACTTACAAGGATAGTCTACTGGATGTCCTTTTACTCTTGCGTGTATTTCTGCTATCATTCTGTATTCATCGTTTTCAAGATATGGTCGTTTAACCTCTCGGAACTTTGCCCACCATAAAAAATCATCTGTGTTCATTTTCTTTTAATTTTAATTTCAAATTCATTCAGTTTGTGTTGTCTGAAATCGCACTTGCAGTTTGGGTTAATTTTTTTCACAATCCACTTTACTCCAGTTTTTCTAAATATAAATTCAAGTCTGTCGCCCCAGCCAAGTTCTTTCCAATATTCTCTAAACTTTTTTTTCATCGGTGTAAAATTTTATCTATTGCAACTATCAATAAAATTGCAGTAATTAATCCTATTGCTATTTCACAAATTAATATCAACCAGTCTCTATTTTCCATATACTCTTTTTTTAATTTCTACTGCTACCTCGTTCCAATAATTACATATCTCTGCATTATGGCTCTTACTATTTTTATAAATAATTCCGTTGACTACTTCCTTGATGTAATCCAAAGGATATTTCTTCAGAAGCAATAATGCTCTCTCTGAAGGACTGAACTGTTCATATAGGTTAAAACTCATCTCTGATTTGTCTTTTAATTATGTTAATTGTGTTTCTAATACTCCAATACGAAATCTTTAATTTCTTACTCAATTCCGTTACATTTTGTTTTTCTACTAATACATATTGAAATAATGATTTGATGTAATACAACTGTGCTTTTGCTTCCGTATAACCTTTATTAATCTCTATCTGATTATCTATAAACTGAACCCAGCAAATTACCTTTTCATTTTTTAAATTGAATTCATCTTCCGAATACTCTTCATCGTCTATGAAATCGTAATCTTCTAATTCAACTTTTATTATCTTGCTGGATGTTCTAATGTTATCATAATACATATTTTTTAAGGTTACATATACGAAATAGTAATTAATCTCACTTTCATTATACATCAAATCATTTTCCTTTCTATTGTTATAGTCATACAACTTGATATACATTTCTTGCACGTAATCCTCTGCCACATCCTTTTGGCATCCAAAGGACATTACATACTTAATCCACATAATGTGTTTTTCAGATAGAATATCAAGTATATTTCTCATAAGAAATTGAGTTGGCTTTCCTTAATCGTTCTCAAAATAGACTTGCCATTAATGGCGAATCCAACATTGTTTTGCAATGCTACAATCTCTATTGGATTTTCCATACTAGTTGGTCTACCCCCAGTTTCAATCTCTTTTACTTTTCTAATGTGTATCATAGTAGTTGTGTAAAGTTGTGGATGTAAAGTTAATCTATGTATAACAATAAAATCGTCTGCTCTATTAACAAATTTTCCTCCCCCCTCTACATCACTTGCCATTGGTGGTAACGGATGTCCAGCGAACTGATGGTCGTTCCTATAAACCATTCTCAAAGCATTAGTGTTGGCGTGTGTGTTTAACCAAAGTGAAACCTTGTTTTCCTTGCAGAACATTCTCATTTCTGTACACGCTTGATAATCGTACTCGTGTCCTCCCAAGTTTTTCATCTGCTCGTTATCCTTAACCAATGCGTTATAAGGATCAAGCAATATACCGTTGTAACCGAAATCCTTTTTAACTTGCTTGAACATTACCAATGCAGTATGATAGTCATACATAACCGAGTTGTCTACGAACTTAAAATGCTTGTTAATAAAATCTGTATGCTCCTTAAAATTACTCTCGGAAATCAAGTTTATAGGTGTCTCATCAAGAAACTCTACTAACTTTCTAATCAATGAATAACTATCGTTCTCTGTACTGCACACCAGCCATTTTAAAGAATGCTTTACCGAATAACAAAGCATCAAGTAAAGTATAGAAGTAGTCTTACCTACGTTTGCGTGTCCGAGTACAATATTGAAATTAGAAGTTTTAAATCGTATGTACTCATCAAGTTCTGGAATATCAAGTTTCAATCCCTCTTTAAGTTTCCCACTTCTGATATTACGAATAATATCTAACTGCTGTTTATAATCTATTAGCATAATTTATATTGTTTTTTAAATACTAAATAAGTTTCTTCAAATATTTCTTCATCCCAACTATCTATTTCTTCGTGTGAAAAATTACCTACTAACCATAAAGAAAATAATTTTGAAACCATATCAATTAATATTTCAATATCCTTTTCTGTATTACAATTTTTACAATCAATAACTTGTCTAATTGTATCTTTTAAATTCATTGTAGTCTGTTCCATTTTAAAAATTATTTAGGTTGATTAGTTTATAAATACCAGCATCTATTTTTGCTTGTGTTTCTTTCGTTGTTTCACCAAGAAATAGATTTCTGTATTTACTGGTTGTTTTAGAATAATCCCAACACTTTATATCAAGTAATACAATTCTTTGAGCATTATCTTCATAAATTTTTACAATGTTAGTTCCATAACTTACAAAATATGTAAAGTCTTTTTCGTGAACAATTATTTGATTTGCAACCTTATTTCCTTTCGAGTTTGTTAAATTTGAAATTGTCATAATTTTATTTTAGTGATTAAAAAAAAGGCTGGAAGTCTCCCCCCAGCCATATTAAATTTAGAATGGTAAATCATCCTCTTCTTCTTCTCCGATATTTGGCATCGTAGAATTAACTCCTAATCTGTCTGGCATAAATGTTTCTGCTGACTTTTCTCTCTCCCCAGTAGTTATCTTCCACGCTTGTAAGTTTACGTAGTACTTACCTTGCCATTCAGAACCTTGTACGTTAATCGATACGGTAACAAACTGGCCTACTTGATAACTGTCTAACACTGCACATTTATCTTGCGTGAAATCAATCGGAATTGATTGTGGATATTGACTATCGGTTTTTAAAACCAGCTGTCGTTTTTTAAATCCTTTTGCACCAAATGTTTCGGTAGCACCGATAACTATAATCTCTCCTTGTAATTCCATTATCCTTTAAATTTTGTAAGTGCATCTTTAACAGATTGCGTTAATAAATACTTTTTCTCTACTATAGAAATATCTCCTCCTCCTTCAACATAATCTAATGCTTTAGTAAACGCTTCCGTTCCCTCAAGTAGATATGGCTTCTCTTTGGCTACTATCGGCTCCTTCTCGTGACGATTAGTTGCGTCTGCATCACTTGTGTCATCGATTAATAAAAGGTTCCCTAAAGCGTACTTTTTACCATAACTCGAACTTGAGCCATATCTCTGTGCAGTTGCCATACCTTTCTGCTCTAAATCAACTCCAACAACAGATTGACAATCTATACTTGCAGAACTCTCTGCATCCCATATAGTTGCTACTGATGCCATAATAGGTGGATTGGCATTGATTAAAGTTTCGTTGATAGTAAAGTATACCCGATACTTTTCATTGAAAGGCTTTAATGCTTCTAATATGCTCTCTGCACTACGATAATAATAATTACCGAATTTGTTATACGAACCTTTTTTTGCTTTAAACTCGACTTGAATTCTACTTAATTTTTGTGCCAGTGTAAATTCTGGTGTGTCGTTGATTGATACAATTGTTTTACTCATTTTACTTGTTTTTTAGTGTGTAATTAAAATTATTTATAAACGTATAATAACCAGCCATCTGGTTACATACTACTTCTGCTTCGTGAACTTCTATGTTCATCGTTAAACGCTCTACTTTATCAAGCAATCGAGTATTCTCAATTCTTAATGCTTCATTACTTTGATTTAAGTAATTTACCAATTCCTTGGTTCCCCAAGTTTCTCTTTCTTTGCTCATAATTTTTAATTTAGTTTTCGTGTATAATTTCTGAAAATTCATAATACTCATCGTAGAATAAAGTATATTCTAAATCTGGATAACATCGCTTGTGTAAATCTCGATGTGCTTCTGCTTGTTCTTTTGTAAGCAATACAGTGTGTGGATAACCTTCTTCTAAAAGCACCCAGCGTGTGTCAATTTTACTTTCCATTATTTTTTTTGTTAGTTAATTATTCTTCTTCATCAACATCATTCCAATCTGCGTGTTCTCCACACGCTGGGCATATGTCAATATCTTCTGCATACTCTGAGTATGCACCACAACAATCACTTTCCATAATTTATTTTTTAATCGTTATACATTTCAAATTCTACTTCATCAAAATCAGCATAGTCTAACATTATTTCTTCATCGAAATATTTATCTTTTACTATCCTTATAGCCATTTCTTCGCTACTGGCTTCTACATCTATTATAGTGCTTAAATATTCCAACACTTTTACTTTATAACTTGCCATATTAATATTCTTTTAATTTGTTAATTACTTCTTCTATAAAGTCATCATACATAGGGTTCAATAAAAACTCTGCATCAATATCATTTAGTGTGATATTGTAAATTTCCCATTCTTCTGACTCTGGAGGATCTTCCCACGTTCCTAAATATGGTGGTGTATAATTATACTCAAATTCAAATTCAAATCCTCTGTAATTTATGCTACTAATTTCGCTCATCTCTAAATGTTGTTACGGTTATACGTGCTATTTTTTTTTCTGTTTTAACGGGTTGTATTTTAAATATAACCTCGATATGTGTTAATTCTTTGTCTCTCTGAAATACTGCAACCATCTGCTCGTAAATCATTTTGTAGTCATCAAATGTCATCTTAATAAGAATTACTTACTTAATAATATTCTACAACTACCTTTCTTGTACTCAAACTCTTTTGGATTTTCTGCATACAACCAATCGTACTTTTCAAAGCCTTGTGCGAGAACGTAATTTACTAATCTTTGTGAATACGCACCTCGAAGGTTAATCTTGTATTCTGTAATTTCCAACATCCAAAATTTGCTGATGTCTAGTCCTAATGCGATGTACTCTCCTAATTTCTCATTCATAATTTCTGTGTTTTAGTGATTATTTATTTAATTTTAAGTATTCAAAAATATCGTTGTCAGTTTTTAAATTTGTGTTATTTATTTGTTTTAAATCAACACTTCCAAATCCTAGAGCATAGGAAAATGCAACTGACCTTGCATTATCTATTTTTATCCACATTTCTTCCTCATCTTTAAATTCTGATTTAAAGCATATTGTTTCTACATAAGTAGCATAAACATAATTCTCTGTAATAATAACATTGATTTTTGTAGCCATAATTTCTGTGTTTTAGTGATTGTTTTTATTAAATGTTGATTAATGCTCTAATAACAAAATATAATGCTATTATAACCCCAGCGTATATCTGTGGATTTTTGTTCTGTAAAAAGTATTTCATATTTCTAATAATTAAAATGAAACTCTAAAGTTTGTATTTACGTAATAAAATTCTCCCATCTTAACATCTACTCCAGTCAGTTTTTTAATGGTGTTACCTACGCCCCAGAATGCTTTATAAACTGAACCAGCATAACAAGGATTTCCTCCCTCTTTTAAAATCCACATATAATCACCACCACTCTGATGATGTTTATTTACCGTAGTTATTTTAGCACCAGATAATAAATACTTAATAACTCTCTGTTGTGGCTCTGTAAATTTGTTGAATTTATCAACGAACAATTTTTCAATCTCAATCTGTGTCATAATTTTAGTTTTAGTGTTTCGTCGTTCTGCGACTCATCAGTATGGCTATATCATCCATATACACAATTCTCTTCCTAGACCGATATTCACATACCGAAATCCGACAAATAACGCTTTTAATCGCTCTGTCTCGCACATACTACCTATATGGGTTCGTGGAGCATTTGGCCTCTCGACTGACTGTTGCTCACAGTTCGATTTTTAGAGTCTGTTCTTGACTGATAATTCTCGGAATATCAACACCTCCAGATTTGAAATACGTCAATCAAATCCGAGGACAAACAAACGAACAATTTTTTAATAAAAAAAACTTTTCACAAAAAAAAAGCAAAAAAAAATGCCTTATGTCTAAAACATAGGCAAATTTTCCTTGTCCACTAAAACAAAATTATGAGCGAATATTAACATATCGAGCATAAGTCTCGCAAATATAGATATTTTTACTTAATATCAAATAATTTGTTTTTATTTTTATAATACTCTATTAAATCTATTAATTCAAAATCTTTAATCTTAAATTCACTTTTTGCTTTTCTTAATAAATTAACTGCAACTCCATTTCCGTATACTTGGTCTAAATGTATTCCGAACTTATACTGCTCTCCATATCTCATCACATTACAACCCACGCACTGTACTTGACAATTATTTTCATCCCAGCGTGTTGCATAATGTTTTCTACTCTGAAAGTGTCCACATTGTAATTTATTCCAATCATCTATTTTATCACACGTAAAACAACTTGCTTTACCATTAACGGCAAATCTCCTTCTGATATAAATACTAAATTCTGTATCTAACTTTTTTACTAATGAAGATCTACTTGGTTTTTTTTCTTTCTTTGTTTTCGGTTGTGGATTAAAAGCCATATATAAAATTAGTTTTAAAAGATTTATTATATTAATATTATTATATATATATATATTATATATTATATTATTATTTATACCAATTAGTTCATAAATAAAATTTCAGATAAAAAAAGAAATCTTACCTCTAATGAACGATAAATTGCATAAAGGTAAGATAACATCATTTTACTATAAAAGTCCTTTAAAAGTGGTTTAAAATAACTCACATTTCACGTTAGGACTGTTCTACTTGCTCAATTTATGTGAGAACATTTTAATAATTGTACTCGGTTTTATGAATTTACAAATCAAACGTAACCAAAACCCAGCGTTGGTAGTGTGAGTTGAAGTTGCATATTCTTGTGCAGATGCATCTAACAAGTTTTGTATTGGTTGTGGTATTCCATTTATATCAGCCATATCGATTATTTTATTTAAAGTTTTCATAGTATGTTTTTCCTAATTGATTTTTTCTTGCTTTTAATATTTTCTTTCTGTTTTTATATTTTGAATATGAAACGTGAACCCAGCTTGGGTTTTTATCATCTCCCATTTCCCAAATTAACTGGTCAAACTCTAAATTCTTTTTGATGTATTGAAAGATTTCAAAATTGCTTGGTTTTCCTTTGTCACCCATATCAATGTCCATTGCTTCTCCTCCTACGTGTTGACTTGTTTTAGAACCTCCTATGGCTACATTTAAAGGTATCCCTCTGTACATACTCGAAATATGTATTGGTTTCTTAAAATGCTCTCTCATCGGCTCAAATACTTTTTCAGCCAATAACTTCATATTTTCTATTGCATCTGAAGTTGGATTGTTATTTACAATTCCTCTTTTGTCAGCAGTTTCAGACCTTGTCGCTTCTTCAAACGAAATGTGTTTACTTATTTGCATCTTTTTTTGTTATTAATTTATAAATACTAATTCCAGTATATGCGATTGACATAACTAAAAGCAAAAGTTTCATACTGCTTTCGATACTGGTAAATGAAAGTCCAAAAATAGTTCCATTTACTGCAATCACTTTTATGTTTTCTTGTGTCATTTTATTTTTTCGATTTTAAGTATTCCATCATTTTTTGAATATTGGAATTTTTTATTTTATATGTTTTTTTTATGTTCAATTTTTCATTTTTACCTTGAAAATCATCATTTTTGATTTTGCTTTTTTTGCTCTCTCTATCTATCATAAAAATAGGATTTTGTAAGTTCTCTCAATTTATATAAACTAATATAGAAACTGTATAAAGTTCCTTAAAATGCCTAAAAATGGCTTTAAAATACTTATAGCACCCAGCTAACTGGACTTGGATTTCGGTCTGGAAACATATCATCATTTCTGTTTGTCCAGTACTCTGGGAATAAACTTGAAGCAAAAATACCCATATAATCTACAAATCTTTTTGAATAAAAATCTGCAAATGTACGATGTTTTTGAACCAAAATATCAAGTTCATCTTTAGTTGTACTTTCTGAATTTTCAGTCTTATGTTTGAACACTCCTCCGTTTCTAATCTGATAATTTGCGAATGGAAGGTAGTCTACCATTGCATAATGAATTAACATCGGTTGAACGTAATCTGTTACTAAATCTAAATAATCCCCAGTCAAAGTTGAAGTTGTTATTTTGGTAGTAATTGAATTATAAAGTTGTGTACCCAAATAATTTTGTACGTGCATCTGCTGGGCAATCTTGATAAAATTGATAAACAGATCAGTGTCCACATTTCCGTTCAATATGGTATTTGACTTTAAGTCTTTCGGTGTTATGAATAATGTTGTTGCCATATTTATATTCCTTCGTTATATCTCCAAAAATCATTGTACTCACTTGCTATTTGTGCTACTTCTATCGGATTGGTTGGGAATTGAAATTCACCTCGCATATTCGGTAAAATCTCTTTGATAATTCTTCTTGCTTCATTAACTGAAATCTCTTGGTCGTTAATTTGCATATATACTTTACGCATCCACCAATGTTTGCAATTTACTCCACCCTTGTATAAAAATAGATTGTATGTACTTGCACCCTCTACTCCGAACCCAGCGTTGTTACTTAAATCTTTGTCTAAATCTTCATAACGATAAAGCAAATTAGCAGACATCATTTTTTGGCAAAATTCTCTTTCTGGACTTTGATTTCCAACGTACTCATATCTTATCTTGAAAAGTAAATTGTCTTGCTCACTATCCTCATTTGCAGTACTCGGAATAACACTTGCTAAACTTAATTTCTTAAGTTGTGAATTTAACTGCTTGTCGTTTTCGTTTGATGGTCGAATATCAATCAACATCCAATTATCTTTTTTAGGCTCCCCTTTTAGATTTGCCAATATTTGCTTTCCTAACTCTGTATCTAAACTCGGAACATCCTTTTTAAGGGCATTTTGAGGTGGATTTAAAGGCTGATTAGTTGGAAGTGGAACATTGATAGGCTCTTCAAAATCTAAAGGCTGTAAAGTCTTAAAATACAAGTTTAATGAAATCCCATTGAACGCTAACATTCTATCAAATTCTTTTATAAGTAAATTTTGAAATGGTCTAATAACCGTATTGTCCATTAAAATAGATGCAGTTTTAAGTTCGTCTGCATTATTTCCAAACCCAGAATTGTCTTTAATTCCTAAAAGCATAGGACTAATTACCCTATGTGATACCATAATCTTACGCATACTCTCATCTGAAAGGAATTGATATTGGTTATGTGCATCGGATAACTGTACTGGCTCGATAGTAGCACCATAAGTATTGCTATCGTTGAAAGACAAAATGAAACGCCCAGCATTTGAAGTGCCACTAAATTTTGATTGTATGTCTCTCTCGATTTGTCTCTGTTCATCTTCAGTAGGAGTTCCGTTATTGAAGTTGATAAGCATACTTGGTGCCAATCCGTTCATAACATTGTTCAAATGATAGTTTGAAATTTCCTCTTCAAGTTCTGCATATTGTAATCCTCCTTGATAATCTACTGGCGAATAATAATAGAACCCAGTCTTGTAAGGTTTGATATATAATATTTCTTCACTTTCGGAACTTGTGCCAAATGCTGGAATAGGTGTCGGTAATTTTCGTGCATTTATTTCACTCCAATCTTCTGCATAATAGTAAAACTCTACATCGCCATCATCGTTACATTTTCCACTTCTCAAAGTTTCAACTGGAAAATGGTTACACTCTACAATTCGTGTTCTGTCCATAGAATAAACAACTTGAACTGCACAATTACCCATTGCTTTAAAATCGTAGCATAGTCTTTCAACTGTATCGTCATCGAGTAACAACATCGCTTGTGCATAATCTTCTGGCTTCAATAACGAATCTGTACTATCAATCCCTTTACCGAATATCATTTGACTTATACCATTTACAATAGCATTATTAGTAGGGCTTCCATTTATCCTATCTTGCAAATATCCAAAATAATCGTTATCCTCTCCGTATGCAATCCAATCTTGATTTTTAAGTTCAACTATTTTAGGACTTGTATAAGTCGATAGTTGTATAAACCCAAATGGAGACTTTTTTGGTGCTTCTTTTTTATCTTTCATATTGTTATGTAACTGTTATTGTCTATGGTCGGTGTAACATATTGCCCATTGTTAATGGAATAACTGCCTTGCGTTTGATTTGTGCAAAAAATTCTGTCTTTGTATATAACTACTCCACTCACATTAAAATAAACCTTTAAAACGTAAAAAGTGTTTTCTTTTAAAAAAGACAAATCTGTACTGCCTAATGTATAAATGTCATTAACTGATGTTCGTGTTGTTGCAGTTTTAGTTGTTACATTCTTTGTAGTTTCATTTGTAAATTCTAAACGAATATCATTTCCACTTATATCAGTTTGATTAATTGGTATAATTGGAAAAGTCTGCGTAGCAGATGTAGTAAGTATTATCATATTAGTATAACGTAAGATTTTTGAATTTTGCATAAAAAAAAATGGTAGCAAATTAATACTACCATTTTCCGACTGTAATCCAACAGTCCAATCATCCGTCCATAGATGTAATTACGCTGGTGTAGTTTGAGTTGGAGATATTTTACCAGTTATTAAATTTGCAGTTACGAATTGTGCCATTAAAGGCTCTTGTGCAGTAATCGTAAGTGAATAACCATTCATATCACCCAATGCAACTCCACTTGAAATTGTACCAGTAGTTGTAGTACCTCTTGTCATTCCTACTGCCAAATAATTCCCATTATTATCTTGTACGAAAACGTGTGGTCTGTTTGCAATTACATTTTGCAATTCAGCTTGTGTAGCTGGGTCAAGTTTTGTCAATACCATAGTCAATACTTGCTCGTAAAAAGTAGTACCATTGTCATCACTTGAATTGATAGTCTGCTCCAACCCAGATGCACTCTTTACATCATACTGATACAAGGTATAATTTGTAAGTGAAAATGAAGTTACATATCCCGTTGAAGCTATTGTTGCAGTTCCTAAAGTTCCGTACTCTGCCAAATAAACTGCTTTGATGCCACCTACGGCATCTTTACAAGCTAATTTACGACCTTTTGTTAATGTACAAGCCATATATATATTTTTTTAAAATTAATTGATAAAAGGGGCATTTCTGCCCCCTTAAATTACAATGAAGAGAATACTACCGAGTCAGCACCAAATCCTACTTGAAGACCTTGTGTCCATCTCATAATAAATCTAACATTTTTAGATCCGTCGATGTCTTGCATATCTATGGTTTTCACAAGATTTTGGTCATCTAGTAAACCAGTACCGAAATACAAGTTTTCGATAGTTGTCAATACCATTGAGTTTCCACTATCAACTGAATTTAATCCGTTTGCTACGAATAATTGAATTCCCTCAAATGTCAATGAAGTTCCGTTAGTGTACCAAGTCGGTCCTTGATTTGCAAAACCATTAGAACCTAATCCAGTTGCACCATAACCTCCTAAAAATGATACATATGCTTTTGCAACTTTTTGAGATACAAATAATCTCAAGTCCTCACGTCCGTAAAGTGCTTGTGGTAATTTAGCCACTACTGCTTTTAGTGAGTCAAGAATTGTAGATTGAGTTATTGCTACTGATGTTTCTTTAATCGCTCCATCATCTACTAACAATTTAGGAAATCCGTTTGTAGCATTCCATAAATAGTTTTCAGTGTTCAAGGCCACATCTTTCAATATTTTCCCGATAAAGAAATCAGAGAATGAAGATGGCATTACATCAAACGCACTATACCCCATTTGTACTGCATCCCAGTCAGATTGGAATGGAGTTTTACAAAGTTGTAAGTTCACTTGTTTTTCATATACTGTCAATACCTTTTCAGATAAAGTTACAACCCCACTATCGTCAAAATCACAAGTTGCATCTTGAATGATATTGCTTGAAGTAAGAGTTTTTACTACTTCTTTAAATTTGATGTTTGGTCTAACTGTAACACCTCCGTTGGCAATAGTACTAGCAGATAAAATTGCTGCTGATATATAATCCCCAGCAAATTCCCCAGCGTATGTTGAGTTGATTGTGTTTACTGTGCTTAATTTTGTGTTTCTTAAATTTCTCATTTTATTTTATATTTTTTTCGTTATTGATTATGCTTCTGATGCCCAAACTCCTTGTCCACCTTGAATGTACCAATTTGTCAATGATACTGCTTTGATTGTAACCCAGTCTCCTTTTTTAGAAGTTGCTTTTGTGTTAATCCAATCTTTGTTTACTGTTCCACTTGCTCTGTT
>Ga0181355_1000472_pt1 | contig 17210 bp, 22 predicted proteins | sample Fa13VDMM15DN_FD_130099 | JGI IMG/M metagenome (GOLD analysis project Ga0181355, IMG submission 130099) | Freshwater viral communities from Lake Michigan, USA - Fa13.VD.MM15.D.N | ecosystem: Environmental > Aquatic > Freshwater > Lake | place: USA: Michigan | collected 2013-09-23 | reverse complement strand
GGCAGTTAATAACACTGGTGGAGGTTCTGGTAACCTTACCATGTCTAACGGTAACGTAGTTCAAGGCACCGCCGCCAAAGGCATCAACTTCACCGCCAACACCCCCGCAGCGGGCATGACGAGTCAGTTGTTGAATTGGTATGAGGAGGGGACTTGGACGCCTGTGGTTACGTCTGGGACAGGAACAATTACGTCTTACACCGCAGCTGGGCGTTATACGAGAATTGGTCGTCAAGTTACATTGACTTGGTACATTTCCGTGTCAAATAATGGCACCGGAGCAGGGTACATAAATATTACAGGCGCACCATTTTCATCTGGTGTTGGAAATACCGCGCTTTTTGGTTTTAATCAATCAAATGGAGCTGCTTGTACAGGGGCAATAAATGGTACAACATTGGAAATGTACAAATATGATGCTACATATCCAATTGCCACCGGACAAACGATTAATGGGTCAATTACGTACAGCGTATAAAGGCAAAAAATGTCTCTCACAAAAGTCACTAACTCAATGATCCGCAGTGCTTCTGTCAATGTACTTGATTACATGACAGCAGCGCAAATCACAGATGTTTTGGCGTATACGTTTGGCGTTAATGTGACATCTGCTTGCCAAGCAGCACTGGATGCTGCTCGTGCCAACAATCTTGATTGCTACTTCCCTGCTGGTGGGTATCTTGTTACCGGCCTTACGATTCCCGGCACCGTGTCTGGTGGAACTGATGACCGTGACAGCGCGATTCGAATTTACGGTCAAGGTTTTGGCGAGCCGTTTGTTCAGTTAAACACTGGAGGGACAGTCATCAAGAGCGTGACGGATGCTCCGGTTATGCGAGACATTCTTGGAACTGCCGAATCTGGTAACGGAACGGTTGAGATTGATCACATTAGATTTGATGGCACCTCAACAACCGCCGTGTTGCGTTTGGACAGCTTTTACGGGCTGTCTTCCGTTCACAATTGCGTTGTGTATCAGCGTGGTACAGGCAACGGGGTACAAATTACCTACGGCGCAACCTTCCTGATCCAGCAGGTCTATTCGATGAACGGCGATTGGGCCGACTTTACCAAAGGTGCGGCGCGTACTGGTATCGGCTTTGACATGCCGCTGGTGTCTGACAGTGGTTTGCAGACCTTTTACAAATGCACCTCGCGTGGTTGGTTGACTGGGTATCAACTTGGCGCTGGTGCTGGAACTCCATATTCGCCGAAAATTGAACAGTGCGAATGCTCCGTCGTTTATAACGGCATCTTTTTATACAACGCACGCAAGGCAGTTATTGACGCCAATTACATGGAGGGTGGTGATGGCGGTAAGGCCATTTACATTGAGGGCCCGTACAACACTATTTCAAATAACCTGATTTTTCCAGGTTTTAGTTACTTAATTGACGACAGAAACGCTGCAAACATTGGCACCACCATAACTGGTAATTTAGTGTCTATGGGCGATGTGGTCAATGCAACCGGAATCGGTCTTGGTGGCACTTACGGCAAGACCGTAACGGCCAACACGTTCATCAGATCCAGCGGCGTGGCAGGGCAAGTTGGTATCTTTGCCGATACGGCCGATTCCAAATTGCTCATCGCAGGCAACACCTTCGACCCGGTGTCGACCTGGACGGGCGCAGGATCGTACAAAGTCGGCTACACAGCGGCGACAAGACCGTCCGGTTTGGTCATGCAAGAAGACACCACCACGGATTTTCCCTTTCTTGCTGATGGTGCGATTGCTCTGCACAAAAACGCCACTGCGCTCACTCAAGCCAACGTCGGTTCCAATATCCTCACGGTGCCTGATGGCAGCTACTTTGAAGTGACGGCAGCCAGTGCGGTGACCGTCAACCGCCTCTCGGCTGGGAAAAATCCAAACAGGGTGGTCACGTTCCGCACAACCAACGCGAACATGACTTTTGCCGACACCGCGTACATCTTCAGTAGCGGGGCGTTTACTGGTCCCGGCACAATCACCTTTGTGGTTGAGGAAGTCGGCGGCGATAACTACGCCTACGAAATTGCAAGAACCGTGTTCTAACAATTTTTGACTAGCGCCTTCTTAGCGCATAATCTAAAAACTGTACCGGCCCAGTAGACCGGGGAATCTTAGGATTCACAAATGACGGAAGAGGTTCAAATCCCAGCGGAAGTGCCCGCGCCAGAACTGGAAGCTACGGCAGCCCCAGAAACTGAAGTTATTCAGCCGGAAGAAAAGCCAGCGGAACAGAGCAAGACCTTCACTCAAGAAGAGCTTGATGCTGCCATTGGCAAGCGGCTCGCAAGAGAGCAGCGCAAGTGGGAAAGAGAACAAGCCGCGCGACTGGCTGAAATTCAAGCCAAAGTCACGCAACCCGCAGCAAGTCCAAGTCAAGAACAGTTTGAGTCTGTTGAAGCGTATGCCGAAGCCTTGGCATCGCACAAGGCAGAAGAACTGCTTCGCAACCGGGAGCAGCAGCGGGTCAGGCAAGAGATTGTTGAGGCGTATCACGAACGTGAAGAGGACGCTCGGGGCAAGTATGAGGACTTTGAACAAGTCGCATACAACCCCAAGCTGCCGGTCACAAACGTAATGGCCGAAACCATTCAGGCATCTGATATTGGGCCTGATATTGCTTATTTCTTGGGTTCAAATCCTAAGGAAGCTGATCGTATTTCTCGTTTGTCGCCATTCTTGCAAGCCAAAGAGATCGGAAAGATCGAAGCCAAACTGGCAGACAATCCGCCCGCTATCAAGAAAACTTCAAGCGCACCAACGCCTATCACGCCGGTGACTGCCCGGGTAACCGGAACACCTGTCTACGACACCACTGACCCACGGTCCACAAAAACCATGACCGCAAGCCAATGGATTGAGGCAGAGCGTCAGCGGCAGATTAAGAAGTTGGAAGCACAACGAAACCGTTAAAGGATGAAAAATGGCAAACAGCCTATTAACCATTGACATGATTACCCGCAAGGCGCTCGAGATCCTCGAGAACAACCTTGTTCTTACCCGTAACGTCAACCGTCAGTACGACGACAGCTTCGCTGTTGAAGGTGCCAAGATCGGTTCCACCCTGCGCATTCGCTTGCCTGACCGCGCTTTGGTGACCGACGGTGCCGCCCTGCAAGTTCAGGACGACAACGAGCAATTCACCACCCTGTCTGTGTCCAACCAAAAGCATATCGGCGTGAATTTCACTTCTGCCGAACTGACCATGCAGTTGGACGACTTCGCAGAACGCGTTCTGAAGCCTCGTATTAGCCAGCTGGCTGCCTCAATTGATGCCGACGTTGCGAACGCTTACAAGAGTATTGGCAACAGCGTTGGTACCCCTGGAACGACGCCATCGACCTCTTTGGTTCTGCTGCAAGCCCAGCAAAAGCTGAACGAGAACGCCGCCGTGATGAGCCCCCGTTATGCCACCGTCAACCCTGCCGCTAACGCTGGCTTGGTTGAAGGCATGAAGGGTCTGTTCAATCCCACCGACACCATCTCCAAGCAGTTCAAGAACGGCATGATGGGTACTGGCGTTCTGGGCTTCGACGAAATCAACATGTCTCAGTCGATCAAGCAGCACACCACTGGCGATTGGGGCACGACCATTGAGGTTGACGGCACCACGACGACCCAAGGCACTTCTCAGCTGAACATCACTTTCACCGGCTCTGCTAAGACCTGGAAAGTTGGTGACGTGTTCACCATTGAAGGTGTGTATGCTGTCAATCCTCAGACCCGTGAGTCCACTGGCTCTTTGCAGCAATTCACGGTTACTGAAGACCTGACCGCATCTTCCAGCGGCACTCTGAAGTTCTATCCCGCCCTGTACACCTCGGCTCATGCCTTGGCTACCGTAACGGCATTCCCTGCCAATGATGCAGACATCACCATGCTGGGTTCTGCTGCTAGCCAGTACGCCCAGAACTTGGTCTACCATAAGGACGCAATCACGTTTGCCACGGCTGACCTGCTGCTTCCCCAAGGCGTTGATATGGCTTCTCGTGCTGTCCATAACGGCATCAGCCTGCGCGTTGTTCGTCAGTACGACATCAACAACGACCGTATGCCTTGCCGGATTGACGTGCTGTACGGTTACAGCGTGATCCGTCCGCAAATGGCTTGTCGCATCTGGGGCTAATTGATACTGGGGGCTTCGGCCCCCGTTCTGAATAATTGAAAGGAATTCATCATGGCACTTCCTAAAGTTGGTGACGGCTATCAAGCTGGCGATGGCAACGTTAATGAGACCCTGAACGTTGGAGCAGCCAATCAAGCTGTTGCTCTCGGCTCTGGCACTGGCGGCGTTACCGTTGGCAACGCAGCTACTTCCAAAGTTGGCTTCTACGGCAAGACCCCCGTGGTTCAACGTGCTTACAGCTCTGCTGTTCACGCCACCTCGGCCCTGGCTACCTCGGCTTCTTTCGGTGCAACCCAACTGGCTGCTCTGCAAGAAATTCAAAACACGCTGATCGGTCTGGGTGTTTGGGCTACGGCCTAATGACGCATGAAAGTTATCTTCTGCATCCCAACGACGAAAAAGCCCTATCAGGCCACGCTTGATAGCCTTGCTGCTTCCATTCCGCTGATCAAAGAAGCTGGATGGGAAGAGGGCATGGTTTCGGAGATTGGTTGTCCGTACATCTCACATGCACGTTCAACTATGCTTCGGAAGGCTTTGGATGCCAAAGCAGATGTCATTGTTTTCATTGACCATGATATTTCATGGAAGCCGCAAGACCTTCTGACACTGATTGAGACCAAAGGCGATGTTGTCTGCGGTACTTATCGGTTTAAGAAGGACGAAGAGGAATACATGGGAGCGGTGCTGTCCAACACGGACGGCACTCCTTTGGTCAGAGAAGATGGCAACCTGCTGGCGCATTCAGCACCTGCTGGGTTCTTGAAGGTAACAAAGGAGGCGGTCAATAAGTTCATGACCGCTTACCCGGACTTGATCTACGGGGAAAAGTACAGTCCCTATGTAGACTTGTTCAATCATGGCGCTCATAAGGGGGTCTGGTACGGTGAAGACTATGCTTTCTGTCGTAACTGGCGGGAATGCGGTGGCGAAATCGTACTGATCCCTGACCTGGATATTTCACATCACACTACCGAGAAAGAATACGTTGGGAATTTTCATAATTTCCTGCGCAGACAGCCTGGTGGTGATCTTTACGAGGGATAAGAAATGCCTAATACCAAAGCGATTGGCGTTGCTTACGAAGACCAACAGTTGGACGGTGCCGTTATTGGCAAGTCTGGCGGTACTGTTGGCTTCTATGGCAAGACGCCTGTTACTCAGCGTGCATCTAGCGTGCAAGCTACGTCGAACCTTGCCACTTCGGCATCGTTTGGCGCAACCCAACTGGCTGCTGTTCAGGAAATCATGAACACGCTGTCAGCACTGGGCCTGTGGAAGGGTGCGGCTTGATCCGCGTGCTTCACGCAGGATGTGGACGGGAACCACTCCCAGAGTGGTTTCCATCCTGTCAAGAAGTCCGCCTGGATGCAAATCCAGGGTGCGAACCGGATATTGTTGCCAGCGTTACAGACCTTGGTGACATCGGCGAGTTCGACATGGTGTACTGCAGCCATGTTCTTGAGCACGTCTATCCGCATGAAGTTCAGAAAGTCATTTCTGAATTTCATCGAGTTCTAAAGTCTGGCGGCAAAGCAATCATCATCGTGCCGGATCTTGAGGGCGCGGAGGCTACCGAGGAAGTCTTGTACGTATCTCCCGCAGGCCCCATCACTGGACTGGATCTGATGTATGGAATGCGGGCTATGATTGAAGACAATCCTTACATGGCGCATCATTGCGGGTTTGTGTCTAAGACACTGGCAGACAGCCTGAACATCTTCGGCGAAGTTCACACGAAACGCATGATGTTCAATAACTTGATGGGAGTAGGAATCAAGTGAACATCTATCTAAAACATCCCCGGCATGGGACAAAAATTGCCACAATGGAGCTAGAGGCTGAATACGACGAGCAGAACGGATGGGTGCGATATAATCCAAACACGCAACCCGAAGTTGATGCGGCTCCGGTGAACATTCTGGAGATCAAGCGCCGTGGCAGACCTCCCAGGAAGGAACACGAAGCATGGCAACCGCCGGTGAACTCATCAACTCAGCACTCAGGCTGATCGGAATGCTGGCAGAGGGCGAGACGCCTTCTGCTGAGACCTCTCAAGACGCTCTTTCTGCCTTGAATCAAATGATTGATTCTTGGAGCACTGAGCGTCTTTCTGTTTACAACACGCAAGACCAAGTCTTTACTTGGCCCGCCGACACCATTACCCGCACGTTGGGCCCGACTGGTGACTTTGTTGGAAACAGACCTGTACTGATTGAAGACTCAACTTATTTCCGTGATCCGTCTACGAATGTCTCGTTCGGGATCAAGTTGATCAACCAACAGCAGTACAACGGGATTGCGGTTAAAACCGTTACGTCTACTTATCCGCAGGTCATGTGGGTCAACATGACTTTCCCTAACATCACAATGACCATCTATCCACGGCCTACTCGGGCTTTGGAATGGCATTTTGTGTCTGTTCAGGAATTGACGCAGCCCGCCAACCTTGCGACCAATATTTACTTGCCACCTGGCTACCTTCGCGCCTTGAAATACAACTTGGCAAGCGAAATGGCAGCAGAGTTCGGCGTTGAACCATCTCCAACGGTGCAGCGGATTGCAATGGCGGCCAAGCGTAACATCAAACGCATCAACAACCCTGATGATGTGATGTCTATGCCTTATTCGCTCGTGGCGACTCGTCAGAGGTTCAACGTCTACGCCGGGAATTATTAAGTAATGAAAAGTCCAATCCTCGGTTCTGCTTACGTAGCCCGCAGCGTCAACGCTGCGGATGCTCGCATGGTCAATTTGTTTCCCGAGATTGTTCCCGAGGCTGGTAAAGAGCCAGCTTTTCTAAATCGAGCCCCAGGCTTGAAGTTACTTGCAACCGTTGGAAACGGCCCTATTCGTGGGTTGTGGGCATTTGCGTCAGATGACAACACGGCATTTGTTGTCTCAGGAACGCAGTTGTACAAGATTGATTCAACATACACAGCCACTTTGATCGGAAGCGTGTCGGGCACTGGCCCCGTCAGCTTGGCCGACAACGGAACTCAGTTGTTTATTGCTTGTAATGGCCCAAGCTACATTTACAACAACACAACAAATGCATTTGGTCAGATCACTGACCCAGACTTTCCTGGCGCGGTAACTGTTTGTTATCTTGACGGTTACTTTGTTTTCAACGAGCCAAACAGTCAGAAGATGTGGATCACATCACTGTTTGATGGCACTTCTATTGATCCGTTAGAGTTTGCAAGTGCAGAAGGCTCTCCCGATGGCTTGACTGCAGTCGCATCTAATTTCCGAGAAGTCTGGGCGTTTGGAACGAACTCAATTGAAGTCTGGTACAACTCAGGCGCTACAGATTTTCCGTTGCAACGTATTCAGGGTGCGTTTAACGAACTTGGGCTAGCTGCTCCGTATTCTGTAGCCAAGATGGATAATGCCCTATTTTGGCTGGGGCGAGACCGTCGGGGCCAAGGGATTGTTTACCGGGCTAATGGCTATCTTGGCCAACGAATTTCAACGCATGCCGTTGAGTGGCAAATCCAGCAATACGAGGATATGACCGATGCTATTGCCTACACTTATCAACAGGATGGGCACAGCTTTTATGTATTGGTCTTTCCGACGGCCAATGCAACTTGGGTGTATGACGTATCAACACAAGCTTGGCACGAGCGGGCTGGATTTGTAAATGGTGAGTTTATTCGACATCGCGGTAATTGTCAGATGTCGTTCCAAGGCAAACCTGTCATTGGTGACTTCGAAAACGGCAACATTTACGCTTTTGACCTAAACAACTTTAGCGACAATGGAAGCACGCAAAAGTGGCTGCGTTCATGGAGAGCTTTGCCAACCGGGCAAAACAATCTAAAACGAACTGCTCAGCATAGCTTACAACTTGACATTGAACCCGGGGTTGGCCTGAATCTGGGGCAAGGCAGCGATCCAGAGGTTATGCTGCGATGGTCAGATGATGGCGGACATACGTGGTCCAATGAACATTGGGCCAAGATTGGCAAGATTGGTCAGTTCTACCGCCGAGTGCTCTGGCGTCGTCTTGGCATGACTCTAAAGTTGCGAGACCGTGTGTATGAGTTGTCTGGGACAGACCCAGTAAAGATCAGCATCATGGGCGCTGAGCTTATTTTGTCTCCGACAAATGCCTAGTCCAAACGCAACGCCAACACCAATCACGCCGCCCAGGGTGCCGCTGATTGATCCGCGCACGAACTTAATTGATCGTGCGTGGTATATGTTTTTCTTGTCGTTGCAGAATGCAGCAGATGCCGCCTATGACAATGAAGATCTGAAATCAAGTGCGGAATCTTTGATTGCTTCGTATGACGCAGCGTTGCAAGCATTGACGCAAAACGTCGATACGCAGCCAGCTTCAGAAGTAATCGCTTCCGAATTGGCGGAAGTACAAAAGCAGATTCAAGCTTTGCAACTTCAACCTCAATTCGATGTTGCAACGATCACATCAGCTATTGCCGCTTCATATACGGCACCCGTCACAAAGACGGCTGATTTTACGTTAGCCTCAAATGAGACTTGGATAATCAATAACAAGTCAGGTTCATCCTGCACCGTGACGCTACCGACGCCGAGCACCAACACGGGCCGAGTGGTGCATTTTCAGAACTACCAATCTCAGACGCTGATATCGGCGTCAAGCAACGTAGTTCCGCTGGCCGGTGGGTCTGCCACCACTGCCATTCTTGAGGCTGTCGCCGGGGCAAACGCCACCTTGGTCTCCGATGGCGCAAACTGGATAATGACGCAGTACGACTCCAACAACGCACTGCAATTAGAATAAGGAGCTTCTCATGACCGTCACCGTCAAAGTCCTAATTCCTGCCAAGACGGCAGAGAACACTCAAACAACTCAGTACACTGCGACTGGTGTTACGACGATTATTGATAAGTTCACTGCAACAAATTACAGCGCAACCGCTGCGACAATTTCGGTGAACTTGGTTACTGGTGGAGACACCTCGGGCAATCAGAACTTGATTACCAAGACCAAGACGTTGCAACCGGCTGAGGTGTATACGTTCCCGGAGATCGTTGGGCAAGTTCTATCTCCAACTGCATTTATCTCCACTATTGCCGGGACGGCATCTGCAATCAATATCCGAGCCAGTGGGCGCGAGGTGACTTGATGATTGTTCGCAAGGCCACCCAAGAGGATCTCAAAGAGTACATCACGCTAGCTCAAGCGTTTCACGCAGCTTCACCCATGCATGGATCTATTGAGTTCGACGTTGATGGATACTCAAAGTTTTATTTGTCGTCATTGGACAATGAAGGCGTTGGGATCTGGTTGGCTGAGATGAACGATGAAATCATTGGCATCTGTGGTGCGGTTGCGTACCCTTTGTACTTCAATCCGTCTGCTATCGTGGTGCAAGAGCTTTGGTGGTGGCTCACTCCGGCGTCACGGGGGAGTGGTGCAGGCGGCAAGATGTTTAATCAGATACAAGAGTGGGCAAAAGAAAAGAACGCAACTGCGTTATTCATGATTGCTCTAGAAGACCATCGGGCCAAAAAGATGGAAAATCTCTACATTCGCGCAGGGTTCAAACCCATGGAGCGCACCTTTATTAGAAAGGTTTGATCATGGCAATAGGAACCGGAACCGCAATTCTTGGCGCAACGCTTGGATCTGCGGCCATTGGATCTGCAGCGTCTAAAAAAGCATCAGGCGCACAAGTAGAGGCAGCAGATCGCGCCGCGCAGCTTCAAAGGGAAATGTTTGAGAGGCAAATTCAGCTTCAGGAACCCTTTCGACAAGCTGGATTGACCGCGCAACAGCGATACATGAACATGTTGGGCCTGACACAAGCCCCTCAGGCACGTTCGGAAGCTGAGATTCGTAATGCCCTAGCAGCTCAGTACACACGACCTGTTAGCACCGGCGGCGGTCGTTTTGAGCAATATGAGGTGGGAGGTGGTGAGAGTGGGGGCGCGATAGAATCCCGATGGGTTCCAGACGAGGCAGTTCCAACCATTGACGAAACGGCGCTCAACGCCGCCGTTCAAGCTGAGATGGAGCGTCAAGGGCGTGCAGCTCAAGAATACGAAGCTCTTAAAGCATCACCCGAGTTCGGAAAGTACGCTCGGGACTTTGGTATGCAAGACTTCCAACAAGATCCGGGTTATGCGTTTCGCATGAGCGAAGGCCTGAAAGCTCTTGACCGTCAGGCGGCAGCTCGAGGCGGTTTGATCTCTGGTGGAGCATTGAAAGCAGCTCAACGCTATGGTCAAGAAGCAGCCAGCCAAGAGTACACCAACGCATTCAACCGTTATCAAGTGAACCGGGCCAATCAGCTTCAGCCGCTGCAGTCACTCATGGGGGCTAGTCAGACTGCCGCCAATGTGATGGGTCAATCCGCAGGTCAATATGGCCAGACTGCTGGCGAGGCCTATATGGGGGCCGGGAATGCTCGAGCATCTGGTTACATGGGTGGTGCAAATGCTTTGGCCGGTGCTATTGGACAAGGCCTCGGAGCTTGGCAGAGCCAACAGTTCTTGAATAAATTCCCTAACAGAATGCAGCACATGGGGCCGGTTTACGCGCCGGACGCCCGTGACATTGGGCCAGGCGGCTCACTCCTGTAAGGTTACAAGGGTAAATTATGCCTATTGATCCACGTATCGCGCTCGGTTATCAAGCGCCGCAATTTGAGTCACCTCTGAACACCTACGCCAAGTTTGCGCAGATCCAGGGGATGCAACAAGAGCAGCAAATGAATGCTCTTAGGATGCAGGCGGCCCAAAGGGAGGCAGAACAACAAAACCGTCTTGCTGAATTAGATCCGAGTTCACCTGAATATGGGCAAAAGCTTTACCGTATTAGCCCCAGCATTGGCGCTGAATACGAAAAGAAACAGTCTGAAATTCGCGCAAGTCAGGCAAGAGAAACTCAAGCAAAAACATCTACCGCACAGACCCGTCAGCAGATGCTTTCTCAAGCTCGAAGAGACATCAGTAACAATCCATCTGATGCTCAGATCATGGCTCACGCGGAAGACATTCAAAACTCTGAACTGTTTACTCCCGAAGAAAAAGCAAAAACTTTAAAAATACAACAAACTTTGCTCGGACTTCCCATTGAACAGCGCAAATCTTGGCTGTCTCAGCAAGGGGCCAGTGCTGGTGAGTTGACGCCTAAACAAAGTTCTAAAACGGAATTGGCTCGCCTTTTGGAAGAGCAAAAGAACTATGCTCCCGGTTCGCCAGAGTTCAATGCCTACCAAACAGCAATTCAGAAGCAATCAACTCACGCGCCTGCCGTAAAAGTAAACGTCGGCGGAACCGTGTTGGAAAAAGAAGAACAAAAAGAAAAAGGCAAATTTAACGTCCAGTCATATAAAGACATTTCAGACTTGGCAAAAGTTGCAGTGAAGACGCTTCCAGCTTTTGAAACACAAGAAAAGATTCTTGATCAAGGGTTCAAGACTGGATTTGGGACTGACGCGCAAAAAGTTGCAGCCTCTATGCTTTCTGCTCTTGGGGTTGCTGATGCGACAACTTATGCGGCAAATGCGGAATTGTTCTCAGCGGCTGCAAACCAAGCGGTTCTTCAAAAACAGCTTGAGCAAAAAGGTCCTCAGACGGAATCTGATGCGCGAAGAATCGAAGCGGCAAGTTCTAGACTGTCAAATACTCCAGAAGGCAATAAGTTCATCATTTCTATTGCTAAAGCTCAACTTCGTAGAGACATTGAACAACGCAATTTTTACGACAAATGGTGGAGAGAGAACAAAACCTACGAAGGTGCTGAGGATGCTTGGTATTCAGGAGAAGGCTCAAAGTCTCTGTTTGATCGTGCTGAGTTGAAGAAATATGCAGAAGGTAAATCAGAACAACCAAAGCAAGGTTTGTCTTCAGAAGACAAGAAAGCTCTAGATTGGGCAAACTCTAACCCCAACGATCCGAGAGCCTCTCAGATTAAACAACGTTTGGGGATTAAATAACATGGCGACCGAGTTTGATCCTGACGCTTACCTTAAGTCTCAACCTTCTAGCCAAAGTTCGTTTGATCCAGATGCTTATCTAAGATCTATTGAACAACTTGTTACTGATAAAAGAACTGTTGCTACCCCTAAGACACTTAGAGTGGCCAGTGAAGCCCCATTCAAGGCCTTGGCGGGGGCTGCTGATGTCTTTGCTGAGACTCCATTGAATGTGGTAAATCTGCTTCGTGCAGCAGGCGGAACAATCAATCTTGCGACTGGTGCTGGATCGGAAAGTGCCCCTGAATTAGCTCAGTCTCCTAGAACTTTCTATAAGTTGGGCCAAAAATTGCGCGTGATCAGCCCAGACGAAACTCAAGAGCAGATGACTCCAGCTCAACGTTATCTTGACGTTGGTATTCAAGGAGCAACTGGCGCATTGATGGGGCGTCCAACACCCGGAACATTGGCGAAAACCGCAGCAATTGGCGGTGGATCAGCAATGGGCGGTCAGGCCGTTTCTGAAGCCACTGGGTCACCGATGGCTGGCATGTTGTTTACGTCTTTGGTTCCTGGCGTGCAACAAGCAATGTCTACTAGAAACGCTCTGGCAAAGATTGCCAAGCAACAAGAAGACATTACATATCAAAACACACTTAGGGCTGCTCAAAAAGAAGGACTACAAATTCCAGAAAGCTATTACAGGCGCGGTGAAAAGCCTGGAGTGGCTGAACGAATTGCCGGTACAAAGAACATTGAACGTGAGCTATCAATTGAAAACCAGCGACAGGTTGATTCAATTGTGAAACGATCAATTGGATTGTCTGCAGATGATCAATTGACTACAGACAAGATTTCTCAAGTTAAATCTAAGGCTTGGGCAGAAGGATACGCTCCTTTAACAAAAGTCGGGAACGTAGACACTGACATCATCTTTGATGCTCGTCTGCAAGGAATTCGCAAAGAATTTGGAGCGGCTTCTGCATCGTTTCCAAAATCAGAAAAACAAGATGTAAACAAGCTGATTGATCAATACAAGATTGGCAATTTTGATTCCTCTGATGGGCTTGCACAGATTAAAAGTCTTCGAGAGGATGCCAGATCAAACTTTGCTAACAACAACACTGGATTGGCAAAAGCTCAAAAGGCAATTGCTGATTCTTTGGAAGATCAGATCAAACGGGAACTTCTTAGCCGTGGTGATCCTGACTCCATTCAAAAGTTGAAATCTTTTGAGCAAGCCCGTAAAAAAATTGCAATGGCAAACAGCGTTGACAATGCAATTGTTGAGGGCACTGGATCAGTGAACGCTAGAAAGCTGATTGGAGATCTTGATAAAGGCCTTTCGGATGAATTGAGAACAGTTGCTGAATTTGCAAATGTTGCGCCTAGGCTTCTTCCGCAGCAGGGAAATATTGGTGCTTTACAACAACCCGTTTCTCCAGCTATCCCAGGAGAAAAACTTGCAAATATGATGTTCAGGGCTGCCAGCGGGGGCGGTGCAGGCGGTTATTATGGAGGTGTTCCTGGGGCCGTCGCAGGTACAACAATGGCATTTGCGCCGGAATTTGCATCTGTTATTGCCAGAAATCGGGCATTGGCTGCTGCAAAACGCGTTCCTCAGTCTGTCAACAACTTGAACGTTACACCTCAGGATCAAATGTTGATGAATATGCTTCTCCCGAATCTCCCCGCAACGCAACAACCAGGATATTGATAGGAACCACCTTGGACACTCAAACCATCTTCAACGCAGCTGTAAGCCTTGCAGGATTTATGGGGGGCTGGATCCTGAACAACATTTATAAGGCCATTGAGCGGTTAGAAGATGACTCTAGATCCACCTCGGCCAAGTACGTCCGACGAGATGACTACCGAGAAGACATGAGCGAGGTTAAGACGCTCTTGGCTCGTATCAGTGACAAGTTAGACCACAAGGCTGACAAGTAATGCTCACACTCATCAGTACAATCTTCTCGTTTCTTGCCGGTGGTCTGCCTAGGTTCCTAGAGTTCCTCCAGGATCGAGGCGACAAGAGACAAGAGATTGAACTGTTGGGGATGCAGATCCAGCGAGAGCTTGAACTACGCAAGCTCGGGTTTGATGCTGAGGCAAAGTTAGAAGAGATTAGAAGCCTTCAGATTGAGATGGAGACGGCTCACCAAGAGTTCCAGGCCCGGCTAGGCGCACAAACAGAAGAACTTAAGAGCATCTATCGGCATGATGTTGACATCGGCGACGGTGCTAGCCAATGGGTCATCAATCTCAGAGCATCCGTTCGGCCTGTAGTTACTTATGGATTTTTCCTGCTCCTGGTTCTGATTGATATCGGCATCTTCATTTATGGCGTCAATGTAGGTGCCACCTTCATTGAGATTGCCTCTCAGCTCTGGGATGAGAACACCCAGGCGCTATTTGCCTCAATTATTGCGTTCCACTTTGGTGGTCGAGCCTTCAGAAAATGAAGACGTCTGAAGCAGGAATCAGACTAATCAAGAACTTTGAAGGAACGCGGTTCCGGCCTTATCTCTGCGCTGCTAAGGTCTGGACAATTGGTGTAGGACACGTTTTGTATCCTCGGCAACTACGGATGCCGATTGAAGACCGCCCGGGTATAAGTCTGCTACCGGCCCACAATCGAACATTCACCGAGGATGAAGTCAATGCACTGCTTCGCGCTGATCTTGAGTTTTTCGAGTCTGGTGTTTCTAGACTTTGTGGGCGAGACTTGGCACAGTGCTCATTTGATGCTCTGGTTAGCTTCGCTTTCAATTGCGGGCTTGGCACTTTACAACGAAGTTCGTTGAGGCGTAAGGTACTCAGAAAAGAGTACATGAGTGCGGCTGACGAGTTCTTGAAATACTGCCGAGCAGGAAACAAGATCCTGCCCGGGTTACAACGTAGGCGTATTGCTGAAAGAATGCTCTTTCTGCACCTACACAACGTAAAAAAGACCGATCAAGAATAGGATGGTCATTAGGACCATCAACAAGTTTGCCAAAAATGACAAGGTGCTTTCTACTCGGTTAGAGTAATCGTAGATGTCAATGTAGCAATCGCACTCTCTACCTTGCTTGCAGTTCCCATCACACATTTTTCAGCCTTTCGACGATTAGAGTTGAATAGCCTGCGATATCGTGCCAACTGTCTGCGTAGTCGGCGTCACCGTTGATAATCCTGGCGATCTTGTGACAGATCATTTCCAGGGCCTCCTGCTGGTCTGCTGCAAGCACCTTGTTGCGGTGCCTGAGGTGCATTGAGATCATCAACTTCAGATCCTGTGAGACTTGGGCATGACCCGCGAACTGCCCGTATCGATTACCTCGCTCTTGTAGCGTGTTTTCTACGCTCATCTCGTCCCCTTTGATTGGCGGGGGCGCTCGGCGAACCGAGGCTTACCTGACTACGGCCCCCAAAACTTTTAGATTTGCTGCTTGATAAGCAACTCAAGCACATGATCACGACGGGCCATTACGAACTTGCCAAGATCCTCAATAGACATCAGACCCCGTTCTACACGGTCGCAGGCCAACACAATGTCGGTGGCCTCATTCTCCATATCGTCGATCATGTCCTCTTGAGACACCCGATCACGGGCAGACATCCACAGGTCATTGTTGTAATTTTCGTTGGCGTCAACTCGGTCAAGGGCTTTGGTTGAGCAGAACATTTCGGAATCTCCGGTTCGTGTTGCAATGTGCTAATTGTTAGCCAAGTGACACTCGGTGTCAAGATGTTCAACAATAAATTTAGAAATTTGTTGTTTTGCATCCCCGCACCCCTTAGTAACCAGACAGGTGTACTGATGGCCCTCAAGGTACTCAATCCAGTCTGCTTGATCTATGCTGAGAACCCCGCCTTTCTCCCGCTTCATCTCAACCCACAGGCCCCAGGCCGGAATGAAAAGATCCGGCACACCTCGACAGACACCCTCTACTTTGAGCCTGGCTGCGGTTGTGATGGACCGTTGCCCACCGTTCGGGATGGCAAAGATCCGAGTACCTGGGAACGTCTGACGAAACCAGCTAACGAACTCGCGTTGTTCCTCGTGTTCTGTCTTCAAAATGGCACCTCCTCAGTCCATGACGGACATTGGTCCAACGATTCGGCAAAGTCCTTGGGCACCTTCTCTGTAAACAGATTGCACCAATCATGATCGGCGTAGTTGTCGCATGTGTAGCAACACTTCGGCGGGTACAGCTTCTCTTTAACCTTCTCTCTGTACAGCTTGACCACTTGCGGCTCCATCTGTCCTCCATTCGCGGTTGATAACTCGGTAAAACTTGCCTTCTTTCTTGTACTCCACCAAGCTCGGCGGGTTGGCCTTGTTCATAGCCTTAACCATCTCATCAAGATCACTTGCCGACTCAACATCGGCTCCCGCCTGCCTAGCAACTTCCATAAAGTTCCTGATTGCTTTCTGCCCCGCATATCCATCGTGCAGCACAGCAAAATACTCCGTGACTGATGGATCACTCAGCGCAGACGGATAGTACGTGGCTGCAAACATCTCCTTACCTGATGCCTTGCTTTTGTGCTTTCGCCAGATCCAAGACTTAACAGACATCTCAATGCCTTCGATGCCCATAATATCGTCATTCCTAAGCACAAGTTCAGCTTTTTTTGGCTCTGGGAACGGAGCATCGCAAGCCGGACACTTACGTGCGGAAATAGGGCACAGCTCGTTACAAGACTCGCACAGTTTGACTGGTGCCTCGCCACTGCCTGATCCTGCTTTCTTCGGCGGCTGCACAGCGGTGATCGGCCCATGTGTAGAAACGACCCCGGCGAAGTCCAGCACCAAACAGTGATCGGTATGGCTCTTTGGACGCATTCCACGACCCGCCATCTGAACGTAAAGACTTGGGCTCATTGTTGGTCGCAGCATCGCAACCAGATCAATATCAGGGTAATCAAAGCCAGTCGTTAACACATTCGCGTTAGTCAATGCCCTGATCTCGCCACCTTTGTAGAGCGTCAAAATGCGTTCACGCTCCGCTTTTGGCGTATCCCCTGTCACACACTCCGCAACGATTCCGAAGTCTTGTAGGACATCTCTGACATGCTCCGCATGTTTGACTCCAGCACAGAAAAACAGCCGGGCCTTGCGGTCACCTGCTCTTGCAATTACCTCCCCTACGATCGCCCTGTTCATCTTCTCGTTATCAACAGCGTCGTC
>Ga0181355_1000470_pt1 | contig 17249 bp, 20 predicted proteins | sample Fa13VDMM15DN_FD_130099 | JGI IMG/M metagenome (GOLD analysis project Ga0181355, IMG submission 130099) | Freshwater viral communities from Lake Michigan, USA - Fa13.VD.MM15.D.N | ecosystem: Environmental > Aquatic > Freshwater > Lake | place: USA: Michigan | collected 2013-09-23 | reverse complement strand
GACATCGAATCCAAGGCCGTCAAGTGGGCCAAGGATCACGGCTGGCTCGTCTACAAGTTCGTCAGCCCCAGCCAACGTGGTGTCCCCGACCGCGTGTTCATCAAGGACGGTCGCATCGTGTGGGTCGAGTTCAAAGCGCCAGGCAAGACGCCCACGCAGCTTCAGGCGCAGACCATCAGGAAGATGCAGGCGCAGGGCTGCGAGGTCTACGTCTGCGACAACGTAGAAAGTGCCATCAATGCTCTCTCGGCTTGATTTTCACCCCTACCAAGAACGCGCCGTCGAGTGGATCAAGCAGAAGGACAGCAGCGCCCTCTGGCTCGACATGGGGCTTGGCAAGACCGCCACCACCCTGACCGCCGTTGCGGATCTCATCAAGACCGGCCACGCGCACCGCGCCCTCATCATCGCGCCGCTGCGCGTGGCCTTGTCGACGTGGCCGGCAGAGGTGAAGAAGTGGTCGCACCTCAAGGACATCCACATCCAGCAGCTTGCCGGGTTGCCCGCCGCTGCGCGCCAGCGGGCGCTGGTGGCGCCGTTCAACGTCAGCGTCATCAACCGCGAACTGGTGCCGTGGCTGGTCGAATTCTACGGCCAGAAGTGGCCATACGACACCGTCGTCATCGATGAGGCGTCGGCGTTCAAGTCCACCCAAGCGAAGCGGTGGCGGGCGCTGCGGTCTGTGCTGCCGAAAATCAATCGCGTGATCGAACTGACGGCCACGCCCTCGGCCAACAGCCTGATCGACCTGTGGCCGCAGATCTATCTGCTCGACCGCGGTGAGCGCCTAGGCAAGACCAAGGGCATCTTCCTTGAGAAGTTCTGCCGCCAAGTCGGCAATCCGCAGTGGAACCAGTGGGAGGTGCGGCCAGAGCGACGAGACGCGCTGTTCGCGCTGCTCTCCGACATCTGCCTGCGGATGAAAGCGGAAGATTATCTCGACGTGCCGGATCGCATTAATAACGTGATATCGATCACGCTGCCGGTCAAAACCCTTTTGCACTATCGCCAACTTCAAAAAGAGTTCGTGGTTCAACTGGAACAAGGCGAGATCACGGCGGTTAACGCTGCGGTTCAAGCCGGAAAGCTGCTGCAACTATGCAACGGCGCGATGTATCTCGACGAGGGGGGTTGGGAAGAAGTTCACGACGAGAAACTGGAGGCGCTGGCCGAGATCGTTGAGAACCTCGACGAGCCGATCCTCGTCGCGTATCAGTTCAAATCTGACCTGGCACGTCTCCAAGAGCGGTTTCCAAAGGCCGAGGCGCTAGGAAAAGACCCCGCCACGATTGACAGGTGGAACGAAGGCCGCATCCCAATGCTACTGGCGCACCCCGCCAGTGCCGGACACGGCCTGAATCTTCAGCGCGGGGGACGGACGATTGTTTGGTTCGGATTGCCTTGGAGCCTTGAACTCTACGCCCAGTTCAACGGCCGCCTGCATCGCCAGGGGCAAGACAAGCCGGTGTTGGTGTATCACCTGTTGGCGTCTGGAACGGTGGATGAAGCGGTTCACGCCACCCTTGACCAGAAAGACGCCACCCAGAACAGCCTGCTGGAAGCGGTAAAGAAGTTGCAGACCTCAGTGAGATAGGTGGTGATACGGTCGTCACGCGACGAGCTTGAGGTTCGGCCTACCCTGTCTGAAGGCAATCGGGCCATCGTGCATGTCTTCGGGGCGCAGCTTCAGGTAACGCTGGAAAGACTTCAGATCCTTGTGGCCGCTGCACAGCTGCACCTCGGCGATGCTGTAGCCGCGTTCGATCAGGCGGCTGATGGCCTCATGGCGCAGATCGTGGATGCGGATGTCGTCGACGCCCAGGCGCTCCATCGACCGATCCCACGCGGCCTTCACGCTTTCCGGCTTGTGCGGGAAGATGAACTCGCCACCGCGCGGCTGGCGCTGGACAATGTCCCACGCGGCGCCAAGCAGCGGCGAGATCTCGTCGTACTTCTTGCGCGGATGCTTCCGCTGGCGGATGAGGACAGTGCGCTTGGCCTCGTCGACATCGGCCCAGCGCAGGCGGCACGTCTCGCCGATGCGGAACGCGCTGTGGATCTGGAACCAGATGATGTCGTCCACCGGCAGGCTGCTGTTGCACTCGGCCAGGATGGCGATGATCTGCTCGTCGCTGACGCGGACATCGCGCTGGTTCGATTCGCCGATCAGGCCATGCGTCCGCAGGAACCGCACCGCCTTCTCGTAGCTGGCGAAGTCGACCTTGGCGTCCCACAGCGCCTCGGCGGTCTTCAGCGCCGTCCGCAGGAAGATCAGGTACTGGTGGCGGGTGCTGGGCTTGATGCCCTTCTTGTCGGCGATGTACGTCACCAGCGTATCGGTGGTGAGTTGCGACAGGCGCTTGTCGCCGATCTCGCGGCTGACGATGTTGAGGGTGCTGGCCTTGTTCTCGCCGACCTTGCCGCCGATCTGGCGCATCCGTTCGAAGTATTTGTCGATGGTGTCGGCCAGGGTGGCGTCCTCGTTCGTCGCTTCGAACTTGCCGGCGTCCATCGCCACCTCAGTCTCCCGCGCCCAACGCTCGGCCACGGCCTTGAGCTTGAAGGTCTTGGAGACGGGCGCCTGGCCCTTCTTGCGGATCAGGACGCGGTAGCTTTCGCCGCGCTTCTGGATAACTGCCACTGGATCACTCCTTAGTACACTGCTGGACTGCGCTATCGTGTAAGTGCTTGATTGTTCATGCACCTACCTTGGGTTGCAGTGTACCAAGGAAAGTGGGGTTTGCAACCCCTAAGTTGATGTTCCGTGTACGAAAATGTGGCTTCTGTCAGGCCGATCCATCATCGGCGCAACCGCCAATGTTCTCAATAACTTACGGTTAGGTTGGTTCAATTTTGGTACACCGCGGTCAAACCCGCTGCGGATTCCCCATCATCCAACTGCCACACGCCTGGCACTGATACCGCTGGCGTATTGTCGTTTTCGACCTCCTCCAGCCCTGCGCCTGCGTCCTGCTGGAGCCGCAGGCACCGCAGTTCATCGGGTGCGTCGTTCCAAGGTGCGGGTGGTCTGAGATGTACGACCGAACGCGATTATAGACCGCTTGCGTCAACATCACGTCGCCAGCGCAGTACTTGGCCATGCGCTTCTGCGCCGCCTCGTCGCCATCCATGACCTTCAGCCAGAGATCCAGCCCTTCGTGTTTGACCTTGCTGCCGAGGCCAAGCAACTGGGCGATGTAGTCCAGCTTGTTGGAGATGAATCCCAGCTTTCGCACGGCCCGGTAGAGGTCGATCTGCGTCAGCTGCGGCGCCGGGGGCATACCGGCCAGCAGGAACTCGCCTTGCAATTTCGGGATGTCGAAGGACGCGCCGTTGTAGGTGGCCACGGCGTCGGCTTCACTCATCGCTGTGTGAACGGCGTCGAGCATCGCCTTGTGGCCATGCTCCCAATCGCTGTAGACCTTTACCCGCTTATCGCTGGCCCACTTGATCCCGACGCAAATTACGCCGCCGTCCTTCAGGATCTGCTTGTGCGTGATGTGCTGATCTCGGATACCGAAACTGGCCACAACGGCGGGCTTGGTTTCGATGTCCAGAAATAGGATTCTGGGCATCCATCGGACTTTCGCTTTGCGCGCAGAAGGCGGTTACTTCTTTTTCTTCCCCGCAGCGCGCATGTTGTCGACCAAGTTTGGATAGGGTCGGCCAGCCGCCTTCGCCGATGCTTTGGCTGATGCCTTCTGCTTCGACGAGAGCGGCTTGGACTTTCCAGCGGGGGCGGGACGATCCCACACAGCCTTCTTCTTCATTTCTTTTTGCCCTTGTGCGGGGCCATCTTCATCGGCTTGCCGGTCTTGGCCGCAGCCTTTTTAGCTTCGGCCTTGCCCTTGGCGTCATAGCCGTACTTCTTACCACCTACCATCGGCATAACGATCTCCTTACTGTTCAGCCAAAATGCCAGTCCCCACTGCGGCGCCAACGCTGGCTCCGGTGCGGCGCGTCTGTTGGGATTTGCGGTTGTACGTGTCGACCCGGTCGAGGATGTCGTTGAGGGCTTCGCGGGCCTTCTTGGGGTCGGTTTCCATCAAGATCGGCGCAAGATCCTTGGCCAGTGCCTCTTGGTTCTTTACCGTCTCCAGCTTCGCCGCATCGGATGCTTTCAGGCGACCCGTGCGGATCAACTGCGGCAGCATCGATATGCCGTTGGTTGCCACGGCGGCGCCGACTTCGGCAGTCCGGGCCAAGATGCCGGGGGCGGCTTCGGCCTGCGCTTCAAACGCACGACTGGCCACCTGGCGGCCCTGCGTGGCCGAACCACCCAGCAGCGCCTCCCTAGTGCGGCGCATGTAGCCCTCCATGTCGACCACTGACTTGATGTCGGCCAGTTCGCCGGCCTTGTCGGGGAAGATTGCGGTGAGGCGTTCGCGCATATCTGTAGAGCGGAAAAACTGGAACGGGTCGGCGTTGTCCTTCGCCTTCTTCAGCGTGTCGATAATGTTGTTGGCCGCGCCAATTTGGAACGCCGCCAGTTCGTCGGCCGACAACGCGCCAACGGTTTCCGCGATCTGCTTGGCGTTGACGCTAGTGGCAGTTAACGCCTTGCCGCCGCGCTCAAGCGCACTGGCCCGCGCGCCGAACGGGGCGTAGATGTCGAGTGCGCTGCCGTAGTCTGGATTCAGTTCACGCATGCGGGCCACAAGCGCGCTGCGAGCAGCCTCGACGGCCCGCGTGGTGTTGTTCTGCTCGACGACGCCGGTCACTTCGTTGCGGAAAGTGTCCATGTAATCGTCGATGCCGCGCTTGACCAAGTCGAGCGATTCGAACGACGCGCCCTTCTTCAGCACGATGTTGCCTTGGGCGTCGAGATCAACACCCATCTTGCCCCAGTCTTTGCCGCGGTTGGCGGCGATGGTCTTGGCGTAGTCAAGCCCCTGTTTTACGGCTGGGCGCTTCAGGATAGCGTTGAGGTTTGGGTCGGCCACCGGGGCGGCGCGCGAGAAAGCGTCCTTGTACAGGTCGTCGACTGCCGCACTACCTTCGCTGCGGATCGACTTGCCCAACGTCTCGACGTTGGTTTCCTTGGCCAGTTTGCTGTCGACCGTGGCCACGGCGCGGTTAATCGCGTCCGTATCGCGGCCGCCGATGGCGTCGGTCGCCAAGCGGCCCGCGTCTTCAGAGCGCGACACGGTCTGCCCAGCGAGAGAGCGCAGCGTGGGGCTGGCGTCGGCCAAGGCGGCCGGCGAACCAAGACGTTCGGCTTCCTCCAACACGCCGCGGGCGGCGGCGGGGTTTGTCACTGCGTCGGCGATGGCCATGTCGGCGGCACCCGGCGCACCGCGCTTCGCCAAGCGACTGGCGAGCGCAGCGCCACCGGCTTCGCCGGCCAGGCTGAACAACGCCCCCATCTCGGCCCCGGCTACCCGATCCTCGTTGGAGTCCAGCGCACCGGCCGCGGTGCCTTGCAGGATGCCGACGCCCGCGTTGGCGGCGTTGATGCCCTTTAGGCCGAGGCCGATACCCTTCGCCGCCGTGCTGACCAGGCGGCCGGCAGGCACAAAGCTGGCGATGCCGCCAACCATGTTGCCGATGGTCGACGCGATGGGCGACTCCTCACGCATCTTCAGCTTCAGCGCATGAAGCTGGGCCATGCGTTCAGGATCACCGCCGCTGAACAGTTCGTCACCGCCGCCCATCAGGAAGCCGTCCGCGGCGTTCAGCGCCAAGACGCCCAGCGGGTCGCCGGCCATGCTCTTGGCGGTCGACACAACGATGTCGTCTTTGGGCTGCGGGCGTCGACCGATGGTGACTTTCAGCGGCTTGCCGGCAGCGAGGTCGCGCAGATCGGCTTCCGACATCTGGGTCATGTCGGGAGCGGCTTGCGGAGCGGCAGGCTGCTGGCCAGAAGGCTGCGGGTCAGCCCGGAGGATGGCCAACAGTTCCTCGTCCGACATCTTTGTGAAGTCACGTTCCATTACTTGATGACCCCACGACGACGGAGTTCGGCAAGGGCGGCGGCTTTCGTATCCATCTGCGGCGCGGCAGCGGCCTGCGGCGGCTTGAAGCCGGCTGCGTATTCCTTCTTCGCCGTTTCATAGGCGGCGTCGAGGATTTTGCGACGGTCTTCTTTGGAAAGAGACACCATGCCCATAACGGTGTCCATCGGCAGGGACGCCGCAGCGTACCGGCGAAGAAGAGCTTCTTCCGCTTTATTCAGTTGCCGAGTAACAACTTTTGGACCGCCGGCAAGCGACTCAAGGTTGAAGTTAACTTGCCCCAACGCCTGAAACTCAGGGATAGCTGTCGCGCCCAAGCCGGTGCCTGTCGAACCTGTCTCCTGCGCTCGTTTTTTCATAAGTTCAATCATGTTGAACTTCTCACCGGCACGGATTGTTGGCAGTTCGGTTTGCAGTGCCGACCTGTCCGTCCCGCCGTAGATAAGATTGCCAAGCAACGGAACGTCGGCCACGTCGTAGCTTTCGCCTTCGCTTTTCCCAGGCTGGCCGATGAACTCGCCGAAAGCGCCCGTGCTGCGCCGATGTACGAGTGGTTTCGCGGCGCGCACAGACAGAAGCTGGTTCTGCAAAGTCTTCGTGGCGTCATCGTTGGCGATAATACCTCTGGCGCGGGCCTGGATGGCGCCGTTTAGGTCAAACTTCGCCCGCTCGGTGTCGACCACGGTTTTGCCGGTGTTAGTCGCCGTGTTCACGTTCTGGACGTTGCGACTGCCGATCTGCGATTCGGTGTTGGCCACGTCGAGGTTCTGTGCCACTTGGGCCTGCGGGGCCAAGGGGATGGTGGCAGCGCGCGGGTTCGGGATGTTGACCTGAAGCCGCTGCTGGGGCGCACCGCCACCTTGGCGCGCAGCAATAGCGGCCATTAGTTCGGCGTCAGACATTTGGCGAGGGTCAGCCATTACTTTATAAGTCCTCTGCGGCGGGCTTCTGCGACAAGCGGATCTTCAGCGGTCGGCGCAGCGCCATCGGGCGGGGGAGCCTCGCCGCCCAACGGCATGAAGCCGGTGCCTTGCTGGAAGAACCCGCTTGGCTTGGTGGAGTACTGGTCGGGGAACACCACGCCCGTGCCGCCAGGCGTCAAAGGAACCACACGCGGCTCCATGGCCTTGTCGATACGCGCGGCGCCCTTCTCGCTGGTGGCCAGTTCGGCGGCGAGCGTCGGCGACCACGGGGTCTGGTCGAAGCCCATCTCCTGTACCATCGCGCCGTACACCGGGTTGCGCGAAAGATTGGCCAAGCCGTTGGCCCACACTTGCTGGGGGTTGCCGCCCACGCTGGCCGCGCGACTGGCGTTTACCGCGAGATTGGAGATGGAGGCGTTGAAGCCATCGGCTATGTCAGTGCGTGACTTCAGCCCAGAGTTCATGGCACTGGCCAGTGAGGCTTGCGTCTGCGCCGCGTTCTCGCGGATCTTGGCCAGGCTGTCCTGAATCCCAAGCACACGCTGCTGGAACTGCTCGTTTGCCGTCTGCTGCGGCCGGAACGGCGCAGTGACTTGGCGCATGTCGCCGCCCTCAAGAGCGGCACCGAGGAAGTTCAGCGGTGCGCCGACAACCCCGCCTACCGCACTCAAGACCCGGTTGAGTGGCGTACCAGCCTGCTGGCGGTTCTTCTCCGCAGCGGCAATCAGTTCAGCCGCAGCCATCTCGGCGCGCTGCGTGTCGGTCATCGGCCCTTGGGCCTGCGGCGCTGCGCGGGTCGGCTCTTCAGCCATCGCTTCGGCCATCGGCGGCATGAGATTCATCGCAGGCAGCGGCGCACCGCCCTGCACGAACTCAGGTAGTTCGGCCAGTACCCCCACGTTTCGGCGCTCAAACCTTGACATCTATTCTTGCCCCTGCATCTGGCCAAGTGGCGCAAATGGTGTAGCACCACGCGCAGTCCGCATCAACGCCAACATTTGCTGCATGGCCGCTGGGCCAGCCGCTGTCGGCGCGTTCATGCTGATCTGCGTCGGTTGGTAGTTCTTCGGCTTCGTGCCACTGGCCGCGGTGACATCGAAGATCTGATCGGGCATTGGGTTTGCGCTTGGCAGACCAAACACGGCGGCCACCGGGATGCCGCTCATGTTGATGGCGGTCGGCACATAGTTCTTCGGCTTCGTCCCCTGCGCTGCTCGCACATCGAACTGCGCTGGCGCCTGCGGGCGAATGATGTCGAAGATCGACGAGACGCTGGTAGGCATTTCTCTGGGCGCGGCCAGTGAAGCGCCGCCGCCGCCGGATGGACGGTTAGCGGGGAGCGACCGCATGAGGTTGGCGAAAATCGACATTAAGGCCTACCACCAACGCTGACGTTGGCGTTGAAGCTACTTGACTTGCCGGTGGCCGAGTTCGAACCCATGTTCGCGCCCATGCCGTAGCTGTAGCTGTCGTTGAAGCTGTTGCCGAAGCTGTTGCTGGTCGAACCCTGCAAGCCGAGACTGTTGCTGTTCGACAGCACGGTCGGCGCACCGATGAAGTTCTTGTACATTTCGAGCGAGTTGTACGGGTTCATCTCGTTTTTGAACTGGGCGTCAAGCAGCTGCTGCTGATACTGCCGCATTTGAGCGCCAGTGTCGGTGACCATGCCGGCGTTGCTGGCGCCCGTGTTGTAAGCGTCACGCAGACCGGCGCTTCCGGCCTGGGCAATGTTGTAGTTCAGGTTCGCGCCCTGGCTCATCAGGTTCGCGTTCATCGCGTTCGTTCCCATCGTCGCGTTCTGATTCGCCAACGCCGTGCGGTTAGAAAGATCAAGACCCTGTGTGTAGGCCGCGCCGCGCATAGTCGACCCGATATCGGCCACGCGGTCAGCCGCGCCGCGCATAGCGATGGCGTCCATCACGCCGCGGCGGCTTGACCCGCTGTTGCCCGTGCCTGCGGCCATCGCCGCGTTGCCGGTCAACTGGTTTTCGTTCAGATTCCGCGTCACGTCGCGGCTGGCCGCGTCGATCTGGCCGTCGAGGTATGGGTTATTCACAGACGCGCCAAGCGTGGCCATGTTCAGGCCATTGGTCATCGGTGCGCCGTAGGCGTTGCCGCTGGACATCCGGTTCGCTGTGTTGGCCGCAGCGCCGTAGCCGCCCGTGTTGTTGAGGGAATTCATCAGCTGCTGGGTATAGATGTCGTTGCCACCCCCGGTGGCAAAGCCGGCGTTCGCACCCATCATCGGGTTCATGCCAGCGACTTGATAGTTAGGCAGCTGGTTGTTTCGGTACAGGTTCTGCGCCTGGCCGTAAATGTCGTTGAGGTAGCCAGCCTGGGGGCCGTAGATGTTCTGGCCCGACTGCGATACGTTCAGGCCGTAGCTGTCGGCCTGCGAACCCTGCTGCGAGCCAGACTGGCTGATATTTTCTTGGAGGTCATAGCCAGCGTTCGCGCCAGAGGCGACGTTGCTAGACTTGCTGGTGCCGAAGCCGAGACTTACCATTTTCGTTCCCCGTCAGAAGGAGTAACAGGCACACGAAGCGTGACGGGCTGCCGGTGATTGCTGTCTTACCGCCATATGCCATAACTTCGTCATTTGCTCAACCACTTCCGGTTGTGCTGTCGTTTTCAAGCGGAACCGCCTCGGCGCCGTCAGGCACGTTGGCCGCGAGATCGTCGGGGTTGGACACCCAGACTTGTTTTATTTCGTTGCCGTCCTTGTCGAGAACCCGATACCAACTCATCGGCGGATCTCCGTGGCGATAAGGGTGGTGTTACTGGTGAAGGCCGATCCAGAGCGGCGAACTTGAAACGTCCACGTTGTCGAGCCGGCGCTAGGCGCGGTGTCGAGAGCGATGACCGTGGGGTTGCCCGTCTGCCGCGCGGGCAGACTGGCGTAGCCGAACTGGCCATTAATCTCGACAACGCCGGAGGTCGGCACAGCTTCCATAAGGGTGACGGCGCGGATCACAGACCCACCCCGAACCCACCGGCCCTCTATGAAGGCAGGGTCCGCGGCAGACGAGTCCACCGTGCAGAACGTCGAAGCGTCGAGCCTGATGGTCGAGCCAGCGTCCACGGTTAGGGTTACAGAACCGACTGTGGCCCAGTCTCCGTTTGATGGCGGGATAGTCACGGTGCTAATGAACGCCGCGGCAGTGCGCGTTACAGCGTTCGCGCTGATGTTCACCGTGTTGACCCCGGCATCGCCGACTCTGAGCGTACCGCCTGAATTGACCAGAGACAGCCCGTCAAGAATCAGGCGACTGGCGCTGAGAGTGCCGGTAGTAATCTTGTCGGCGTTCAGCGTGTTAATCATCGCCTCTTTGATGTAGGTCGTACCGCCGATGACCTCAAACGGCGCCCCACTGGCGTTTTCGATCTTGAACCTGTCAGCCTGAACGATGAAGTCGCTGGTCGTCGCGCTGCTGTTCAACTTGAAACCAGTCACCTTGCCCGCAGACACCGTCACGCCGTACTGAGCGTTGAGATTGGTGACATCGCCTTGCAAGCTGGCCGAGGTCGATTGCAGCGTCGTGATGCTTGCCGATTGGCCGTTGACCGTCGCCTCAAGGCTGGTGGCGCGGATGGCCAGGGCGCTGTCCGCTGTGGCGCGAGCAGTCTCTTCGGTGGAGATCCGCGCCTTCAAGGCGAGGTTTCCGTCAGTGGCGCTGTTGACCGTCGCCTCAAGCGAACTAGCACGACTGGCCAAGGCGCTGTCGGCGCTGGCGCGAGCCGCCTGCTCGGCATTGACCGCAGCGTTCAGGGTGCTGTTGTTGTTATTGACGGTGGCGGTCAGCGATGTGACCGACGAGGCGATAGCTGTGTCGCCGGACGCGCGGGCGCTCTCCTCTGTCGCGATGCGCGCCTTCAAGGCCACGTTGCCGTCAGTGGCGCTGTTGACCGTCGCCTCAAGCGTAGTCGCGCGACTGGCCAGGGCGCTGTCCGCAGTGGCGCGGGCCGTCTCCTCGGTCGTCAGCCGCGCCGCGGTGGCGGTCACGCCCGTCGTCGCGTTGTTGACCGTCGCCTCAAGGGCGGTGGCGCGAGTCGCCAGGGCGGTGTCCCCGCTGGCGCGAGCCGTCTCCTCGGTCAAGACGCGCGCCTTCAGGGCGAGGTTGCCGTCCGTCGCGCTGTTGACCGTCGCTTCAAGGTTGGTCGCACGACCACCCAGCGAGTTGACTGCCGCGGTCAGCGTTGTGTCAGCCGCCTGCCGTGCGGTAATTTCAGCGGCAATTGCTGTTGCGTTCGCGACGATCCGCGCGTCGTCCACCGCCGCCCACGCGGTGCCGCTCCAACGCGACGGGATGTTGTTGTTGTCGGTGTCAAACCAGAGGTCGCCAATGTTGGGCGACGACGGCGCGCTGGTCTGCGCGTAGGTGCGGTTCGACCCGTCAGTGCTGACGTACAGGTCTTCGATCTGCGCAGCCAAGGCAGTGTCGGCCGCTTCGCGCGCCGCGATCTCAGCGTCAAGGTCGCCCGACGACGCCGCGTCTTCGTTTGTGAGGCCGGACGCCAAGCGATGCAATTCGTTGACGGTCCAGTTCCGAAGACCGTTTACGTCGTTGGCCTGGGTGGTGGTGGGTACGTACTTCACCGCTCGGCCACCTCGTTCACGTCAAGGTCAAAGCCACTGAGTTGCCACTGGCCAGACGCGGACTGCGATTCCAACCGGATAGCGAGGTAGCGTCCGGTGACACGGGTGTCGACCTTGTAGTCGGATTCGATCTGAAACTGTTTCTGGGTCTTCCAGTTCACCGGCCCCTGCGGCGAGTTCGATGATCCGACGTAGATCGTCACGGTGCCGTTGCCACTGATCTGCGGCACAATGCGCGTGATCTGAAGGACGCGCTCGCTGGCGCGTTGCAGCACCCGGTCAAGATCAATTTTCGGCGCTTCGACAAAAGCCCGATAGGCGCTGCCGTTAGCCGCGAAGGACTCGTTCATCGCGTACAGCTTGCTGGCCGTATGGCTGACAGCGAAGAGCCGACCGCTTCGCGCCTGCACATCAGCGCCAAGGTCGTTCCATTGTACGGACCAGTTGTCCCAAGTGTTGCCAAGGCTGTCCCAAGAAACACTGCTGCCGCCGCCTTCGCCGATGTTCGGCCCAAACGCCATGGAGCGAACGCCAGGCACATCGCGCGGCGTCCAGCTGTCGTTTGTCCAGTTCCACACCCACGCCTTGTTAGCGGTGCGGCTATCGGTGGCGTCCTTGTCGGCGTAGCAGACCCAGATCTCCGAACGCTCGTAGTCGGGCGTGACGGTGATGCTGCGGGTGTCGGCCACGGCCGAAAAGAAAGCGTCCCTGACGCGACTGGCCACAACCGACTGCTTCGACGAACCGTCGTGAGTGTAGATGTCGTCGCGACCGACCACGAAATGGCGGTTGCCGAAGACGCACACAGCGCCGATGTTGATCAGGCCGCCGTCGTCAAACAATTCGCGGAAGGCGAAAACCAGCGGGGCGCCGACAGACTGCATGGCGTATGCGCCGCGTTCGGCATAGATGATGTTCGTACCGCCCAACGGCAGCGAGTCCACCAGAGCGCCGAAGCGGCCACCTATCGGGTTCTCGCCAGCGAGGTTGGTCGTGCTGGTGATGTCGTAGGAACCGGGGATGCCGGTCGGATCGTACTCATCGCCCCAGCGCACCGTGTACGGGTACTCGGTGCTGCCGTTAGTGTAGCCAGCCATGACGAGGAACGACTGGAAAGGCCGCAAGCTATTGGTGCGGATCGCCGATGGCCAATTCGGGAGGTTGACGAATGTCAGCGCGGTTGGCGCGAGGTATTGGGGAACCTCGGAACCGTTGTTGGCGATGAAGCCAAAGCCGATCTGGCTCGTTTGCCAGGTTGGGCTGTTGCTGTACCCGCCTGTGTACGTCGGGTTGCTGACGTTTACGATGCTGGTGCCGTCGTACTTGTACAGGGCGGTGTTGGAGCCGACGACAAGCGCGCTGGAACCCTCAAGCAGCCACGGGGCGACATGCGTGGGTTGGAACGCCAGCGAAAGCGCCTGGGTGTGGCCAAGCGCCTTGCCGAGGCGGCCGGAGAACATCTGCACGTTGTTCCCTGCCGCGAACTGCGAAAGTTCGAGGTCATAAGGCTGTTGGTCGGGGACGATCCCGCCAACGCCGATGTTCCGCAACGGCACCATCGCCATTAGCGGTTCTCCAACTCCGCGACCCGAATCTCAAGATCTTTGATTGCTTCAATCAGCAGACCAACGAGGTTCTGGTAGGCCACGCTCTTAAGGCCGTTGCTGTGAGTGTGAACCACTTCAGGAACGACGCGCTCGACCTCTTGGGCGATCACGCCGATGCGCGGCTCCGAGTTGATCTTGTTGATGTAGCTGACGCCACGCAGCTGCTTCACCTTGTAGATTGCTTCGGAGATCGTCTCTACATTCGTCTTGATGCGGATGTCCGAGAAGGCGGTTATGTCGCCAGTGGCGGTCAGCGACCCCGTGATGGTGCCGCCGCTGGTCGACAGCTTGCCGTCAAGCGCGCCTTGCAGCCCGGTGATGTCGGCCACGGCCAAGGCAACCGCGCCGGTCTTGCCCGCAACGCTGGTCACTGCGTCGGTGAAGCTGATGACCCCCGTGGCCGCGTTGTACGTGACGGAGCCAGCGGCGCTGATCGAAGCGCGGGCGCGAGCGTCGGTGTAGTAGAGCCGCGACCCCTCGGCAACATCGCTGCTGGTCAGCGTCACCGCGCCGGTCCTGCCGGCCACGCTGCTGACAGATTCGGTGAAGCTGAAAACGCCGGTCGAACTGTTGTAGTTCAACGAGCCAGTGGCGCTGATGGCCGCGCGGACACGGGCGTTGCTGAAGTACAGATTCGTGGCGCCCTCGGCCACGGTGTCGGTGCCGAAGCTAATGTTGGCGCTGCCGTTGAAGGCCACGCCGTTGATTGTGCGCGCGGTCTGAAGGACCGTGGCGCTTGAGGCGTTGCCGGTCACAGTGGCAGTGACGCCGCCAGGGAACGACGCCGTCGTGCCAGTCACACCGCCAGTCAGCGTTCCACCCGCGAGAGGGAGATAGGCCGTATTCAACTGTGCCTGCGTGGCCGTCACCGCCCCGGTTATGTTCGGGAAAGTGTTCTTCAGGACCGTCTTGATCAGACGCAGATGGTTGTCGCCTTGATTGGCGCCGTCCGAGGACGTGGGGTTTGACTCCACCAGCCCGTTGATGAAGGAAGCGGTTTCAAGGCCCATCGTTAAATCCTTTCAGCCCTGCCATATCACGGCGTCGGCTGGGTTGCATCCGGTTTCTGCGGACAGTCGTTTTCGCAAACGCACACCCACTTGGAGTTGTGTTGCTCAATCTCGGCCACGGTTTCGGCGGTGTCCTTCTTGCTGTCATAGCCAATCGGTTTGGCGATGCGGCAGTAGTCACCCACCACTGCGGTCGAACCTGTTACGCAGCCGCTCGTCGCGCTCAGGATCAACAACGGCAACAGCGGCTTCAGCCTTCTCAACATTGGCATCCAACTGCTCCTGCACGTCGGCACGAACCTCCCGCGCCACTTTCCACTCCCGCCACATGGACAGGACGTGCGAGAGCAGCGTCAGGAGGCTCGCGACAAGCTTCACTTGATGCCGTTACGGACGAACGCCGCCAGCAGCGCGGTGAACACCAGATTGGCGGTGTCGGCCAAGGAGGCTTCGCCGGTCAAATAGGTGGCGACAGCGGCGATCACGGCCACGGCGGCGGTGATGTAGGTCTTATATCCTGCGAACATTGGTATTCTCCTTTGTTTACTCAACCACTTCGAGTTCTCTGTCGCCGCTGCGCCAGATCTGCTCGCGGATTACGCGCGGCAAGATGATGCAGCCAGATGACGCCTCGCCCGGATTGCGGACGCTGTCACCGTGAATCTGAAACGCACTGCGCCCCGTGGCGTCATGCACCGTGTCGTTAGGTGTGGCGTCCACCGGGTACAAATCCATGGCGAACGGGCCGGTGCGCTGCGACGTGCGGGGAGCGCCAACGCGATAGCGCCCCCGTGGAACAGGGCCAACGCCGCGGAGGCTCTGAAGGGCCGGGTTGTTCTTACCGCGTCCTTTACCGGCGTAGCCGCGCGAGACGAAAACACCATTGTGGTGTAGCGTTCCGGCGCTCTGATCCCACGTCCACACTTAGTTAGCCCCCAAACTTTGCCTTGAATGCGGCCCACAAAAAAGCGGCCGCAGTGCCGATGCCGGCCATCCACTTCACAAAAGACAGGACATTCGTCGCCGTGTTCCAGGCGTCGAGCAATCCTTTGATCTCCTTGCGAAGCTCTTTCACGTCGCTCTTCATCTGATCCATGTCAGCGCGAAGGAGCGCGAGTTCAACTTCGGTGGTGGGGTGGTCGATCATCTCAAATCAATCCGTTATTCGAAGTTTGTCCAAATCAACGTGACAGTGATGTTTACCTGGGCGCTGCTCCCACCGCCGCTGCTGGTGACAGTCACCCGCCAAGTTGAAACGCTGTTGGTGGACTCATTTACCAACGCATTCCAAGTCGGGTTGGCGATGGAAGAGCCGCTGATGTCGGGAGTCGGGCCGGTAGACGTACTGATGTGCGCCCACGAATAGGTGTACGGCGCGGTGCCGCCAGTGACAGTGGTGTTTGGGCTGCCAGAGGTGTAGACGTAGCCAGACGCTGCAAACCCGCCTGCGCTACCAGAGACGTTGCTGGCGGTGACGGACATGGCCGACTTGCCACGCAAATTGTTCATCGAGATGGCCCCGCTAGCCACGCCGGCAAGCGTCCGCACAGCCGACTCGTTGAGCGAGATCGTGGCAGTCGACGACCGGCCAAGCTCGGTGTTGACCTGTGACATGGAGATGGTGCCGGTGGGAAGAGCCACGTTTAGACACTCCAGGGCAGCGGCGGTACGACGACCGGCGGGCTGATCTGGTCTTCAATCTGCTTGGCGACGTTGGCTTCGTAGGAAGCGACCTGTTCAGCGCCCAGCGCGCTCTTGACCCAACCGACCACCTGCTCTTGCGTCAGGTCAGCATAAGGCGTGAATGGAGCGTCCGGGTCAACCGTCACACCGACTGAGCCATACGCATAGCCCTGGTAAGTCTGCTCAATACCCGCAAGGTTCCAGTGGACGGTGAATACCACGTCGGTTTCGCCATCAAGTTCGGGGTAGGCGTCCATCTGCACGACAGACCAGTTGTAAGTGATGGTCATGGGTTCTTCCCTTTCAAGGTTTCGACTTCGACCTTCAGTTCCTTGATCGCTTCGATCAATACACCAACAAGGTTGCCGTAGGCAACCGAGAGCGTGTCGTCGTCGCCGACGCCCTGCTGCACCACCTCTGGGAGAACTTTGAGCATCTCCTGGGCGATCACGCCGACCCCGCGCTTGTCGTTGTCGATGCGCGTGTAACGGACACCGCGCATCTTGGAGACAAGGTCGAGGGCGCTGTCGATGGTCTCGACATCCTTCTTCATGCGGGCGTCGGAGTAAGCCGTGACGTTGCCCAGCATCGTGAGGTTGCCGCTACCATCCATCTGGAAGCAGTTGCTGCTGGCTGACCAGCCACCAATGCGGAACACGTTGTCCGTGCCAAGGCCCATGTTGATGGCGTAGGCACCTGTACGGTGGAATGACATGGACGCGGCATTGCTGCCGTCGCCGCGCACCGAGAACGAGCCGGTGTCATTGTTGGTGTTGACGTTCGATCCGACAGTGGCCCGCCCAGCGACAAGCCCAGTGAAAGTGGCGGTTCCATCTGTGGCGAAACGCAGTCGTTCTTGCTGACCGGACCCGAAAGCGAGATACCCCGGACCAAACAGCCGAAGGCCTGTGCTCGACGACGAGGTGGTCGAACTGGCAGTCTGCTCAAGACGGAAGTTCCAGACGGTATCGCCGGCAAAGTAGTTCCCGTCGTTGGGCAGCGTAAAGGTCATCATCGTCTGAAGAATGAAGTCCCCAAACGACGTGACGTTCAACGCGGGGACCGGCCAGTCCACTTGCTCAGTAGGGGAAGCGTTTGCCCCGTTAAAGTTCTGAATCCAAGTAGTGCCACCCTTGACGTTAAAGCGACACTGGGGAGAACTTGTGCCGAGACCGACACTTCCGGCGCTGTCGATACGCATACGTTCTGCGGCGGCTGAGCCGGTAGCAAACGCCATGAAGTTTGAGCCGTCGACTGTGATACGCCCAGCCTCAACACCATTAATGGTGTAGAAGTCGTATGCCTGCTGACCAGATGGTGCGATGCGCTGGAAGGCCGCGTAGCCCGCAGCGCTAGAACGAGACACAACGATATTAGCCCCAGAAGCCGTGACTACGTCCAACTTCGCACCGGGGCTGCTCGGCCCGATCCCGACGTTGCCGTTGAAATCCACGCGCATACGTTCGGCACGGGCG
>Ga0181355_1000469_pt1 | contig 17250 bp, 16 predicted proteins | sample Fa13VDMM15DN_FD_130099 | JGI IMG/M metagenome (GOLD analysis project Ga0181355, IMG submission 130099) | Freshwater viral communities from Lake Michigan, USA - Fa13.VD.MM15.D.N | ecosystem: Environmental > Aquatic > Freshwater > Lake | place: USA: Michigan | collected 2013-09-23 | reverse complement strand
GAGAATTTACTTTCAAATACAACCGGTAACTACAACACCGCAATAGGTCAAAATGCTTTACTTTCAAATACAACCGCAAATAATAATACCGCAATAGGATACCAGGCTTTACGATTAAATACAACCGGGAAATATCACATAGCAATAGGTAAATCTGCTTTACAAAATTTTGATTCTACTAGACCTAATCTAGCAATAGGGGCATATGCATTATATGGAAGTCCGGGATATAGTTACGGCCAATGTAACATTGCTATTGGTACCAACTCATTATGTAAAAACGTTGGTGGACATAATAATGTAGCTCTCGGATATAATTCTTTAAAAAACAATGTAGGAGGTAGAAATAATACAACAATCGGTAATGGTGCTTTAATGTATTTAGCAGCCGGAAACGGTAACGTTACTTTAGGATACAACGCCGGAGCATGCACGGCAAATGCCTCACAAGTAACTCAAATATCCAACTCGGTTATTTTAGGTGACAATACCAAACCATCAACCGTTTGTGACACCAATGAAATCATAATTGGTTCTAATGCAGTAGGGTTAGGTTCTAACACTACCGTAATAGGTAATTCAAGTACCACAACTGCTTGTATATTTGGCCAATTAACAGCAGATGGATTTACCGGTTCATTAGCAGGTACCGCATCATTTGCTACATCAGCTTCATGGGCACCAAGTGCTGGTGGAGGATCATCATTCCCATTTACGGGATCTGCTCAAATTACAGGTTCATTAGGAGTAACAGGATCAATCAACGGATTACGAATTGGTAATGGTGGTGGTAATGTTGCATCCAATATAGCAATTGGAACAGAAACTACTTTAAGTGGTTCTGCAACCGGTGCAAATAACATTGCAATTGGTGGTTGTGCCTTAAGAACTTTATCATCGGGGTATGGTAATGCTGCTATCGGTTTCCGTGCATTAGCTAATACTACTACAGGTAAAAGTAACACTGCAATTGGTTACATGGCTATGAATGTCAATAGCACAGGTTGTCAAAATGTAGCAATTGGTAGATATGCATTACAAAATAATAATGGTAAAAATAACATAGGAATAGGACATACAGCTTTACGAAATAACACAACCGGATGTAATAATCTAGCAATTGGATATTTTAATTTATATGCAAATACAACTGGGCGTTATAATGTAGCTTTAGGTATAACTTCATTACGATGTAACACTACCGGATGTAATAATACTGCTGGAGGAGGATTATGGTCATTACGAAATAATACAACAGGGTGTGATAATATTGCTATTGGGTATATGGCATTATGTAGTAATACCACAGCAAATAACAATACCGCAATAGGTAAAAATGCTTTACGTTGTAATACAACGGGATGTGATAATATAGCCTTAGGTTATCGTGCTTTATATTCCAATACAACAGGAACCTATAATACAGCAATAGGTAGAGGTGCTTTAAATGTCAATACAACCGGAACTACTAATACCGCAATAGGTAGATGTGCTTTAAGTGTTAATACAACAGGATGTGCTAATACTGCAATTGGAAATAGTAATTTAGCCGCTAATACTACCGGAATATTTAATACCGCAATTGGAAATAGTGCTTTACAAGCCAATACAACCGGACAATATAATACGGCTGTAGGTTATGCTGCTTTATTTTGTAATATATCCGGATATGCAAATACAGCAATAGGTAGAGGTGCTTTACGTTGCAGCACCACCGGATGCTATAATACCTCGATTGGCACACTTACTTTATTATGTAACACTACAGGAAATAACAATACAGCTTTGGGTCATGGTGCTTTATTATCCAATAAAACAGGAAGTAATAATACAGCCATAGGTAGAGATGCTTTAAGCCTTAATGTTTCAGGTAGCAATAATATTGCTATTGGTCAAAATGCATTTTGTATTAATACAGTTACAACAGGAAGCCATAACATTGGTCTAGGATACAACACTCAATTCACCGGAAGCTTCTCAGTAATATTAGGTAAAGATGCAAAATCAACCACCAATTGCCAATTTGTAGTTGGAAGTACTGGTACTCCAATAGGCCCGGTAACTACAGAAACGTGTACATCGACAAAAACTTGGACAGTTATCATTAATGGCGTTGCACAAAAGATATTGTTAGCATAAAATAATTTGGATTTTTAAAATAAATTATATAATATATAATAAAAAATATATGGTACAAAAAATCTATTACAATGCATCGATGCCTAGAGCAGGCTCAACATTATTGCAAAATATTTTAATGCAAAACCCTGATATACATTCAACTCCTACCTCGGGTGTAATTGAATTTTTATTGAATGCAAGAACAGTATATTCTGCGGGTGATGCATTTAAAGCACAAGATCAAGAAGAAATGAAAGCAGGATTTAAGAACTTCTGCAAAACAGGTTTATACGGTTTCTTTGACGGCATTACAGAACGTCCATATGTGATGGATAAAAGTAGAGGATGGTTAGGCCATTTCAACTTCATTGAGTTTTTTACAGAGGAAAAACCTAAGATGATTGTTATGGTTCGTGATTTACGAGCTATATTTGCTTCAATGGAGAAAAACTTCCGCAAACATCCAGACAAAGATCCAATGATCATTAATGGTGTTGAATTGAAAAACATGACTACTGCAGCACGTATAGATCATTTTTCAGTAGCTCCTCCAATCGGACCTTCAATGGAATGGTTATCTGAAGCAATTCATCAAGGAATAGACAAAGATATTTTATTTATCCGATTCGAAGATTTAACCACAGATCCTGAAACGGAATTAAGAAAAATCTATGAGTATCTGGAATTACCATATTTCAAACATGATTTTAATAACGTTGAGCAATTGACACACGAAAATGATGTTATTCATGGTATTTTTGGAGACCATCAAATCCAATCACAAGTAAAACCAGTAAAAGACAATTTCATTGAAATTCTTGGAAAAGAACAATGTGATCGTTTACGTCAACATTATGATTGGTATTTTACAGCTTTTAATTACATTTAATATTTATAATAAAGGAAAACATGGAAGAAACACAAACACCAGAACAAGTACAACAACATATTAGTGCGGCATTTGATTCAGTTAATTTGATCAATGATGAGATTACTAAAGAAGTAACAGACAACCGTAAAGATACAGTAAAACGTAACTACGAACATCTTGAACTTATGATTGCAAAAGATTGGTTCGAAGCAGGATGTACGGAACAACAAGTAACTGATATCAATACATGTATTGCTGCTGGAAAAACATACGTAGCATAACTAAAATTAAACAAGTTATGATATATTGGTTCACAGGACAACCTGGCCATGGCAAAACAGTTTTAGCAAATGCTCTAAAACAAGAACTAGACAATACATTTCATATTGACGGAGATGACCTGCGCGCTATATTCGATAATAAAGATTATAGCGAGGCAGGCCGCCGCAAGAATGTTGAATTGGCTCAACACCTAGCTCACTTCTTGCACAATAAAGGATGCAACGTTGTGGTGTCATTAGTTTCACCGTATAAAGATCAACGTGATGAATTTAAAAATAAACTTGAAGACGTTGTAAATGAGTTTTATGTTCATACCTCAGAAATTAGAGGCCGCGAACAATTTCATGTTGAACAATATCAACAGCCAACTGAACACTTTCTCGATGTAGATACAACGGATTGCTCAGTTGAAGAATGTTTAAACAAAATAAAAAGTTATGCAAAATTGGGATAAAAAAGTTCACGTAGAATCATCACTAACATCTAAATCTAATCAATATGCTTTGTTTGTAGGAAGATGGCAACCACTTCATGATGGTCACAAAGCGTTATTTCAACAAGCATTAGATCAAGGAAAGAATGTTTGGATTGCAATTAGAGATGTTGAGACAACCGAATCTAATCCATTTGACGCTCAAGAAGTACTCGAAACTATTGGAAATGAATATAAAGAACTTTGCGGACAGGGTCGTGTTATGGTTAGTATCATCCCTGACATATGTTCAATTGAGTTTGGTCGAGGAGTTGGCTATGATATTATTGAGCATATACCTCCCACACCAATAGCTGAAATTTCAGCAACTAAGGTTAGAGAGCAAATGCGTAAAGAAGGCAAGTTATGAAATCACAATCAAAACAATTTCAAATACGATACAATGTTCGAAGTACACAAGAAAATGAACGTTGGAGATTGATTACTGATGGCACGGAAACATTGGTTTCTGATATCATCATTAATGGTCATACATATACTACAAAAGATTGGATGCCTGAGATAAATGAATATAAATGGCATATCAGTTGCATTGGTCATGTTACAATTAAAAACAACATTGCTTATGTGACTACTGTTAAAGAAGAATCAGTTGTAACTCGTCATATTTTAAAAACATTGTCATATAGAATATTAGGTACATTAACAACGGTTACTGTAGCATATTCATTAGGTGCATCAATTCAATTATCATCCCTACTCGGAGTAGGAGAATTACTAGTTAAACCAGTTATATACTTTTTACATGAACGTATTTGGTATAAACATATCAGAATAGGAAATAAAAAATAATGGAAGAAAAATACATAGTTTGGCACATTGAAGGTGGATTAGGCAAGAATGTTGCTGCTACCTCACTATTAACATCGATACAAGAAACATATCATGATAGAAAGATTGTTGTAGTTGCTTCATATCCAGAAGTATTCTTGAATCACCCAGATGCATATCGAGTTTATAAAATGGGGTCTACTCAATATTTCTATGATGATTATATCAAAGATAAAGATACTTTAGTTTTCAGACACGAGCCGTATTTTGAAACACAACACATCTTAAAAAACAAACATTTAATTGCAAACTGGTGCAAACTGTTAGATGTTAATTATGCATTTCAAACACCGTTCTTGAACTTTAACTTTGTACAACAAAGAAATTCCATGAAATGGCAACGAGAGAAACCTATTCTTTTGATGCAAACTAACGGCGGACCTTTGAACAGCCTGTTAGAATATTCTTGGACACGAGATATTCCATATATGATATCCAAACAAATTGCTGATAAATACAAAGAAACGCATCACATTGTTCAAGTATGTAAACCATCCTCAATGAAAATAGAAGGTGCTGAAGTAATTGATCAACCTTTACAAGCAATGGACTTGTTTGCATTGTTAGCAGTAAGTGATAAGCGTGTATTGATTGATTCATCTTTACAACATGCAGCAACAGCATTAAAACTTCAATCAAATGTATTTTGGATAGGTACTAGTGCTAAAAACTTTGGATATGCAATGCATAAAAACATTGAAGCAAATCCACCATCTAATGCAGTTAAATTAGTAGACTCATATTTGTTTGATTATTCATTTGAGGGCGTAACACATGAATGTCCATACTTCAGTGTAGAAGAGATGTTTGATGTTGCCAAAATTATTGAAGAAATTTAATTACAATATATCTTGTATTATTGAAATAAATTTCATATAATAAAATAAAAAAGGAAACACGTTATGACCAGAAAACTGGACAAAGAACATCAAGAAGAAATTCAAGCATTACGCGCTGAATTCACAAAAAATTCAAGCATGCTTGGAAACATTGCAATTGAACTTCATGTATTAAATCGTCAATTAGAAATGATGAACGCAGAACAAGACAAATTTTTAACTCAATTCGAATCATTGAGAACACAAGAATCTGAATTGATGCAAAAGATGCGCGAACGTTACGGCGACGGACAAATCAATATTGTCGACGGTACATTTACTCCGGGTTCAGGTTTGGAACAATAAACCCATATTTATTTAAAAAAAATCATAGGAGTTTAAATGGCAGAAAGAATAGTTTCACCGGGCGTATTTACGAATGAAGTAGATCAATCGTTTTTAGCAGGTGGAGTAGCACAAATTGGTGCGTCGATTGTAGGACCGACAGTAAAAGGACCTGCACTTATCCCAACACAAATAACAAGTTTTTCGCAGTTTCAAGAAATATTCGGACCAGTAACAGATGAATCATATGTTCCATTTGTAGTTCAAGATTATTTAAGTGCTGCAAAAGGCGGTAATGTAATTACAGTAACACGTTTATTGTATGAAGATGGGTATAAATTAACTAATGGTGCTTTAGCAGTAATTGCAAAGTCGGGATCAACACAAGTTGTAACACATGTATTACATCCAACTAATCCAGTAACATATAATGCAGCAACAAATCTATTTGATAAGTCGATTTTAACCGATGGTGGTTCTGGATCATTCGCACTTAGAATTTCAGGTTCGTATTTAACTGATACAACAGTACCAGGATTTAGTGCATTTCTAGTAGGGTCGGGTTCAGCAGTATCTGGGTCAATTGTTCAAACAAGCAATAGATATTTAAGCAAAGTATTTGGAACATCTCCAAAATCATTAGACTATCCAGTATATGTTCAATATGAAAATTACAATGCATCTTCAGTATTTGCAAACATTGGTCAAGTAACAACTGAATTAGCAATATTATCAAATTATGAATTTTTGCAAGATTATAACACCGCTGAAACGCCGTGGGTTACAACGCAAAAAATTGGAAGTCTTGTTAAAAACTTGTTTAAGTTCTATACATTGTCTCACGGTACATCAGTTAACTACAATGTTAAAATAGGTATCCGTGATATTAGATTAGCAACTGAAAATTCAGATCCAAATGGATATGGAACATTTACGGTTGAAGTACGTACTGTGAATTCTACATCACCATCACCAGGACTTCCAGGATCGCCATATACATCTAATGATACTGATTCAACTCCATCAATTGTTGAAACATTCCAAAATGTTAATTTAGATCCAAAATCACCTCGTTATATTGCTAGAGTAATTGGAACGCGTTATCAAACAGTTGACGCAAATAACAATTTGTTGATTAATGGTGATTATCCAAATAATTCAAAATATGTTCGTGTAGAAGTTGAAGCAGCAGTAGAAACTGGTGCAAATGATAAAACTTTAGTTCCTTTTGGATTCCGAGCTCCAAGTTCACCAATTCCAATGGCGTCTGGATCTTTGAATTTAACAGCAGCATCATATAAAACATCGCAAGTTAACTCAGGTATTTTCAATTCAAATAATTATTTCGGATTTGATTATACAACACAAAACAATATCAATTACTTAGCACCAACTCCAACATCAGGATCAACAACAGGTAGCAATGCTGATTTTTATTTAGGTAATATGAGTCAAGATGCACAAGCTGGATTTCCGTCATTAACATCTCCATATTCAGGGTCAATTGAAACTGCATTAACAGCAGGAACACTTACTGCGAATGTTGCAACATCAACACGTAAGTTTATGGTGCCAATGCAAGGTGGCTTTGATGGTGCTCGCCCAAATTTACCTAAATATTCTGGAGTGAATATTACTGCAACAAATACATTTGGATTTGATTGTTCAACAGCAACTTCAACAGGTACATTAGCATATAATAAAGCATTTGGTCTTTTATCAAATACTGATTATTATGATATGAACTTGCTTGTTATCCCAGGTATTATTGACAGTTTGCATTCATCAGTAACAAGTGCAGCTCGTACATTGTGTGAAAATCGTCAAGACACATTCTATGTAATGGATACCAATGCATTAACGGATTCAATTCAAACCGTTGTTAATCAAATAACAACGTTGGATAGCAATTATACAGCAGCATATTGGCCATGGCTTCGAATTGTTGGTGCAAACAATGTTCCAACTTGGGTACCACCTTCAGTATTACTTCCAGGAGTATTAGCATTCACTGATAGTACACAAGCTCCATGGTATGCACCAGCTGGTTTAAATCGTGGATTGATTACTGCAAGTGATACTTATAAGAAATTGTCTCAATCAGATCGTGATACATTGTATAATGCTCGTATCAATCCTATTGCCAACTTTTTAACAGATGGTATTGTGGTATTTGGTCAAAAGACATTACAGGCTCGACCAAGTGCATTAGATCGCGTTAATGTTCGTCGTTTGTTGATTGCAGTTAAGAAATTTATTGCATCATCAACTCGTTATTTGATATTTGAACAAAATACAAATACAACTCGAAGCAGATTCTTAAGCATTGTCAATCCATATATGGAAGATGTACGTGCAAATCAAGGTTTATATGCATTCCGTGTTGTTATGGATCAAACAAATAACACACCGGATTTAATTGATCAAAATATTTTATATGGTCAAATATTCCTTCAGCCAACAAGAACGGCAGAGTTTATTATTCTAGATTTTAATATTCAACCGACAGGTGCAGCATTTGGCAATCCTAACGCATAATATTAAATAAAAAAGTACAAAAGGCAGGGTTCGCTCTGCCTTTTTTTACATTCATGATATTTATATTAAAATAGGAAACAAAATGGCATTAATAGATCAAGCAAATCCAAATTTAGCGATTGTTGAGGGAGTTGATATATTCGATAAAGCGTTTTCATGGGAACCGAAACGTCAACATCAATTTATCTTGGAAGTCAATGATATTCCATCATATCTAGTAAAAGCTTCTGGTAAGCCGACAATCACAAACACGGCTGTTGAATTAGACATGATCAACGTTAAACGTTATGTAGCAGGTAAACATACTTGGGACACTATCACGATGACATTGTATGATGCAATTGTTCCATCAGGAGCACAAGCAGTTATGGAATGGGTTCGTTTACATCATGAATCAGCAACAGGTAGAGATGGATATTCTTCATTTTATAAAAAAGAAATACGTTTACACCAATTATCACCATTAGGCGAAGTAATTGAAGAATGGATCTTAAAAGGTGCATTTATTACTAGTGCAGGATTTGGAACATATGATTGGTCAAGCGATGCAGTACAAGAAATTGAATTAACTATTCAATTTGATTGGGCATTCTTAAACTTCTAATATCATTAATGAAATGGGGGCTTTTGCTCCCATTTTTCTTGTTCTATCATATTTATAATAAAGGTTATATAAGGAAACTATGAGTACACATACTACAAAAATCAATCCAAATGTTATTGATATTGCAAAACAACGTTATGAATCCAAACAACGAGGTAAGCTGCCAACAATTATTGCATCATTAGCAAGTGGCGGAAAAATTTATCCAGAAACATCCCCGTTACGTAGCGGCAAAATTGAAATGCGATACATGACTGCATATGATGAGGATATTTTAACAAACGCTACATATATGCGTGAAGGTGTGTTGTTTGATAAATTATTACAAGCAATCATTGTTTCAGATGTTGATGTTAATGAAATTTCTACATATGATAAAAATGGTTTAATTATCAATGCTCGAGTATTATCATATGGCTCAGAATATCCAGTACAAGTCACTGATCCAAACACAAAAACAAAATTAGAACGCGTTATAGATTTAACTAAAATTAAATTTCGTACGTTTGATATAGAATCTGATGTCAACGGCGAAATTGATTATAAAGTTGGCGATATTACATTGAAATTTTCATATAATAACAATTTAGATTTAACTAATACAACTGTTTCTAAAATGTTAGAGTTAGTTATCAAACAAGTTGATCAATCTAGATCTAAAACTGATATTGAAAATTTTATACGCTATGAATTTTTAGCTAAAGATGCAAAAGATTTTCGTCAATATTACATACAAAATATCCCGGGTTTAGATTTAACATGCGAATTTGAAGGTGACAAAGGAGGCACCTTCGAAGCTGGGTTTCAACTTGGAGCAGACCTTTTTTGGTTTTAAACCAGAAGATCGAGTTGCATTTCATGACAACATATTCAATTTAATTTGGCACGGTGAAGGTCGATGGGACTGGGATACTATATATGAAATGCCTATCTTCTTAAGACGACATTGGACAAAACGAATTAATAAAATAATAGAAGAGCGTACTGAATATCAAAATCGAGTAGCAGAAGAACGTAAACGCGGAAAAAAATCTAAATCTACAATCACTCCTCCGATGGCGCTAAAATCTAGATCGTAAATATTTATATAAAAGTATTTATGACTCAACAACAACTTATATGGCGACTTAAACAACAACCAAGACAATCGAATTGGCTAGATGACTTTGGTCGGGGTATTGCTGCTACTACAGATGCGTTAGGTGAATTTGGACGATTTTCTAGACAAGCGTTAAACGCAGCAGAAGATTTAACAAAACAACTTATTAAAACTGGTACTGAAGGGTTCAAGGGGTTAACTGAGTCATCGACTGCAATGAATATTGGTTTATCTAAAACAATAGAAATAAATCAAGTATTACAAAAAAAGTTTTTAGATGTAGCAAAAGCAGCATCATTTGTTGAAGAAAGAAATTCAATTCTTAATAAGAGTTTTGGTATATCTAGTGTCAATGCAGCTAAATTAAGTCAAAAGTTTATTGAAATGAGCAAAGCTCAACAAATAGCTGGCCAGAAAACTGCAATTTCAGGTGAAGCAATGATGGAATATGCTGGTAATATTAAAAAAATGTTACCGACATATAATCAATTAACTACAAGTAATGAATCATACTATAAAGGATTACAACAAACACAGGCTGCATTAATAACAGGAATTGGATTATCAGAAGAACAAGCTAATTCATTTACTCAATTTGCTGGAGCAAATGCAGCTAACGCAGCACAACAATTAAAAGCAACTGAGATAATGGCAAAAGCAATGGGCGACCAAGACGGATCATTAGGTTTCGTCAAACAAATAACAGAAGGTATTGCAGAAGCTGGCTCAGAAATTCAATTGCAATATGGTCGCTTACCTGGATCGTTGGAACGAGCAACAATAAAAGCAGGTAGATTAGGCTTAAAATTAGAAGATTTAGCTGGGTCGGGTGAAAATTTGCTTGATATTGAAAATAGTATCGGTCAAGAATTAGAATATCAATTATTAACCGGACGTCGATTAGTTAATGATCAAAATCAAAGTTTAACTAATTTATATCGAGAAGCAACACTTCGAGGTGATGCAAATAAACAAGCTGACATATTAACTGAAATTGTTCAAAAAGAAGGTAAAACACTAGAAAATAATTTATTTGCTAGAAAACAAATGGCAGATTTATTAGGTATACAAGAAGGTCAACTTGCAAGTGCAATTCAAAAACAAAAAATTCTAGAAAAAGCCGGCGAAGCAGGAATTAGTTTGAATCTTGACGATGAAGGATCAATTGCAGAAGCTGCAGCAGCGCTAAAAAAAGCCGGAGCATTAGATGAAAAAGAATTCGATGCTTTCATGAAAACAAATGATACTCGTACAACAGATGATTTATTGAAAGAACAATTGTCAATTGCAAATGAACAATTGATGTATACTCGGATGGATGTACAAGCTAATCGAGAAAATTTAATAAAAGCCGCAGAAAAAATGGCAAAGGCGTCCAAAGGAATGACTGATGATGAATTAAAAGGTTTAGGTCAAGCATTAACTATATTAAGTGTTCCGCAAGCCGCGGCAAAGGAAATCATTGATTCGGCTGCAACCGCAACTGTCGATGGAGCCGAATCAATCCGCGCTAAAAAGACTAACGACCTCGTTGCAACACCGACAGGATATGGCGATCGAATATTACTTGCAGGGGAAGATACATTTGCATTGAATAATGATGATACACTTGTAGCTGGAACTAATTTATTTCCGCAACAATCCTCCGGAGGCAACAATACGGTAGCAAAATTAGATGAATTAATTAAAGCAATACACAACCAAACCAGAGTATTATCATCACGTGATAACACATTTGGAGCAGGAATAAATAGTGCATACTACGGATAAGGAACAATATGACTAACCCAACATTAGGTGCTGGATCACAATTTACAAAACCATTCAATATTTTTACACAACAAGAAAATTGGATTAGTTCAAATACATTAGGATACCAGAATCCAACAGAGTATGTAGGATCACAATTTCAATCACCATTTAACATATTACCAGATACTAATTTTATAAAGCGAAATCCAACATTAAAACTTCCAAACACACAACTAATAACTGCAGCGCCTTCGCAAACATTACAAACATTATTTGGACCAACAGAAGCTGAATTAGCGACGCCTAACAAAAAAGATACAAAATATGCTAATCAATTCATAGGAAATCCGTCTGCAGAAAATTGGCGAATTACAAGTACGACATCATCTTTTACAAATCTAGACAATACTCGTACGTTATCAGAAGGTGCTGGCTATGCAGCTGGTATTGCCGCCGGCGCATTAGGATTTCCACAAATTGGACAAAGTGCACAAAATGTATTCAACTTTCATTCTGGAGATTTAACTGGTCGTTATTTTACATTGCCGTTTGATCAACTAACAAACAAAATTAATTTGAACAGCGGCGCAGTTAGCCTTGTAAATTCTATTGGTAGTTTATCCCCTTATTCAGATTTTCGAGCTAAAAAAGTTGCAAGTGCATTCGCAAATACAACTGCAAATATTGCTACAAGACTAGCTACAGCAGTAACAAATGCTAGAAAAGATGGGGCATCAGCTGCATTTCGATCTGCAAACTTTAGTGGACGAGCAGCAGCGTATGCTGGTGCAGCAGTATCACCTGCAGGAGCATATACGTTATTCAATTTAAATGGTGTAGGTGAATATGGGTATGGGTATGGTGATCATGATTCAAATTATGCATTGCGATCTGATTTCACATTGAGAAGTGAAGTTGCAACAACATGGAAATTTGGAAAAAAAGCAACAGATACAACAAAAGCTGTGACAGGCAAATTTTATAAAACACGTAACAGAATAGAATCAGTAACACCTTTCCGAGGTGATAAAGTTACTGTAATTGATTTCGGACGTCGTCTATTAAAAAATGCATATCAATGGAAGCCATCTAGAAGTGAAAAAGATACAGTAAATAAAACAAACTTAACAAAAGATTTTATTAAATTTTTCTTGACAGGTCCATCATTAACTGCAAATAAAATGGGGTCTGACGATGAAGCGGATGTAGATGATATCATTGTATTCCGAGCTATATTAACTAGTTTAAGTGATTCATTTTCACCGAATTGGTCTGAGGTTAAAATGATTGGTCGAGCAGATCCTAATTATCAATATAGCGGATATGCTAGATCATTAAGTATAGGCTTCGATGTTGTTATAACAGATCGCGATGAAATAAAACCTGTATGGAGAAAATTAAATGCATTAGCAGGATATTGTGCACCGACATATGATCCAACAACGATTGCAATGACAGCGCCATGGATGCGTATCACATTAGGTGATTTATTTCATCAAACGCCGGTTGTGATGACATCATTAGGTTATACATATGATCTAGATCATTCATGGGAAATTAACATTGAAGGCGATAAAGAAATGTTTGAAACACCAAGAAAAATTTCAGTAAGTTGTGATTTCAATGTTATATCAGATTATTTGCCGCAAAAAGGAGGAAGATTCTTCAATTTAGCTAAACGATATGATGGTGCTACAAACATGCCTATAGAAGGAAATGATAACTGGTTAAGTGATTTCACACCAGTAGCACCAGATCCTAACTTTAGACAAGGCGGAGCAACATTAAACCCCGCGACACCTACTACTGCAGAAACTTTTGAACAACGCGTAGACAAGTTAACTGCATTTACACTACCAGAAGTAGATGGTACTGACGAAGGTTGGCCGTTGCCACAATGATAAATAGAAAGATAAAAAATGTCAAGTAGATACACAACATCAACAATATTAAAAAATGAAAAAGGCAAACAACGATTATCTACATCGATAACTCCAGTTGTTACATTATCTTCTAATGATATATACATACAAACAACATCACCGGAACGATTGGATAGATTAGCAAATAACTTTTATCAAGATGCAACAATGTGGTGGGTTATCGCCGCAGCAAATGGAATAGGTAAAGGGACATTGATGATACCAGCTAATACTAGATTAAGAATTCCAGATAAAATGATTGTACAACAAGTTATAGATGATATAAACAGGTCAAGATGAACATATTTTATTCACAAGTAGACGGCGCCGTTCAAACAGAATTAAATGCCCGAGGTAACTCAGGTAAAAATCGCACATCTCGCGATATTGATTTTATGGTAGGTAAACTAGCAAATGTGCAAATATCTGCATATAACTCGGGTTCTGCTGATCCACAAAATTTAATTGCAGAGCCATATGGAACTTTAGGTGGTACGAAGCTAACTACTGGTAGGTATATGCCGAGCGGCGAAGGCGGATTTTTAACAGAGCCAACATACATAGTAACATCGATTGACACTAACAAAGCAGGGCAAGCAGTTCTCAAACAAGACAAAAAAACAGATACATCACGTAGAATTGGACCATATATAACACAAGTTTCAATTGACATCGGAGACCATTCCATGGGTTTATTAAACAAAGCAACGTTTAATATTACTATATCAAATCCTACCAGAGATTTAGATGGCATTGAAAATACATGGTTCTATCCAGGTCGATATGTTAAATTAGAAATTGTACACCCGGAGACTGCAATTATCTCTGGTATTGATAATCGATTATCTACAGAATCACTTTTCGGATCATTATCACAAGAAGATTATGATGGTAAACTGAAGAAAATGTATCCAAGTTTAGTAAATGAATTAGACAAATTTAAAAATGAAATACGACAGTTAAATTTATTTAGTTTTCAAGGCCTAATAACATCATTTGACTTTTCATATACAGAAGATGGTACAGTTGAAGCAACAATTTCATTGACTGGTACTAGTAATACATATACCGATGTATCCATGTTAATGAATCCAGAAACAAAAACAGTAACGCCAAAAGATGTAAATTATACATTTGCAACATCATCGACAGCTGAATTATCTGAACAAAAAATCGACACGGGTTCTATTGAATTTTATGGACAGTTATACCATCAATTTGAAAAAGTACGAAATCAATATAAATTAGATGAAAATATAACAAATGATCCGCCAGTTTTAATTCCATTTCCCCCGCCTCCGCCTCCCCCTAATGATAAACGTACGCCTGATCCTAAGGAAAAACGTGATGATAGTTTTATATTATACGGTCAAATGTATCCAAACACAATAACATGGCCGAATTATCCTGCATTTGTATTAGATGCTAGTTCGTCATTAAATCAAGCTTCACAACAACAAGAATATGACAAGAAAAAAACTGCATATGATAAACGAAATCAATCATTTACAACTACGCAACGTTATGTAACATTAGGCGGATTAATACAATTTGTTAATACATACATTACTAAAAAATTAAAAGATTCAGCTGTTACATCAACTATCGTGTGTGATGATCTACTTTGTTTTAGTAATTATTATCAATCATTAACATCATGTGTACCAGATCAAATTTTATTATTGCCAGTAAATACCCCAAAATACGGATTCAATGTTTATCCAACTAGCGATACAGACGCATTAATCTTCTATCCAACAGTAGTACAAAAAATGGCTTCTAAGACAAATATACCTCAATGGCCTGGCGTATATTCAACAACTGCTAATCAAGAAAAAATATATCCAAGTCGTATCTTTTTAAATTTAGAATATATTCAACAAGTTTTAAATGCATTGAGTGAAACTAATACTAAACAATTTACATTGAAAACGTTTCTTGCAAATATCAGCGCTAGAATTTCATATGCAACAGGCGGTGCAATCGATTTAAAACTAGTTACCGATAACACAAATACGAATATATTGAATTTTATGGATACAAAATATTTAAAATCTATAGATCCTACAAAAAAGGTAGAACCATATTCAGTACCAATGTTAGCTAATCATGAAAATGGAACTATAGTTCGAGCATTTACATTTCAAGCTAAATTACCAGCAAATGTTAAAAATTTATCATATGTATTAAATTCCGGAACCAATGTATCGGAATCTGAAATTGCTCCGTATTTAAATTTCATGTATAATTCAAAAGATGTGGGTGCTATAAATGCTGCAAAATTAAAATACAAAGAAAAACATCAAACAGTACTGAAAAATTTAACTGAAGCAAAGACATCATATGGATTAATTCCATTTTCACAAGAAAACACTACTAAATTGTATAAAGCATTAGTTGAATATGTTAAATTTCCATATGATGATATTATGCAATCTCAACAAATGACTGCTCCTGTATTTCCATTCGATGTTGATTTTGAAATTGATGGAATTAACGGATTGCGTTATGGCGACGTATTAACATTCGACGGTTTACCAGAAAAATATAAAAACAATACAGTATTTAGTATAATTGGTATTACTCATGATGTTAGTACAGATGGGGTATGGACAACTAAAATTAAATGTATAATGCGACCAAATATAGGATAACATGGCAAGATTAAAACTATATTATCCAGTTGATGAAATAACGCCGAATTTATATACGTCGGGCCAACAATGGATGACTACTGATAATAAAGAATATGTTGGAGTATATCATTCATATACAACCGGTGAGGTGTATACTGATGCTATATGGAATATAAAAACTTCAGTAGCATTAATACCATATAAAGAGCAAACAGTAGAAGAACAAAAAAATGTAGTATATCAACAATTGAAATCAGATTTAAAATTGAATTATTCTTCACCAACAGCAGTACCAGTACAAATAAGAAAAACTGATATATACGCCGGCAATATTCAACGTTATTTTATCAAAAAATACAATGAAGTCCCTGTAATAGAGATAGATAAATATCAATATGATTTATGGCAAAACGATGTAATTGATTCAAAAATGTACAATGTTACTAAATTAACATGGTATATGACTGGTAATATTTCCGATACATATATTAATGGTGTTTTGGTAGAAGGTGTTGCTACAAAAAATAAAAAACAAATAGCATTCGCATCAGTAAGAATACCAGAATTGCAAAACGTATTAACAAACTATATTGAATACTATTCAGATGGATCATTCATTGTTCCTATCGACATAAATGGGTTGGATTCCTGATAAATTTTTCATATTATATCCATAATGATAGTGGATAGTGTCGAAGAAGTACATGGGTTGTTGCGATGCATAGAAAATCGCAAAACATTGATTGTACCTATACTGGCCAGTCCCGCAGTGCACGTATCTTGCAATCCATTGGTTGCATTGTATGTTTATACAGAAGATGATGTAGAACGCATAGTACCAATTCGTCATACTGAACAAGTACAAGGGTTTCCTGAGCTTGTAAGTGCTTTTATGCAGTTGGAGAATATCTTTGTTCATGACAAGAAGCAGTGGCTTC
>Ga0181355_1000468_pt1 | contig 17368 bp, 19 predicted proteins | sample Fa13VDMM15DN_FD_130099 | JGI IMG/M metagenome (GOLD analysis project Ga0181355, IMG submission 130099) | Freshwater viral communities from Lake Michigan, USA - Fa13.VD.MM15.D.N | ecosystem: Environmental > Aquatic > Freshwater > Lake | place: USA: Michigan | collected 2013-09-23 | reverse complement strand
TTTGGTTTCTATTTTGAGAAAATGTATTTGTGGTTCCTACTGTCATGAGAAATTTATATTAATTGCGTTTAATTCTTCTAAACTAGTACAAGCGTTGATATTTTCTTGCCAAGCCCTAGCGTTAGCGCGGTTAATTAAGATATTTTCAGGCACTATGATTGATGAACTTGGATCAATCATCCTTGTAATATACCAATCAGTCTGATTTAGGTAAGTTTGACATTGAATTGTTTTAGAAATTTTACCTTGTTCCAATAAAACATTATCGGGAATTACATATTCTTGTAAAATTCCATCAATTACGCACATTTGCTTTCCTAGTGCCGCTTGATGCTCTTCATCTGAAATTTCAATGTAAGGATTGGGAATTGAGCTATAATTAATAGTATCGGGGTAATATCCTTTAACTAAAGTTGTTTTTTTATCGTAATTTGTTTTTACTGTCATATTTAATATCCTATTGCTTGCCAAAATATTGTTCTTGTGTTAGAGTCTCCATTTGTAACTGTCGCGCTGGAGGCGCTCACTAAAGCGGCACAACTAGCGTCTATAATTCCAGTATCATTTGAATTATAAGTAGTTTGAATATTTAAGCCATTGGTTGGAAATGCTATCGGGAAAGTCACCGCGCCGCTATTGTTAGCAGAAACAGAAATCGACCCCCATTGAAAAACTAATCCATTTGGTAAATAAGTATAACCATTCGTAGTTTTAGAATTTAAAAAATTAAACCTTACGCTGCTAGATTGGACTACCCAATAAGCTAAAACAGAACTGTATCTTAAAGTGACAAGATCGGTTGTAACATCTAATGTTATATCGGATAAATCAGGATTCCAAATATTGCCTGCGCCATGCTTTAAAACCACATTTCTAGCATCGTTTGCGTTTCTTACAAAGATAATATCTCCGTCTGCGCCGCCGTTAATAGTGTCTAAATCATCGGTTGCAGAAGCTCCTTCAGTGTCTAACGCATAAGCGCTTCCAATATTAGTAACCGCAACAATTCCAGTGGCAATCGTTAAACTTGCGGCAGCTCCAGAATTAATTACTAAAGAGCGCGGATTCAAAACAACTATATCAGTACCGTCGCAGATTGCTAAATAACGTTGCGTAGCTTGTAAATCACCAGCTTGAAGAGCAACTTTGGTACCTTGGCCCGTGTATTTCTTAAGATTTATAGCAGCTAAACCGCTAATTGCTATTGTTGGGTTAGCAATGTTAGCAATATGAGATTGAAAAATAAACGTTTGAACGTTTGAATAAGTCGAAATACTAGGATTTGCATCTAAAACATAAGCTGAAGTAGTCCCAGTAGTTAGCCCCCAATAAGAAGTAGGGCGCACGTCTAAGTCATTTAAGCTAGTTGTAGAGCCTGTTGTCCCTACTGGATCAACTGTTTCAATTACAACGTCGTTAGCATCGGTTAAAATTATTTTTGTTGTAGCTAAGTTTGAAAGCCACATAATAGGGAATCTGCCGTTAGCATCAGCAACTACAGGCCAAGGATTGGCTATAGTAAGAGCCGGAGTTGTATAAGAGCTAATTGGGGTTGTTGTGCCAGTTGTGTAAAAATAGTATTTGTAACCAGCGCCAACAGCTCCAGTGTTAGTAAATACTCTTGCAAGTGGTTCAATGAAGATTTGTGCCATGTTTTAGTCTCTATAATAACGTTGTTGATTAACTTGGTCTTGCGATATTGTCGGCTCTTCTATGGTTTTATATCCTAACGCTGCTCCTAAAATACTTGGATAAATATCGTCGATAGCTTTATTGATAATAGGTTTTTGCGTTGAATCAGCCTTATTTACGATAGATTCAAGAATGCGAATACTAGCTTTTTTGTCAGTAAAGGCTTTAATTAATTCTTTAGCGCTTTTTTCATTTAATCCTTTATAATTCTTAATCATTGCAGTTTCGGCAGCTCTAGCGCCTTCAAATATTATACCAGTTTTAGAGCCAGCAGCAACGCGAGCAATCATATTAATTAATCCGCGATTAGTTCCCTCAACATCTTGCTTGTTTAAACCAAGATTTTTAATTGTTTTATCGTAGCTAGCTTCTTCTTTTAATCTTCTGCTAAATTCATTAAATTTAGATTCATTACCATCAAAGGAGGCTTTTAATTGTTTTCTGACATTTTCATTGCCAAAAAGTTTCTCAGCGGGAGTTTTGGATTTATCAGCCATTTCTTGAAGCTTTAATCTCTGGCCCACTCTGAAAGCATCTTTTTCAGATTGCCCAAAGCTTTTCATTTTAATTAAAATCTCTTCTGGTTGCATCTTATCAAATTTGCGCCCCAATTCTTGAGCTTTTTGAACCGCAAAATCGCCAGCATAAATATTACGAGCTTTTTTGTAATCAGGATTAAGTGCATCCATACGATTTAGCAATTGTCCTTTGTAGATTTCCAAAGCTCTACCTTTAGGGCTTGTTTTGCCTAATGCGTCAGTTTCTTTGTCAATCAAGCTGTCGAGACCTTTCTTAATCATATCAACGTTTTTGGTTGATGGCTTAAGGAGGTCGGCAGGATTAATTTTAATTCCTTGTTCGATTTGAGCTAGGTCGGCAGCTTCTTTTGCTGCAGCTTTGGTAAAGTCTGGACGAGTATTAATTAAATTTGAAAGCTCTTTATCTTTAAATATATAGCCGCCAAATGGATCTGTATTTTCTGGAGTTAATTTTGCTCCTTTTGGAAAAAAAGAATTAGCAATATTATAATTCTCTGCGCCACGAGCTTTTTGGAGTTTCTGCTTTTCAGCGAAATCGCCAAAGTAAGTCTCAACTGGCGAAACATCTTTGGAAAGAATGTTGTCAATTCGTTTAGTAGCTTCATTTTTTCTGCCAGCGGCAAAATCAGCGGCAATTTGTTTAGCTTGTGGGTAACGACTTACGGCAGTTTTAGCTAGGGATTGAAACTCAGGAGAATCAATATCAAGCGCAGTTGTTGGCTGTCCTTCTGGACTTGCCTTTAATTGTTCTAATCCTTTGCGAGCAGATTCAGGAGAAATTGCTTCTTGCGCGATTTCTTCACCTGTTTTTTTACCAAAAAGACCTTTTACAGCGCTTGCACCTTTCCCAGCTATATTAACTACAGCTGGAATTGCAGGAGCAGCTACAGCGCCAATTGTTCCGCCCATTAAAGCATCTTGTGCCACGCCACCCATAGTTTCTTTTTCACTTGCACCAGCGCTTCCTAAAGCTCCTAACGATGCACCTTGAATAGCTAATCCAGTAGCCTTTTCGCTAAGTTTTGGAACAAATTTACTAGCCATACTAGCTCCAGCTTTTGTAGCGCCTTCCACTAAAGGTAAGGCAAATTTACCAGCCATTTTATTGCCTAAAGCAGCAGCTTCTAAAGGAATATCCGATGCAAACCCGATAGCACCAGATTGAATTGGATATGTGTCTTGAGCTTGTTTTAATTTGTTTCTTTCATTGTCTCTTGCTTCTTTGTAAAGGTCGCCAATATCAACATCTTTAGTAGCAGCCCCGCCAAAAGTCTTAGCAGTAAGTGCGGCAATACCGGCTTTGATTTCATCACCAAAGTTTAGAGGATTAGTTGCCGTAATAAAAGCAGCTTCGCCACGACCCATTTGAGGTTGTGATGGTTGATTAGAGGTATCATCTAACTCAAAACCAGCAGGAAGGCCGTTGGCTTGAATTTGAGTATCTTGTTGAGGCTGGTCTAGCTCAAATCCTTCTGGGAGTCCTATTGCCATTCGCCTCCTGTGAAAGTCATTTTTTTACCAGTTGCTTTGTTTGTAGCGGTTTGTCCTTCTCTTAATAATTGGCCACCAACTAAGGAATATTTGCCTTTTGTGACAATCGTTGGATTAATTGGATTCATTCCAATTTCTTGAGCGGAAGAATTAAGTGTTGCTACTTTTTGTTGTATAAAGGATTGCAGCACTGCTTCTTTTTCCGCAGGACTCTTGTTTGGATCGCCTAATGTAACCTTTAAAGACTCTCCTTCTTTTTGAGTGAAAGCTGCGCCAAATGTATCTCTTAATAATGGTAATATCTGATTATCAACTGTCGATATATAAGCAGCGCGGGCGACCGCACTTTCTCTAGGTGAAATTCCCAGTTCTCTTCTAGCAAAGTCAGTTGTCAACCCAGCTGAAGTATAGGTAGCCTTTTGACCCAACTCACTAAGTTTATTAACTGTATTAAGTAGTTGAGGTAATTTAGCATTTTGAGAATTTAGTAAAGAAAGTTTCTCTCCTCGCGCTTTTCCGAATTCTTGTTGTTGTGCTTTAAAGCCGCTAGGCGTCAAACCGCTTTGAGCAGCTGCCTCTCTATCAGCTTTTAATCCACTAATTTCCTCACTTAATTTCTGAGATTCAAGACCAGTTTTATTAATATTGGCCGCATAATTCTTTTGTTGATAACCTTCGGTAACTGTTTGCGCTTTAGTTTTAGCAAGTTCAGCTTGAAACTTAGGAGCTTCATATTCTTGTTTGGCTAAATCTTCTACTTCCCGAGCTTGAGTTACAAGAGATCTTAAGTGCTGTTCAGCTTCCGGAGACCATTCATCAGCGATATCTGGGTTCTCGCCGAATTCTTTTTTAAATTCAGCAATATTGGCTTTCCATTCTTTAGGACGATGAGGTAAAGGAGTGTTTAATACCGAACCAAACATTTGGCCGCCTCTTTTAACTTTGTAAGTTTGATAATCTTTAAGTCCCTTATAAGCATCAGGAGCAACCATAGAAAGTTGTTGAGTGGCTTCGGGGCTGCCAGCGGCTGCGCTCTTATAAAGAGCTTGTAACTGGTTCTTTTGCTCCATTTCTTGTTGGGCAGCAAGCATTTTAAGGTTATTCATTCGAGCGTTTTGCCCGATTTCATATCCGCTTTGGATTGCGCCTACAAGATTAACTGGTTGTTGTTGAATAAGTTCAGCCATTAAAATCTACCTGTCATTTGCAAATTTGTATTAGGCATATTAGCGCCACTAAAAACGCTATTGTTGTATTGACCGCCACCAGCAGAACTAAAGTTAGATTGACCCATTCCGCCACCACCCATTCCTCCACCTGTTTTACCGCCTCCGCTCATTCCACTTAATCCACCTCCGAGTAGTTGGCCGCCAATTTGTTGTAAACCTCCACCAATCATATTGCCCATTTGAGCATCACGATTAGCATAAGCCATGCCTTCTTGTTGAGCGAATCCGGCTAAGGGGGCAGCGCCACCAACTTCTATTTGACTCATGTTGTTTGCGGCATTTTGCCCCATCCCTGCGAGACCAGATAATTGGTTAATGTAGTTTCCGTATTCATCAGAGGCGATGCCTTGAGTATATTTATTCATTTCTTTCATAGCGCCCCCAGAGAATAATCCTCCACGCGCAGCTTGTGAAGCTTGTAAGGCATTTTGAGCGCTTTCTAAACGGAACTGATAGCCGGGGCTTTTCTGAAACAAATTAGCTCTGTCTTGTTCGTTTAAAGTTGTAAGATTACCTTTTGCGTCGGCTTGTTGACCAGTTAATAAACCAGTCAAAGCATTAAAGCCAGTACGGCCACCTGCTTCATAGGGTTTTTGGTATTTTAGAGCGCGGCCTTGGGCTAATCTATATTGATAAGCAGCTTCGCGTTGCGCTCTTGCGGCTCTTTTGGAAGATTTGTTTCCAAAATATCCACTAGCGCCCATTCCTCCAACTATTGCCGCTCCACCAACTATTGCTACTGCTGCAAAACTCATTCTATAACTCCTGATGCTTTTGTTTCGTTAATCCAAGATAAATCACTTTCATGTACTATCTCTTTTTCCAAGTCTTCTACGAGGGTGTGTTCACTTTGGTGAATAGTGGCCCAAATTGTGTCTTTATGTACATAAATTAGGCGCTTTGTGCCAGCTTTCGACATCCATGTTGCAGGAGCTTTTATACGCGTAGTTCCTTCTGGAGTCAGAATGGTCACTTCACCTTTAGATAAAATGCTAGTGTGATCGAAATTATGTACTTTACCAGTCAACATCATACCTTTAGGCAACGTTATTTGTCTAGTGTACGTTTTGTTGCAGATAAAATGTTCTAACGGTAATTCTTTTGCTGTTTGTTCAGAGCCGCTGACGTAATTTTTCAAGAAATATTCTACTAACTCTATTTTTTCTATATTAGATAAAGTAGTAATGTCTTTGTTATATTTGTCTGCTATCGCTGGCAATTGGAAACAATCCATTATTTTTTTCCTTTAGCTTTTAAAGCGCCGATATTAATTGACTTTCTCATTGGGTATTTCTCGTTTGCTAGGCTTTGAGCTTTTGCTTGAGAGCCAGCAGGTAAAGCTTGAAACATTTTTTTAACACTTAATTCTGGTTTTTTAGAGCAATCTTTTATTTTCATAAGTTATAAATCGTTTGGATTAGGAACCGCAAAAGTATCTACTTCTGGATCAGGTCTTGCGTCTGGAACTGAAATATCCTCTCTGGTATTTGGTGGAATTAAGTATTCTGGATAAGGATCTACTACATTTTTCCAAACCAAAAGTCCATTCCATTCTTTAACGCATTGACTACGATAAAGCTTTTTTCCAGTTCTATCGCATATTACCCTGTATTCTTTACCTTTAGACATATCTTTGAGTGATATTGTACTCAATAGTAGCAGCTGGACTGTAAGAATTAACCACAAGTCTAGTAGCTATAATGCCTGCAATATAATTTCCATTGGCATTTGCAGTTGCAGAAACCAAAGTAGTGTCGTCATTATTCATCCAGTTAATAGATGTTCTAACTAGAGTTTGAATATTATCGAAAGTTTGTTGAACGGTGTAATTGATAGTTCCAGAAACAATCACGTTTAAACCTACAATCCCGCCGTTTCTATCAACTCCAATTGTAGGAGAGATGAATTGAGCAGCCCAACCAATACTAAAAGTATCGGCTCCAATAGTTGCAGAAATTGTAACGGAAGTTAGTGTTTTATAATAACCTACCGTTGTAACTGTAGCTGAACCAGCAGGAGCTGCTATGGTTTCGGTAAGAGGCAAGCCATCAACATCAGTGCCTGTAAAGGTAAGTGTTTTGCCTGAGTGGTTGGTTGCTGTGTTGTTTAAAACTGTAACCCTATGAGCAAGAGAATCTGTTGCGGCTGTGTTTGTAAGTGTAAACGTAGCGCCTGTTACACTAGCTGCGAAACCTGTAGTGCTTGCGTTGGCTGGTGTAAATAAATATCTGATTGGAAGCATTTTAATTTCTCTTTAAAAAAAGAGGGGTTTTTAGGCCCCTCTATTGGTTATCTTTCTTTGGCTACAAAAATATAGTCAACAGACATTGTTTTAGCTGCAGCTTCACCATTTTGTATGGCAAAAGAAACTGTAAGCTCGGTTGTTGGTAAGTTAGTAACAACACTTCTTCCTTCGTAAGTTGGATTTAAAGTGTCAGTTCCTACGTAATAATTTACATAATTAACGCCATCATAATAGAAGGCGACTGTAACGTAAGTATCATTAGCAAGAGTGGCAATTGCGCTAGCAGTTGTTGCTGTGTTAGAGGCGGCGACTACAAAATTCATAGTTGCAGCTCCGTCTGGTTTGATGAAATAAACACCATTAGAAACGGCAAGAGGAGTAGTATCGGTAATTTGGAGGCCTATAACAACATCTGAGTGAGTTGCGTCAGATACTTTGAATCTAGCTTTGAAATACGCTTTTTTTCCAGCTGTAAAAGTGAACGATTCGCCTACTTTTTGTAAAGCGACTAGATCGTCATCAGCTGCTGAGTTAGTAAGTAAAAGAACCCCACCGTCAGCATCAGTTAGAGCTTGCGTTGCTCCAGCTTGAGTTTCAGTTACAACCCATTCGTTTCCATGATAAATATCGAAGTCGTTAAAATAAGTATGTAGAGTAGTTGGATCTAATTGAGTCATAGAACCCAGAGCGTTTTCTGAGTTATTGTTGGTTAGACCATTTGGAAAATTTGTAGTGCCCATAATTTTATATATATTTTATGCTGGGGGGAATTTCACCCCCCTTTACCCGATAGGAACAATAATTAGAATTAGATGTTACCGCAACCTACAATACCTCTGAAGTCAGTCCATAAGAATGAGTTTCTGAAGAAGATTTTGTATTTACTAACTTCTGCGTCGAAAGCTGAATCCATAGAGAATTCTGGAGCAGTTCTTTCGAAGTATTTCAAACCATCTGGACAGTCAGTTAAGACGTAGTACATAGTGGTTGAAGTTAAGTATTTGTTAACAAGGAAACCCTCATCGAAATCACCAAGAGAGGCAATAGCGTTTAGGTCGTTGTTAGCAGTAGCAGTTCTTAAAGGTGAACGAGTGATTCTTTCTGCTTGGTGTTTCAAAGCAGTTGGAACTACAAGCTTCTTAGTATTGATATTAGCAATGTTGCCATTGTAATCTTTCATATTAAGAGCAAGAACGTTCAAGTCTTCAAGAGCGGCTTCAGACATAGCAACTTGGTTAGCCAAGGTATTAGCTTGGTTGCCAATTTTAGTAGGGTGAGAAAGAGAGATTAATTCAACTCCATCTCCACCAACGTAAGCAGAGTTGTAAGCACGGTTGAAGATATTAGCTCCTTGGTATTCGTTAGTTCTTTTAGCAGCAGTAGCCAATTGACCCATGTATTTTTTCATTAGGTCGATTTCTTTACCGTCGTCTTTAGCTTCTTTACTAATTTGGAAACCACCACCGAATGAGTTGTGGTTGTAAGTAGTAGTAAATTGTTGAGACGCAGTTTGGTAAGAAATGGTTTGAGCTTCTGGTTTAGCTGGTATAACTGTGAAGTTATCAGTTAAAACATCTAATTCAAACGAGCGGTCTGAAGTTAGTTTCTCAAAAAGTGGTTCCCATTGTGCGGGCCCCATATCAAGTTCACCATAGAACTTAGTAGCGTAGTTCTTGATTGTGTTGGTAGGGAAATTACCTTTAACGATAATGTTAGACATTGTTTAGATTCCTTTAAATTAATAATTAAACACCAGCGACAATATTCGCATCAGTGTGATTGTTGATTTTAACCAACCATTCAGCGGCAAGAGCCAATTCGTTTTCTACTCTGTTGTTCAAACCAAGAATTTTAAGTTGGAAGGTCGCAACAGTATCAGGAGCTGAAGTATCAAGAGTTGTTGAATCTAAGCCTGTGAAAGCATTAACGGTTCCAACAGTTAGGTTCGCGTTCAAGCCCACAGTAGTGACAGCTAAAAGGTTCACGCCATCATCAATGACAGTGAATTTTTGCTCAGGGTGATCCGCAACAAAAGCAATACGTTGAGTTGAGGCAGGGTTGTATCCAGCAACAAATAAGTTAGTTGGAATTAGCTCAAAACCAATAATCGCGCCAGTTAATTTGTTACCATCACCAGAAGTAGCTACAGCGATAGAAGCTAAAGTTCCAGCAGGCCAGATTTGACCGTTGATAGTGTTAACTGAGTTTGAAGTACCAGATCTGATAACTGGAGTACCAATACCTAGAGAAGCTAGGGAAGCTGGAACGTAGTAAGGATTAACGGTAATGATACCGCTATTTCTGCATGGTTTTAAACCGTAAGCAGCTGTATTGTTTGCCATTGTGAAAAATATTTGAATTGAAGAAATTATTATTCTTCCAAGTCATCAGAAGGGGAGCCATCAATTGTTTGCATCAAAGTTCTCTTTTTGCTTAAGTGAAAAAGAGTAAAAGCCTATAAATCACTATCGAGAAGTAATCACCTTTCCAGCAGCGCCACCAAGTTTCATTTGCTCGGTAGCATAGATCCCGCTATCTTCGGATGGTCTTCTCAGAATTTCTTTTTCCTTTTCCGAGATTGCGTTTTGCTTCATAGCCTGAATAGTTTTAAACTTTTCAAGTGGCATCCACATTGCGTAACTCATGTAAGCAGAGCCATCAGGCCTATATCCAGAGTGCGTTGGGATAGCATGTTCGCAACCTTTAGTATTAGTATCCACGAACTCATAACCTTCATTAATTCGATCAGAAATATTATGAGGTCTTTCGTCAGTTTCCCAAAAAATATGGTAGCTGCCTAAAACGTCTGGATCGGTAATATAAGGAATTCGTGACGGAGTCTTATCAAGGAAATCAGCGTGCTTTTTTGGTTTAGGAATCTTATACTTTCCGTCGGGAGACGTAGTATATTCGATATCATCTTTTTTAGATTCTACAACCGCAGCAGGTGCATCAACTTTTTTTTCTGCGCTGGTAGGGGCAAGATTCTCTAGTGCGTTTTCATTGTCAAGAGTTATTTTCATGTTATTTTCTAAATTGTTAATTTGTTTTGTTTTGGGAATTCCTCTAGGCATATTTTAAATTATTTAAGTTTGTTATAAGATTTCATAAAGTCTGATTCGTCCTTAAAGACACCTGAGCGAATCATTTGGCGAGCTTGAGATCTCTCAGCATCAGGAAGAGATGAAAAACCAACCTCAACTTTTTTATTAGCCGAGAAATTGCCCGCCGTTCTTGCTGGCAATACCGCTGGCTTTGTTATCTTTGGCGCAAAGCGAGCAGGGAAAGAGATTTCTGCTGACTTAGTAATTAATTCTAAGCGCTCCGAAAGATTTAACTCTGGGCGGGTTGTTCTTAAAATATCCTCTTGAGCAATAGCAAATTGCTTCATTTGATTATCAGTCCAAAACCATTGGTTACGAGCGCCCCATTCTTTTACTTCGGGCTGTACTTCAGGTTGAACGGGCTCTGGTTCTGGCTCATATTCTTTCAAGCGCAGAGTATTACTTTGAAGCTCTTGTCTTTTAGTAATTAAGGCATCGTAGCGGTCAAAATCACCATATTCACGGGCTTCTTTGATTTGAGCATCTAAAGACTGTTCTTCGCCTTTAAGAGAGCGCTCAAAGTTCATTTTAGCAATCTCGGAAAGCTTCTTCATTTCCTTGCGCATTTCTTCCATTTCCTTAGCGTTGGTTCTTAGCCTTTCGTTTAGGACTGGTGAGTTATCGCGAATAGTTGCGTTGAATTCTTTATAGTCTTTAAAAGGACGAGGCGAGCCGTCTTTATTCTTTCCGCCATAGAGCGATTCAGGAGACCAACCGTTACGCAAAGCAAAAGCCTTCTCGTCATCGCCGCTTTCTTCAGCGTCTTCGAGAGCTTTATTGACTACAAACTTTTTGATTGTGTCGCGCTTTTCTTTTGGCACTTTAGAAAAGTTTAATTTCTTTTCTTCTAGGGCCTGAACAACCAAGTCAACATCGTCAAAGTTCTCAATTTCTTGATGCGCTTCTTCCACATGTTCGACTTGCTCGATATTTTGATCTAAAATTTCTTCTGACATGATTAATTTAATTTGATTGATAAATGGCGCGAATTTCTTTCCAAGTGAGGATGCGATAAAACTGGTCGTCGTCTCCGTAAATATTCATTCCTGCGTAAGGTTTAAAAACTACAGTATCGCCAATTTTAGGGGCTTTCTTAATATTTGGAAAAACATTTTCCCCCATTTCAACTACAACACCAGTTGTTGATTGGAAAGCTTCTGTTTCGATTTTAGAAAAAGGAAGGAGGAGGGCGAAGGCAGAACCTTTTTTTCTGAAAGTTGGTTTGCCGTTTGTGTCTAATTCCTTAGTAATTTCAAGGCCTTCAGTTGGCTTCTCGATAAGGATAATTAACTCTTCGTTTAGTGGATGGTAATTTGATTTATTTGTCATCTTCTGCCCCCTTGTAGCTTTCAATCGCTTCAATTGTAGCTTTGAGGCTTTGACAGATTCCAATCGCTCTTTGGATTGAATCTTGGTCTCTATGGTAATTGCTGCCTAATTGTTCAAGGCAAGCATTCCTTTTGTCGGTAAGGACACCAATAAAATGTTGAGTAGCTGGATAGGAAGCCCACTCTTTAAATTCTTCTCGCGTAAGTTCAATCATATTTAAATCAATTTATTAATCAAAATGCCCTACTTTTTAAGGTAGGACGGAAGTACAAGAGGTTTCTATTCTGGCTCAGTTTTTATTTGAGATTGTTGCCTGATTATCGCCTCTTGTTCTCTTAACTGCTTCTCGTGGTCTCTTTGAGATATATTTTGAATATGCTCGTGACCCATCTTTGCTATTTGCAATTTTAGTTTTTGCTGTTCTAAGCCATACTTCATTTCGGCGTCACGTTTGCGACTTTCGATTTCCATAGCTTTGGTTTGTTGGTCTATTTGATTATCTAGAACATCAAGTTGCTCTTTAGATTCAGCTAAATCAGTTTCTTTCGCAATCTTGCCCGCATTAGCCAAGTTCATCATTGAGCGAGTTTGGATTTCAGCGGTTTCAGCTTCCATTTTTGCAATAGTTGCTTTTAGTTGCTCGATGTCTGCAAAAGCTTTTTGTGAGTCAATATTGTTTTTAGCTTCCAAAGCGGCCATTTGAGTTTGAGCTTGGATTTGAGCAATTTGCAAAGCAGGGTCAACTTGAGGCTGAGGAGGCACAACAAGCTTGTCAATATTCTCTACATTTGCCGCACCAAAGATTCTTTTGCGTAACTCGATTGGATCGGTGAAAGGATCTTGCAAGAATGTCATAAAGAATTGCGCCATTGCCATTCTCTGAAAGTTAGTGACCGCATCGATATCAGCAACTGGGCAAATATCATAGCCTTTCTTATCAAAATCACCTTTTACGTCAACATCAATCACAGGCTCGTCTAAAATCTCAGCGTACTTCTCATTTGTAAGAAATTTAGAATTCTCGTTATAAAGAAGGCGAAACTCGTCTTTTTCAGCTTTGTAAATACGTTTATAAATAGAGCGAAATTGTTTCATTCCTTGCTCAACCATTGAAATCATGGTTGTTGCTTGGATGTTGCCAGCGTTTTCACCAGAAAGAACATCGGAAAGCATTCCCAAACCTTTTCCTGCGTCAATCAAAGCTCCAAGAAGAGTAAAGAGAACGCTTGATGGTTCAGGGTGAGGAATTGGCACAATACCAGCTCTTAAGTCATCGCTTCCAGCATCGATAATTTTCCATTCGCCCGGAGCTAAAGCCATACGTCCAGCTTTAGTTTTACCAAAGCCTTTAGAAATAAACCCACCGCCAGTAATGTTTAAATGTCCCGCATCAATCAACTGGTTTAGAGTTGTGTTGATAGCGTTATTCATGTTCAAAAGCAGGTGGCCAAAACTCAAAGAAAAGAAAGAGCCATCAGGTGAAGGTATAAACGAATAATGCACAAAGTATTTTTGCGCTACAATGTCCTTAACTTCTTTTTTGCCGTTGTATTTAATGCTTTCTTTATCGAATCTTTTAACAATTCTAACAACCTTTGCACTTTCAGAGTGAACCGTTACAATATATGGCTCAGGAAAGCCATCATCATCTAAATCTAACCAAGTGTGTTGTTCTAGAAAGACGTGGAGCTTAGTGTTAGAAGAAACTTGCGTAGTTAAACGCATTTGGCTTGCTTGCTGTGTTGTGTTATTAGATTCTTCAGCGTCTGATTCAAAATCAAAGTCGAAATCATTAAACATCTCGGATCTAATCCGCTGCATTATTTCTTGCGGATAAAGCTCAATGATTTGAGTAACAATAGCTGAATCTATGTCTCTTGCGCCGTTGTTAATAACTAGTTTATCAGGGAAAATAAGTTCTGAAATTGGTATTTCTTTGATTGGGTCGTAATAAACTTTCTTAAAAAGGTCACCAACGCATGGCAATGAATTAACTAGTTTATCGGTGTCTTTTTCCCACCAAGTTTGCTCTTCCATTAACTGGAAGTTCATAGCAGTTGCGACTCTTTCACCACGGGCTTTCTTAGCGCCCACATTCTGCATTATTGGCTTGTTGTCTTCTGGATTCGTCATCGGAATTCCATCAGCATCTTTCATTTGTTGGCCTTCATCTTTACCAACAACCTTAGCCTTTACAACTTGGCCATCTTTTATGATTTCAGGATAGCAAGTAGCACCGAATTCAACGCAAGCATTGGCAATAAGTGGGTAAATAATATTTGAAGCACCAACCCAAGGATAAGTCTTTTGTTCAGAAATTATCATTGCAAGCTTCATTACTTCTTGAAGCTCTTTCATCCTAGAAGCGCAAGAAGACAAGTCGTTGTTATAATCACTAAAGACTTGTTGAGAGATTTCTTTTTGCGTGTTCTCGTTTAGAATCTCGCAAAGATTGTCAGCTTTCAAAATATCTTCAATCGTCAGCTTAGCATCTGATTCGGCGATTTCTAAATCTTGGTCAATTTGTTTTATTTCTTCCATTAATAGCCCGTTGTTGAATTGCGTGTCTCGTCATTAAGACGATCAAAATCTTCCTCGTAGTCATCATCAGACTCAGGTAAGGGGAAAGACACGCGCAATTCATCATCTTTTATGCGTGCTAGAGCGTCTAACATGTCGTCATGTTGAGGCGTTGGGAAAGTTAAATATTCCTCTTTAATAAAGATGTCAACTAGATTTTGCATCCTGCCTTCGTAATTTACTTTCATAATCTGACGCGGAATGTAAATCTTGCCCGCTTCGAAGTCTGGCACAAGTTTGCCGATACGATCAGTCTTAGCCATTTTACCCCCCAATTCTTTTATAGGGAAATGGTAGTTTAACTGGTCTTGCTTTTCTCTAATATGCTCAATATCTGCTTGCATCCCGTATTGCTCATAGCCCACATGCACAAATCCTTTATTAATATATTGTTTAACTAATTTAAATAAAGCTTCGGTTCTTTCTTTTAGATTCATGCGATCACGAATCATATCAACAATATAATAGTTCTGGTCATCACATGCCGCTATAACAAACATTACCGTATAATCAGAGGATTTCTTTTTTGAGTTTGCAGGGTCAACGATAATATAGATGTTACCAGTGTAAGCTTTTGACCAGCCGCCGTAGTATTTGAGCCAAGTTTCCTTAAAGTTTTGAAGGCTCGAAGCTGTAGGATTTAGCAAAAGTTGACATGAGAAAATGTACTCGCCCATAAGCTTGCGTTTCTTCTCTAAGTCTTCCTGACTCATCAAAACAGGTTTGCCATCCGCTGTTCCATCATCAGTGCAAGGGTAAATGCGAGGCGTTGCTATTTGTTTATCTAACATCACTTGGTAAGTATCGTTAAAGTGATAGCGTGTTCCAATGTAGCGAGTTAATCCGCCAGACGTTCCAAGGTTAGAAGAAAGCTCCCATTTCTCGGTTGTTTTGAATATCATCTCTGGAGTTGTTACGTTGCCATCAGTTACAACGTCATCATAAACCATCAAGAAAAAGTGCTTACCAACAGGCATGCCATCAATTAAGCCCCAAGCTTCAACCGTAGCCTCTTTTGGATTAGACTTCCTTTTAACAATTATGCCTTCATCTTCGCTCCATTTAGTTGCTTGGCTTGCAGGCTTCTCGTAAAGAATATCGGGAAATAAAGACTTTAGAAGTTGGTTAGTTTCAAGCTCTTGTTTTATCTGGCGCAAGAAGCCCTTAGCAAGGGGTCGAGTTGCAGAGAATATGCCAATAGTCACTTCTCTTGTCCATTCAGCTAACGGACTATCACCATGCGAGGCGAGAATATCTTGAAGAGATTTGCCAAAGGTTAGGATTGTGGAATTGTGGGTAGCTATATGATTTTCACCGATCAAATATAATCCGTCCTTGCTGTTAACTTGGATGCAAGAAACTGGAATCGATGCGACTTTTTCAATATTAATTATTTTGTAATATTTTGTTTGCTGTGGCTTTGAAACTGAGGCGAATTCTTGTTTCCTTACCAACCTAAAGCAAGGATAAGCTTTGGTAGCTTTAAATTGGACTTGGTAAAATCTGTTTCTTCCTTCTTTATATTTAACACTCCTTTCTTTAAAGGAAGTTTTTAACCCTAAAGAACTAGCTAATCTAAAAGCACCTTTCGCTAATTCGTAATTAGTATTGATGAAAACTGCCTGGGAATGTTTTTTATGACAATTGCCATCAGTATCCATCAAGCCTTGAAGTAATGCAAGCCTTTGTGATTCTGATGCATTTAAATAAATTTCGGGGATAGCTTTCTTTGTGTATATCCCTAACTTTCTTAGATTGTTCCTAAAGTCTGAAGTATTTCTCTTTCCAAGGATTCCTTTATCCACGGTAATCCTAACATAATTAGGGAGCTTATTATAAGTAATTTTATGCTTGGTCTTTGATAAGATTTTAACCATCTCTTCCCAATCTTGGTAACCAGAAGTTATTTGATTAGTTCCTTTACTGCCATCTCCAAGCCACGCCCCTAAAGCATAAGGGTCGATTGGCAATTCCTGCTCTTCTTTTATAATTGGCTTTGATACTTCAATTCTTGGGTAAACTCTAGTGCTAAATCTTTTAGATTTTTCAACCTGCTCTAATAATTCAAAAGTATTTAGCGTTACATTCTTAAAACCTTCTCTTAAATTAGAGTTGTTAATTCTTTTTTTTGAAGACTGTTGAATTGTCCAAAGATGTTCACCGCTAACCGTTACTGAATAGCCACAATCAAAATGCACTTTAAAACACTGCGCATCAGTGAAAACTTTAGTTTTAGCTAAAACTTTAATCTTGTTACCATTCGGGGAAAATACATAGTCACCAATATTTAAATTACCATGCTTTACCATTCCTTTCGGAGTCGGCACTAGTTCGTTTAAATCTATCGCTTTGTAGTGATTTCTACTCCATAAATCCAAGTGGTTGTTGGGCGCGACTTCCACTTCTTTACATCTATCTAAAAGCCATTGATTAGCGATATCGTTTCTTTTACATCCAAACCAGATAAGCCAGAATAAATCAGTGCGACAAAGTAAGCGGTTAAGCTTTACCTTTTCCACCTCATCCTCAAAGCTTTCTAACCTTTGAGCAAAGTCGAAATACTCTTGGAGAGTTTTATAGTGCTTAAGGGGTGAAGGGGTTAGAATCATTTATTTAAATTAAAGTTGTGGTGCTGCCAGTAAGATTCGAACTCACGACCCCTTGCTTTGGAGCTCCCGACCGGAATCGAACCGATAACTAGAATTTACAAAAATCTTGTTATACCGTTTAACTACAAGAGCGTTTTTTTAACCTACTGTTCTTTGACCACTCACTATTTGCCTTTCGACAAAGAATACACTTACAATATCTATAACTTGATAAAGTTCCGTGTGTTCCCTTGGCAATTTTATAGCCCCGCTCTAAAACGATGGTATCGTTTTAAATTATATTCTCGCATATAAACGTTATAAGCAATTCGTTCGAGTTCTGTTTTCATAAAAAAGGAATTTTTCGTTTCTTAAATTATAATAATAGCGCTCTACTTGTCAAATATTTGTTTGATAGGCTCTGCCAACTGAGCTATAGCAGCGTTATATTATATAATAATTTTAGGTTTATTCACTACGATATTGGAAGCCTCTTCAATTCGCGCCCCAATCCTTAGTTTTTCTTGAGGACAGTTAATGCCTAATTGATGCAACCAAGCTAGAATCCCTA
>Ga0181355_1000467_pt1 | contig 17381 bp, 39 predicted proteins | sample Fa13VDMM15DN_FD_130099 | JGI IMG/M metagenome (GOLD analysis project Ga0181355, IMG submission 130099) | Freshwater viral communities from Lake Michigan, USA - Fa13.VD.MM15.D.N | ecosystem: Environmental > Aquatic > Freshwater > Lake | place: USA: Michigan | collected 2013-09-23 | reverse complement strand
CATTAGGTTTTCAAGCAGGTGACAATATAACTACAGGAGCAGGTAACGTGTGTATAGGTAGCGGAGCAGAACCATTAGCAGCAACCGATAGCAACAAATTTGTAGTGGGTAGTGCAGCAATAAACGCAGGAGCAGTAGCAACAGAAGTATTAGCATCGAATAGAAGTTGGGCTGTAGTTATTAACGGAGTCGCATACAAAATATTAATGAACGCATAAAATAACTAAATTTGAACCATGACAACTTATAACTGGACAGTAACACAACTTTACACTGAAACAATCGAAGGAAAATCCGACTATGTAGTAACCGCCGTTTATGACGTAGTAGGAGTAGACGGGGATTATACCGCCTCACTAACAAACAATAACGCCCAATTTTCGACAGCCGATGTAACTACATTTATTCCTTACCAAGATCTTACCGAAGCAATCGTTTTAGGCTGGATAAAAGAAACTTTAGGCGAAAACGGTATTATCTCAATCGAAGCCTGTATACAAGGTCAAATCAATTCGCAGATCAATCCCCCTGTTTCACCCGTTAATACTCCATTACCGTGGGCTTAATAGAATCTAAAGAAATAATTAACCAAGCTCTTAACATTGCCATTCAAAGGGGCTGTTTTGGTTTACTTGAAGTGCAATCGATAGTAAAGGCATTGGAAACATTAAACGAAGCCCCAGACATTCAATTTGGGGAAATCGAAAACCTATGAAATCAGATCGCACAATATTAGAAATCATAATTGCATGGACGGGCGTAATAACTAGTTTTGTTACGCCGTTTCTTCCTTTGCTTCAGTTTGTAGCTGTAATCCTAGCTATAGCCATTTCAATAAAACAACTTATAAGACATGATCGAAAGAGTATTTAAAAATAGAAAAACTACGGCGCTGGGATTATTAATCCTGGTTATTTCGTTTGTGTTGGTATGGTTTGAGAAAGCCACATTAACAGAAGTTAGTCTATTTCTTACCGGTGGATTCGCTTTACTGTTTATGAAGGATCCTATAATTAAAAAAAATGAAACTAATTAAGGCCTTAATACTGGGCTGTATTTTATTACTAAGTGCCTGCAGCCCATTGCAGCAACTGCAGCGCCTACAAAAAAAACATCCTTATTTATTTGAGGTAAAACCAAACGATACCTTTTATGTACGGACATCCAAAACCGATACACTTCGATATTATAACAGTTCAACAGACACAATCCAATTAACTACGGACAGTCTTACTATAATGCAAATATTCACGCGCGATACGTTTCGTTATTATTATACGTCTAGGCCCTGCACAACTTTTGCAACTAAAACAGTAATGCAGCCCAAAACATTCGTACAGCCTGAAAGCAAAATAGAAACCTATCTTCTATATTTTGTGCTTATTTTTGCTATTGCTTTACTATGGAAAATGTTACGTTGAATGCCGAAGATATAGATTTCGATGAAAATCAAAACGAAGATCTAGCCAAGAGTCACCGTATAGAACAACTGTCTAGGGAAATTTCCCAATTACGGGCGCAAATGAATGTACCGCCAGCCCTTAGAAACGCAATCGGCGGACTGGGAATCGGTCAGGGATTAGGCGTAGGGGCTATGGGATCCGTAGCGCTTGGTTTTTTAGGTTATCAATTAGGCAAGGGAAAAGAAATAGACGCAAAACAAAAACAAGTTTTAGCCGGACAAATCCAAGCTAAGGCGCGTGAGCTTATTATGCTTCAGCGCGGCGAACAGGTAGAAGATGCTAAAATATCCGGGGTTATGTCAGCGGACGAACTTCGCGATTTTACTTATAAATCTTATCCGTTCGACGGAAAATACAAAGCATTAATAGGCCAGCCTGCAAAGTCTTTCCACATGATGGTATTCGGAAGGCCCAAGCAAGGAAAATCTATTTTTTGTTTCCAGTTAGCTAAGTACTTAACCAAGTTCGGAAACGTATTATACATAGCAGCTGAAGAAGGTTTTTCTGCGACCTTACAGCAGAAACTTACAGAATTTGGGGCCGTTAATGAACGTTTATATTTTGCGAATTACCGCAACTTTGAGCAGATCAGAGAAAACCTACGAAATTCAGATTATGAATTTGTTATTATAGATTCGATTAACTTTATCAATCTGGAGCCTGAAGACGTTGAAACCCTAAAAGCTGAGAATAAAAGTAAGGCATTTATTACCATACAGCAAGCAACTAAAAACGGGGCCTTCAGAGGATCGCAGCAATTCGCGCATAACTGCGATATTATAATCGAGGTAATTGAAGGGGTGGCAAACCATACAGGCCGATACGCGGCACCTTCTGAAATGCAAATATTTGATAAGCCCAATTTCAAAGGCAGCAAAAAAGAAAATAAGCCAGCTGCTAATCAATTGGAAATGTTTTCGGAATCAGCCGAGGATTTTTAAACACATAATAGGAACCAACGGCAACAAGCCCGGCGAATCCAAATAATTTTATTTTAGACAGTTTTACCTGTTTATCTATGGTGGCTTTGTTAGCCCTGTAGATGTTTATTAAGGCAGAACCGTAGGTAGGCGAAGTGGCGTATCCAGATAAACCAATAGCGCGAAGCTGGGCCTCAACGTCCTGCGCCTGTAATACAAATTTATAACGTGAATACGTTTTATAAAACTTTACAACGTCGCGTATACTTGAATAGTACGAAGGATATACGCGGAAAGCGTCCGTTATAGTCGTTTTAACGCCTCCAAAGTATTCGCCGGTACGAAGATTCACACTTTTGCCTTTCCAATCGCCTGAAGCCTTAATACCAAAATAGTTATTATATTTTTTTGCTAGCGTAGATTCACCGGGAACACCGGCAGCATTTGCGCTTTCAATAATAGACTGTACCAGTAATGTCTCAGGAAAAATACCATTCCCAAAACTAGCAACAGTCGCAGCTAGCGCGTGTTCTTTTATGAATTCTTCTCTGGTCAAAATTAGTCAAATTTAAAATCTAGATCCATTATTTTGGTAGGAAATAATACTTTAGCGGCCCCGGCGGCCACAATTCCGGAACCTATTTTTTTATTACCAAAATACACAATTGCACCTATTACAGCTGTGGCCAATCCGTTTACTCTATTGCTTCCTAATTTGCGCCAAGCCGGATCCGATTCGAAGGCTATTTTTGTAGCCTGTTCGTCGCTCTTGCCTTCCTTAATTGCTTGGTTATATGCAGCCATTCTAACCTTAGCAGCCTCAGCGCCAAGTTTTAACCAGTAATCGATAGTGGTTTTTTGAATGGTACGGTTTATAAGCAATCCAGTCCCTGCGCCTATTAGGTAGTCTTTGTTCATGTTATTTTAAAAATATTTTTCTAGCGTGCTTGGGAACTGTATACCCCGGAACCAAATAAGGCCCAACGTAGATAGTCTTAAACTTTCGCGCTGGTTCTTTCTTTGCAGGTGCTTTTCTTGCCGGTGCTTTCTCAGGGCCTAAACTTACTTTCTTTTTTACTGTAGAAACTTTAGAATCCCCTTTATTGAATTTTATTGTTTCATCTACTAAATTACTTATAAAGGCATCGCCGCGCTTTTCCATATCTTTACGAAGGTCGTCGCGATCTCTTATAGCGTATTTATCGGCAGAATTAAAAGGGAATCTATCCTTATTTTCTTTAGAATAACGGGAATAGGCCCAATCGGCAAACGCTTTACCTTTAGTTTTCTTTTCTGCCTTATCGCCGCGTATTTCGGTAATTATACCGCCGCCTGTTTCATCTTCAAAAATCTGAGTACGCACACCGCCGAACGCATCGTACTGTACCAATACCTTAAAAGGCTGGCCAAATAATTTCCCTTTAAGGCCTACAGGTAGCGCACCTATAAACCGATTCCGGCGAAAGTTAGTAGATCCTATAAACATAATTAGTCCTTAAAATAGTTTCTAATCGGAATAGTACGGAATACAAATAAGTTCGGCCCAGATCCACCAGTTCCGAATACTACATTATACTGGGTTCTATCCAGATGGTTTTCTGTCTGCTCAAACTGCAGGGATTCACCATCCGCCAAAGGGTAACCATTTACGCTAACAGGATCGCTGCCCGTAACGCGTTTGAATGTAATTGCAAAACAATCTGAAAAAATCATTTGATTTTCACCGACGTACTGCGTTTCATTAATAATGTCTATAGGTTTTATTATCATTTGCTAAATTTTTCGTATAGGTAATAAAAGCCAAAAAATATAAGGCCATATTTTAAGGCTTCAACTGTCTTTTTTAGTTCGTCGAGTTCTTTGCGAAGTTCGTCGATTTCGGACATTTGCCCTATGTTGGGCTGTTTATCCTGAATGCTTCCTAACATCATAACATTAACGAACTATCTTCGTAGTTTAAAAATTCAGGATCTACTTTAGGCTTGCGGCTTACATCTTCGAGAACTTCGGTTTCTATTTCTTTTTCAACAGTACGAAGTTTCTTAGATACAAAATAACCAATAGCAGCACCAATAATAGACGTAACGATTAAACCTTTCAAGTCCTTCATTAGAATTTGTATTTAATGTTTTTAGCCTTTAGTATTTTGTTTATTTCGCCGCGTTCTTTTTCGTCTAGCTCAGAAGTTAAAAAACCGCCTAAACTTGCCGTTTGAGTAGAAAATTCTATACGCCTAGAACCAAAGGCGATAATTAGCTTATTAACGTCTAGATCGTTATTCATACGACGAAATACTGAATATATCGATTCTTCGTCGGTTCCGAATAATACGTCGAATCCAGATGAATAAATAGTATCTGCAAATAACTTGTATTGAGAATCTACATAGCTTTGCTTCATGCCTTGCTTTTTAAATTCGTTTTGTTCCTGTAGGGCCACAACTGCAGCCGTAGAGAATCCCAATGCCTTTTTAACACCCCTATAAAGAAAGTAAGCGCCAACGCCTACAGCGCTGTATATAAGAACTTTCTTTGTGGTTACGTTTTTTGTAATGTCTTTTAGTTTCATAGCTTTTTTAAATAGTCTACAGCAGATTTATAAATAGCAGGTTTTTTTTCTGCTAAGTCTGCCAGTTTGTTCAAATTTGCGGCTAGATTAGGATCTACCTTCACCAGTCGATTGATTGCCGTGATTATATCTTCCTTACTCATAGTTTTTATTCCCCTACGCCCATGCGCTGCATTATCATTCCCAAGCCCTGAGAAAACATTTGGTTTGAATCTTGGGCCTCCTTAATTTTAGATTCCATTTCCCGGCGCAACTGTTCAAGTTCCCTTTCGTTGTTTTGCTTCATGTAATCCAACTGCATTTTTAACTTTTCGTTTTCGGTTTTTAATTCCGAATTAATCGAATGAATGCTTAAATACTGATCTACGCCAACAATGGCCCCAACGGGACTAGGCGCGGGCGCGGTCAGCTGCCCACTTAAGCCCCGTGAAGCAATAGGTTCTTCGGTTTTGTCTTCCCGAAATTCATTCCCCTGAATACTTACTTCGAATATTGCCGGGTTCGCCTTTGGCTTTCCGCCGCGCAGTATTTCGTTATTCTGGAATAAATAGATACGGTGAAATCCCGTATTATTTTTCAAAAATCTTTTCATATCGCGAATGGCATCATCTAAGCTGCGATCTTCGAATTTTCGTACTGTTTCACGATCGAACGTATTAACAACGGTAAAAAAGCGCATATCATTGTCGCGCATGAATTCGAGTATGTATTCGGGGTTTGTCATAGTTACTTTTTATCTGAGTAGTACGCGCGTATGGTTACGGCGTTACTAGCGCTTATAGATCCAACTGAAGGAAAATAAATATAGGAAGCCTGCCAGTTTATAGATTCAAAATCAGTAAAACTTGCTTTTCCTTGATTTATTGAACGTATCAAAGTATACAAAGGAAGCTCCGCAATTACTTCGCGTTTCAAATTACTAAGAACCAATACACCACCGGCTAATTGAGCAGCTACCAAATTATCATAGGCGCTGCCATTGTTAAATACCGGGGTTAAATTCTCACCAGATACACATTCAAGAGATTTCACGTCTGAATCGGTGAGCTGTGCGTCCGGCTGAAAATAAATAGGCGTAAAGGGTTGAGTAGTAGTAATAGGAATTACGATAGTTTTAGAGCGATCCCCTTCGATACAGCCAACGCCGCGAGCTTTGTCTGTATCAAAAAAGTATTTTATTAAAGGGGATATGATACGCATATACTTAGATTAAGTCGTAGTAAAGGTTAAAACAAGCAACTTCGTTAACTGTTAAGCCTGTAGTAGCAGTAAGGTTAACGTAGCAATCTGTCAAGTTTATAATTCTAGGCTTCAACATTACGATAAGACCGGCGTTATTTGCGCGGATTAAAGTAAAGTAAGGAACCTGATACATAAATTCTTGTTTTTGGTTATCGCGCAAAGTTACAACTATTCCTGTAGAAGTTCCTACGGTAGTAGCTCCAGAAGGGGCAACTGCTAGCTGAGTTTCTGTGAATGCTTCGATTCCGTAAACAATGATATTGTTTCTGGATAAGTTTGGAATGTCTTGGAAAAAATAACGATTTCCTACGGCCAAAGATCCGGCTAATTTAGCCTCAACGATCTGGCTTCTTTTAATTACTAGGTTATTCATGGTTTTTAAGGTTTTTTTACAAGTACAAATATAAACAAAAAAAGGCCACGTAAAACGCGGCCTAATTTTACTATGAGTTACTTAAATTAGTTTTTAGCGTTTACTACCAAATAACCACGTAATTCCAAGAAAGAAAATACGCTGTTAGAAGCATCATCAAACGCAATTGCAGCACCTAAGTTAATATCGATATTGATAGTCTGGCGACCGTTCAACGCGATAGGATCTAACACGTAGAAACCGTATAAACCGTTATCGTAACCGTTTACACCTGAGTTTCCAGAATAAGTATTCGCAGGAGTACCTGTAGTTCCAGCGGTCAATAAGAAAGCACTAGTCTGTGTAACTGGAGCGCGATAAAACGCACGCATAGGGAACGAAGGCAATACTTCGCGACGGTCAACAGTAAAAGACAAAGCACCACCATAAATAGCGCCTACGTTTACTGCGTTAGTACCTGTAAAGATACGGGGATCATCATAAGTGCAAAATTCAGCTGTTAAATACTGCAAATTAGAAGGAGTATCTGTACCGGCAACTTGCTGAAGACCTACAGCGATGTGAGTAGCAACGAATATGTCATTCAATTCAAGAAGGTTTTCAGTTACTTTAGGAGTAGCAACCTGATTCTTCTGGATAGAGAAAGAAATAACGCTGTTAGTGCTTAACTGCGTGATAGAACGCAAGTAAGACTGTGATAAATTTTCATAAGCGATTCCCAATTTTTGAGAAATGTAGCTTTTTTCTGCGACGATTTGATTCATTGGTTATTTTTTTTAGAGATATATTTTACAAAGATACGAATTAGAAATCCATTTCACCTGCATTACCTGCAGTAGTGTCGTAAGAATCTGAGCTGTAACCCATCATAGGGGTTTCGTCTGTGATTTCTTCAGCACCATTCAATAATACTTCAGTTCCAGAGATACCTAAAGGAAGGTTTTTCTTGATTAATCCACCGATAGATTCAGCGATCATACCTTTTCCGGCTTCTTTCAAAAAGATTCCTTTTTGGCCTTGTAGGAATAAACCAACTGCAACAGGTGCAACGTCAGTTAAGATACCAGCAGAAGCAGTAGCTCCGAATACAGAAGATCCGTCCGCTTTGGTTAGTAATTTCTGCTTTACATACGCAGATGTAGCAGCACCGGCACCGAGGCCAGCTAATTCAGTTAGGGTGTTTTTGTTAAATTTGATCATGGTTTATGTTTTTAGTTTTTATTTTGAGAAAGGTAAAAATTCTTCGTTTGGATCTTTGAAGCTGTCGTTACTGCCATCGCGGAAAGCAGAAACGCTGTCATCTTGAGGGCCTTTGTTAGTCGCTAATTCTGGGCCGTCTGTTCCTTTGTCTTCGGTTGGTGTTTCTTCTTTCTTTAAGAATAGAAAATAAACGGCTAAACCGATAAGCCCGTAAGTTATTAAATCTTTTTGTTTCATATTATTTGTTGTCGTCTGAGAAAAATAAAAAGTAAGCAGCAACTGCAGCGCCAACGGGCAAAATTAAGCCTGTTAAGTCGTTTCCTGTAGTAGCTCCGCCCGTAGGAGTGTTACCGCCAACTTGCGCAGGTGGAAAATCTTCCTGAGTAGAACTAGACAAAGCACCTACTAAACCTGTAACAATTATAACCGCGCAACTTTGCAAAATTGGAACCCACCAAGCTGCAGCAGCCGTAACAGTCGCTGTAGCTGTTATAGGTTCTGGAGGCACGATACCAATTCTACCAATGCTACCGGTGCCGTATTTTTTTAACCAAGGATTAAATACGTCTGAATCAGTAAAGCTAAAACGATCACCGCCTAATGCAGCACCAACAACGGCGCGAATGGCTAGGCCTAAATCTTTTGGAAAATATCTATTATCCGCAAATTTGCCTAACAAGTAGTTAAATGTTTTGTTTCTTGGGGATTTGGTTATACCTTCTTTTACTGCAGCGTTAAACGTATCTACGTTACCGCCGTAATTTAAAAACATAAGTTCTATGTCGCGATATTTAGCCTTTCCTGCTTCTGTAGCAGCTGGATAAATGATAAAAGGAAATTTTCTATTAATGTCGGGTAATCCTGCAGTTATAAACGCCTTGTTTTTTACAAAATTATCATTTTCAACAAATGCAAAATCGGAATTTGGTTTAGTAATGTTCCTAGCTTTCCACTTTGCAAATTCTGCTACATATTGGTTAGGTGTTGCAAATGTCTTTTTTGTTAATGGATATTTAATATCTGCATTACGTTTTAATTCCGCTAAGGCTGCAGTATATTGAGACTTCAAACCCTGATCTATTTTACCTTCAGTATTAAAGGGACTAATCGCGTATAACATATCCGCAAGTCCGCCACGATTACCGCTAATTAATTCACGAACGATACCGCGCGCTGTAGAGATTAAAGGGTTGAACTGCTTTACTTTTATTTCTGCCTTTTGCGCAAAACTTAGATTTACCCCTGAACGATCGGCCCAGTCTAAAGAACCTATTAAATTACTAGGCCCTGAAGTAGTTACTTGCCTTTTGCTTATTCCGCTTATTAAACTGATTTTCATAATTTCATTAATGGGTTAAAAACACCGTTTATTTTTCTGTTAAATTTATGTGCTGCCCGTTTTTCGCTGTTAAACTTTCCCCATACCGCGTCTATAATGAAACCTGAATCGGTGGTAACGTATATATGCTCAGGATCTTTGTTATTAGGATCGTAGGAAGCGTAGGTAAAACGATAAGGAATTTTTAGGTTCGTTAATATAGCAGCTGTAAATAATGAGTAACTTTTGCAATCCCCTACGCGTGTGCGTAATAATGCAGAAGGAAGTTTAACCTTTTGGTGGTCGCCGTCCGCCTTATACTTAATCTGTGTTTTTAGAAAATTGAAAATATTTAAAGCCGTTTGTCTATCGGTTAATCCTTTAAACTTTTTAGACAGTTCTTTGGTTTGCATAACGGCAGCAGGTACGGCAGCTTCAATAGCACGCTGCAGCTGTAGGTTTGTACCGCTCGCCGAAATTGTAATAACCTGCCCGGGCTTACCTATATTCATATTAGCTAAAATCTACGGCACGTTTAATAACTGCAGTATCAAAAGTGATCTTATCTTTAATGGGAATCAATCCACCTGCAATAGCGATAGTGTAATTCAAAGTAAGTACAGGAAATTTGTTATTCTGTATATTATCGATTACCGCTAGTATGGTTCCAATGCTAGAAAGTTTTACGGGTAACGCTACCAATGTAGTAGAATTGGTTAATAAAAACTTACCAGATTGATAGATACCGTATTCATTTCCACGGTTATCGATTAGGTTACCGTATATATTGGAAATAGTAAGGGAACCGCCTACAGGGTTAATGATTTCAATAACAGGAGTAATAATAGCTTGACGTGAAGCCTTGTCTATTTTAAATTCTACTCTATTAACGCCTATAAATAAGTCTTGGACAGCCCTGCGCAATTGAAGCGCACGGAATGCCAAATATCCAACCGTTCCAACGGCCGCAACTTTTAATGCTTTTTTCTGATCCACGATACAAAAGTCGGCAGATATTGAATAAAATTATACAATAAATTTGGTTAGTTCTCAAAAAGGTATCATTTTTGTCACAGGATGAACGATATAATACATTTAAGGATTGCCCGGTCACTTTACGACATCATAAATAAATTATCGCATGAAACGGGCCTTAGTAAACAGGATGTAATACGACAAATGATAATTTCGCAACTTGAAACCAAGTACGGCGATAATATTATGATGAATATGAAAGACGTTAAAACACAAATAAAAAAAGAATATGAGACTACTAAAATTTCTAGCCGCGTGGATCCGTTACAAGATTAACCGTACACGCGAAGTACACGAACAGCCCCTTTTAAAGGATTTGCTAGAAGATGACCGCCACGATTTTTGTATCGTATGCGCCGAATTATTTTACAAGGCACACAAAAAAGATAGGTTTTGCTGTGTAATGTGCGAACGTGAATTTTTTTATAAAGACAAATAATATGACCGAACAAGAGTATTTAGGAAAAACGTACCGGGCCTTTATTAAAAAGTATGGGGATTTACCCGTATTTAAAAACTTTGAATTCCCTGATCGACAGCTGTGGGCCTTAGATTCTAATTTTGAAATGTGGGCCTACAGAATGGACGAACTAGATTTCGAAATGAAATTTGGATTTTTTAGCAGCCCCACCTGTTTTGTAGTACACGATAAGTATAGCGAAAAGGAGCAAATCGAAATATTTAAAAACAGCCGTTACAGTACGGATGTAATAGACGAAGCTATGATAGAGGAATACCAAGCCCGGCAATGGGCGCGCTTCGATTCACACGAATACGAAAACTTTCAGGCCAATACGGAAATAATAACTGAGGGCATGATAGAAGTTCGCGAGTATTACCCGGATAATACGTTACGCTGTCGTGTATTAATAGACGAATACACCGGCGAGCTACAATACTCAGCCAACTACACCAGGGGACAGTACACAGACGCGGACACAGGTAAAACTAGAAGCTACCTAAAAACCATGGACAGATACCAAAACGGCAAATACGTTTTAGTAGAACGAAAAAGGGTAAATGATCGGCAGCGCTGGGTTGTTATTATGCCTAGACATTTGTCCGGTCAGATTCTAGAACAAATATATTTAAAAGCTATATACCATGCAAAGCGCACCCAAAGACCTAATAAATGAAATCCTCGGTTTATCGAATGCGAATCTTTTATTACGCGACGAAATACAACGCCTACGCGATGAAATCCAAAGACTGGAGCTGGAAGCCGAAGTTCACAAAATTAAGCAGCACCCAACCCCCCCAATGGAAAAACTATGAGCCTACAAATTAATATCGGCGTTACACCCGGGCGTGAGTATATGCTCGAATTTATGCTAACTAATCTGGACAGGGTTTTAGATTACTGCAATATGAAACACGAAACCTATATTTCGTTACTGTCAGAAGATCCAGCAGAAATAGAAAATAGGAATATTTCGCACCTTTACGATTCAATAGCATTCAGCGAAAACAGCCCCTTACACGAAAGATATAATGATATAATTTCGTATAACCCGGAGCGTAGCGATTGGATCCTGAAGCTGGATATGGACTGTTTGGTATCTTATGAGTTTTTCGGGAATTACTTGGATAATAAAAGTAAGCAAGGAATAGGCTTAATAGGATTCACTAGGTCCTTATGTTTTGAGCCTGCAACTATGCGCTGTAAGGAAGTAAATAATGTAACGGCACCAGCTGGTATCCTGTTCGTTCACGCAACTGTCGCAAAAAGGTTTTTTTCTGAAGGTAGCGTAGACGGCGTATTACTGCAGCGTATACGATCTATGGGCCTTTCTTTTATACTTGATGAAGGCGACGCGTGTATAATGGATTTTAAGGATGGCCTAAACGACTGGGGATATGACGAAATAGGCGGTAAGGAATTATTTTAGTATATTTGCATACCGTTCGATTTTTCCTATACTCGATGTTTGACAACAACCGGAGCGCCCCCCAGAGATGAGGGGCGTTTTTCTTTGCTCAAAAAAAATGTGAAAAATTTTTCAAAAAGTTTGCAATTATAAAAAACGTGTTTATATTTGCTCTTGTCAAACGGAAAACATTATGAACGAATTACTATTATTCCACAAAGAGTTAAGCGCCTTCAACAAGGCTAGAAAGCAATTATTCAACCCCTTAAAGGTTAAAAACATTCGACGCGATAAACAATTTGTTTATATCGAATTTGAACTTATCAGCCCTACTCAGGCGTTTGTGTTGGGCCAAATTTGTAAAAGCATTTAAAAATAAATTATGGCACGATATAACAGAACTAGCTCAATGGATTTTTATGGATCTATGAAAGATTGGGGATATGATAACTTAGAAGGTGACCTTTTAGACAAGTATGAAAACTTTGTAGATGAGGAATATTCAAAACATCAAGAAACCAATATGCTAGAAATAGCTAGGGCATTTGATGCCGGAACTATTAAGAGAAACGGTCTTGGATATTATAAAGAAACCTATTTAAACGTAAAATTATGTGCGGAATAGTAGTATTTTTCGCAGTAGGCGCAATGATTGGAGTAGCTGAGCTATTACTATACATTAAAAAGAAATTATGATAACACCAGAAGAAAATGCAACCCGTTTAGTACAGAAGTTCACCCCTTCTGTACTGGGCGAATTAACAACTAAACAGGCGCAACAGTTAGGCGTACTAGCTGCTAATTTGCACCTAATCGAAATATGCAAACCTGAAACACCGGTAGAAGAACGAACGTATTATTTTAAAACACTAAGCGCAATTAACGAAAAATATGGAAACAAATAAATTACACCGGTTCCGATTTCATGTACCGGCAGAAAAACAAGAAACTTTATTAAACCCAAGCGCAGAACTTATGCAGCTTATTGAAAGCAGCGTAAAGATTTTACCGGATATTAATATGATCCAGTTTACAACTTCGAACTGTGGCAAGACTACAGCCCAACAAAGATTAATCAAATACCTAATATACACACTATGAGCAATTACGAGGACGCATGGAACGCGCTAAAGATAGCGTTAATTTCCACAGAACAGGAACTAAAGGAAGCAGCTGCTAAAAATTCTGATCAGGTAGAAAATCTACCTACTCAAATGCGAATGCTTTACAAAATGATGTATTTAATAAATCACATCGAAGAACGCACCGGAATACAGGGAACAATAATAACACCATAAAAAACACATATAAAAAAACATCATGGCTACACTAATCAGTTTATCAATCGACACGAAGAAAATTTCTAAGAAAAATCTTCACAAAGGGCAGTACTTAAATTTAACTATTGCAATCAATGACCAAGTAAACGACTACGATCAAAACGTATCGGCTTGGATTTCACAAACGGCAGAAGAACGCGAAGCGGATCAGGAACGCCAGTACATGGCCAACGGTGCGACTATCTGGACAGATGGCAAAACATTTATGCCTAAAAAAAAGAACGCAGCAGCTAAGCCAAAACCAAAGGGTAATAAAGCCCTAGCAGACGACGACAGTTTACCTTGGTAATTTTTATTTTCGTTTGAGTTTATGGGCCGGGGTTAATAGCTCCGGCCTTTTAATAACTATGAAACACGCAAGTTTATTTTCGGGAATAGGCGGATTCGATCTAGCCGCCGAATGGATGGGGTGGGAAAATGTATTCCATTGCGAATGGATGGAATTTCCAAGAAAAGTATTAGATTACTATTGGCCAGATGCCGATAGCTACACAGACATTTGTAAAACTGATTTTAAAAAATATGCAAACACAATTGATATTCTCACCGGTGGATTCCCTTGCCAACCATTCTCAACAGCAGGAAAAAGAAAAGGAACACAGGATGAACGCTACCTGTGGGGCGAAATGCTACGAGCAATACAAGAAATTAAACCCACATACGTCATTGCGGAAAATGTCTATGGTATCACGAATATTGATGGCGGATTGGTATTCGAGCAGGTGTGCCTTGACTTGGAAGCTGAAGGGTACGAAGTACAACCGTTTGTTATTTGCGCTGCATCCAAAGGCGCACCGCATAGACGAGACAGAGTTTGGTTTGTCGCAATTAGGAATGTTACCGACACCAATTGCAGGGGATTGGAAGGGACAAAGAAGATCAGACGGGACAGCATCAATGTTGAGCGGCAAAGCCAGTCTGGGAATGTTACCGACACCTTGTCGGTTCGATTACAACAGTGCAAGGACAGAGCAGAAATGGGAAGAGGACAAGAAAAAGTATGCGGACAAAGGAATCAATTTACAAATGGGGTTAAAACAAATGGCAAGATTTCAAATGCTACCAACACCAACTGTAATGGATTCAACCAACGCAACAGCAACAATGAAATCAACACAAGTAAAATCCGGATCGATGCACTCTGTAACATTAATCAGAGCGATGACGATGGGAATGCTTCCGACACCTCAAGCACAAGAAGGGGAAAAAATAACGGGCAAGGAAAATCAAGACTCTATGACAAAAAGAGTTCGTCAAATAACTGGGACAACTTCCCAACTCAATCCCCAGTTTGTGGCGGAGATGATGGGATTTCCACCAAATTGGACGGAATTACCTTTCCAAAGTGGCGCGCTGAATCAATCAAAGGATACGGAAACGCAATAGTACCTCAAGTAGCATTTGAAATATTCAAGGTCATAGAACAAATGAAAAACTAACTTTGTAAGATCATGGCTAAAAGACAAGACAGGAAATATAACTATCCAAAAGGGTATATAGATAAAAAAACTGGTAAGGCAAAACGCGGCTTTATGTCCCCTACTCAGGGCGCTAGAATATTCGTTAAGGGAAACGTAGATGAAATTAAAAAGGGTAATATTCCCTACGCTAGTTTAACAGCGCGTGAGAAAGCTGTTTTTAATGGCCTAACAAACCCCAGCAGTCAAAACACATTCTACTTTAAAGGAAAACAGTTCTATGATCCTACAGGGGCTGTAAGGGCCGAATTGAATCAGGATCCTGCAACTGAAGGCAAACGAAATTTAACTAACCTATTAAGCGATCAGGATTTTAAGGAAATTTTTAATAAGTTTATTTCTCCGGGTAAGAAGTCCGACCTTTTCAATTTAACACAGAAAGAAATTGTAGACGGTAAGGCGTTACCTTACAGAACTAAAGGCGCAACTAATCTAGATTTATCTTCTAGGCTTAAACGATTAATTCAACGGGGTTACGGCGTTAATGTAGACGGCAAGACAGGCAAGGAAGCGCTTGAAGCATTGCGCACGTTTGAGATGCGATCTATTGACGACGCACTAAAAGGAAAAAAGAATGGTAACGTACAAATATTTTATAAGGGTGCGAAGTTTAACCCGGTAACAAAACAAATTGAAATCAATACGGATGACGCGGAAACGGTCAATTTTGATGATACAGTATGAAAAAAAACACGAGTGTAGTCTTTCGATCGGTAGAAAGCGTAAACAATCGAATTGATTACTTGAAACGAAAAGGAATAAAGTTCAAAGTATACAGTTCACAATATTCGACAGTAATTGAATCCAACGGGCAGAAGATTCGATATGTAACGCAGGTATACGACAACCGCGTATTTATGTGTTCTAAGATGCTGCAGAATCATTTGAGGGATTCCGATATAGAATACATCCAGCAGGCAACTTGGAATACTAAAAACTACGACAGTATGCCGGGATTAAAACCGGGTAACTACGGTAAGGTAATAAATATAGATATTAGCGGAGCCTATCCCAACTGTTTAAAAAACCACGGGCTAACAAACGATAAGGTATTTTCTTTTTTGATGGATTTAGGAAAAAAAGAACGGTTGCCTGCAATTGGAATGATCGCGAAGAAAACTATGGTATACGAATATGATCTAGGGGAATGTACAGACGTATACGAAGAAAATGGCAAATATCAAAAAGTATTTCACTACATAGTATACCAGATTAACAAGGTAATGGAGGCCTGTAAACAAATCGCCGGTAAATATTATTTATTGCATTGGGTGGATGGTATATTTTTAGAACGCTTTACGCCTGAGCATATAGTACAGGAAATTAAAAACGTACTGGATGAGGCCAAATATTTATACAAGTTCGAAAAAGTAGACAGGTTCGAAATAATTCGCAAAGATCAGAACATTGAGATTCAGATGACTAAGAATGGCATAAATAAGAATTACAAGTTTATAGACAACAATATGTTAAATTTGTATAACAGAATCGCAAGACGTTTAAACGATGACCTGCCTATCGATGACCGAAATTTATCACCTGATCTACAACGATCCGGAAGCGGCGCGGACGAATTTTTTACGGACTGGATCGCATAACTTCAAACCGTGGTATAAAAATTCTAGGCAGGCAATGATGAAATACACCCTAATAAAAAACTTTTTAGTATTCCCCGAAAAATATGACGTATATAGCAAGCTCGAAAAAATCGCCGAAGTTTCAGATAAGCGATTACCACCGAAGAAAGGCCCGGAGCCTGTCGGTCAATATAAACTATTCTAAAAGCCCCGGTAAGAAGTTAGACGTATTCAAGGACGGAAAGAAAGTAGCTTCGATAGGTGCTTCAGATTATTGGGATTATATTAGTTACTTGAAAGCGGAACAGGACGGCCTATTTCCTAAAGGGTATGCAGAGCAGCGCAGAAGGCTGTATAAAATTAGGCACAAAAAAAATAACAAGCCCGGAACGCCGGGATATTATGCGTTAAATATTTTATGGTAATGAAAATAGATTTACATAGAATTAATTCCAACGAACATAGCACCATAGGCGTGTTAAGTATTAACGGCAAGTTCGTTTGTTTTACTTTAGAAGATCAGCAGCAGGACAAAAAGGTAATGCACGAAACCCGTATACCTGCAGGCACCTATGAAATTACACTTAGAACTGTAGGCGGATTCCACGATAAATATTCTAGGCTATTCCCAGATATTCATAAAGGCAGCCTATGGATTAGAAATGTGCCGGGCTTCGAATATATTTTAATTCACATAGGCAATACGGATAACGATTCTAGCGGCTGCATTTTAGTAGGCGATACGATAACGCAGAATGTAAGCAATCGAGGCAATATAGCAGACAGTACAAAGGCTTATAAGCGTTTATATCCGCAAATAGCAAACGTACTAAGCAAAGGCGTAAAAGTATATATACAAATATTCGACGGGCTTTAAACCCAAACCCCCGGACAAACCCCCCAGCCGGATAAGTAGCATCCCCCCGTACAAATATTTATCTGGAGCCGGTAATTTGTAGGCCCGGTAATTTGTCCGGCTGTATATTTTAGTGAGCGTAT
>Ga0181355_1000466_pt1 | contig 17413 bp, 16 predicted proteins | sample Fa13VDMM15DN_FD_130099 | JGI IMG/M metagenome (GOLD analysis project Ga0181355, IMG submission 130099) | Freshwater viral communities from Lake Michigan, USA - Fa13.VD.MM15.D.N | ecosystem: Environmental > Aquatic > Freshwater > Lake | place: USA: Michigan | collected 2013-09-23 | reverse complement strand
GATAATGCTGTTTCTGTAACAGCTTATTATAAGCCAGAAGAGCTTGAGTCTCTTAAGGTTTGGCTAAAAGATAATTACGAACATAATATCAAGAGCGTCAGCTTTCTTTTGTTCAAGGATCACGGTTTCAAACAAGCCCCATATCAAGAAATCGATGAAGCTGCATATTTAGCAGCTAACGCAAAAGTTAAACCTTTAATCAGTATTACAAACAATAGTTCAGAAATGCTAGATATGGCCGAATGTGCTGGCGGCGCATGTCCAATTAGATAACATGTCAATCGAATCGGTTATAAATTTTTATGATAAAAATGCCGATATAATTAAAAACAATTATCAGCCTTATAATGCTGTTATTCTTCACCCAAACGTAGAACAACACTTTATAAGGCTTTTTTCTTTTGCAGGACTTAAAAAAAACTCAAAGATCCTTGATATAGGTTGCGGCAATGGATTTTTATTAAATCAAGTCTGCATACAATTTAAAGACTGCGAACTTCACGGTTTAGACGTTAGCTCAAAGCAGCTTTCATACGCTAAAAATATTAAAACTTATCATGGAGACATTGAAACCATTGATATAAATGAAAAGTTTGATTACATATTTTGCATGGAAGTTGTAGGTTATGCCGCAAATCAAATAGAAGTAATAAATAAAATGTTGTCCATGTTAAATACAAACGGAACTCTTATCTGTTCTTCTTTTATTTATGAAGAGATAGACACTTGGCGAAGAGATATAATAAAATACAAAATCAATCAACAAAATAAAGAAGACGGCTGTTGTTACGGTCAGATATCGATAAACGAATTAAATAAAATCGACATCAGAACTTATGATAATATTAAAATAATAAATTCTAATTATTTTAATTTCGCTGAAAAACGCGGTCTTTTTTGGAAAAGAGAAGAAGTACTCAAAAAACATATTCTTTTCAAAGTTAAAATTTGAAAAACATTTTCACAAATATAACATAAATTACATATAAAAAATATGAACAAGACCATTACAAAGAACACAGTAAAGAACACCGCAAAGACTACCGCTAAGGTCGTTGTTGCTTCGACCAAGACTGCAAAGCCAGCCGGTAAGCCAACCGCTCCAGCGAAGCCAAGTGGTGGCAAGAAGAAGTAATAAACAGTAAAAACAAAAAAAGCCGCCCTAAAAAGCGGCTTTAATTTTTTCTACACATCATTAAATTAGTGTAATTAATTTTAACGCAATAGTATGAACATTACAATCAAACTGCTAATTAAACATTTGTTAACTCTTAAATAATTTAAAAATGAATATATCAGTTAATTTTAGCAGTGAAATTCGAGGGTCAAAAGATAAGAAAACTTTAAACAAGCCTTTTAGAACCTCTAAAGGGCCAAAGAAGTTTTCTGTTTATGTCAAAAACGAGAAAGGCAACATTGTAAAAGTTAATTTTGGCGATCCAAACATGGAAATTAAACGCGATGACCCTGCTCGCAGAAAAAGTTTTCGCGCTCGTATGAAATGCGACACAAGCCCCGGCCCTCGTTGGAAAGCTAATTATTGGTCTTGCAAGATGTGGGAGTCTAAAAAATCCGTAACAGATTATACCTCAAGAGGCTCTATTGATGATGTGATTCACCAATGGGATGGAATTACATTGTGGGAAGAATCTGATCTTTTAAAATTAGCTCCTCACCTAACTCAAGCCGAAGAAATTACTGAAGAAACCGAAACTCAATCCGAAGATATAAGTGAAGAAGTTGCCGAAATGGCAATGGCTCAATTGGCTTATATTTCAGACTATTCTAAAGATTTGCTTGATAAACTCCGCGCAAACCCGAAGATGTCTGAAGAGATTGAACCTTGGGTTCAAAGCAAAATTACTTTAATGGAGGATTACTTATTTTCTATTTATAATTATCTTATATATTCTCAAAAAGCAGAAGAAGATAAAAATGTAATTGAAGCTGGAATGAGAATTCTAAACATTAACACTTCATGCAAACATTATAATAGCGAAGGAATCGTTAAAGAAATTAAAGATCTTCCTGATGACATGGGAAAAATAATTGCTTATGAAGTTATTAACGATGGAGCTAATTTCAAAAAAGGTGATATTTTAACAAAAACAATAGATCAAATCAAAATCCTAGAAGGTAATAAATAACATGAAATCAAATTTAAAATTCGATAATAAAAACTTTATCGCTGAAGTCTCCATCTCTAACATAATGGAGGAAGATGAAGCGGAAATGCATAACGAATATATGAGCGAGTGTATGCTCAAAGACGAATCTTTGATCAACACTGCCGGAATGAGTACGAGTGACGCTAAATACATGTGCGGAATGTCATATATGAAGAGTCGCTCGATGCTCACTGAAATGGCTGGTCAGTTGACAGAAAAACAAAAAACTCTACCTCCAGCACTTCAAAAAGCTATTCTAAAAAACATGCAAAAAAAAGGAAAGCTAAATGAAGAAGGTAAGAAAGAAGCTGGAGAAACACCAGAAGATGAAAAGTCTGAAGCTGCTCAAATCCCAGTATTTCCTCAAGAACCCGCTCCTTCAACTGGAGAAATAAATCCACACCTTATGAACGAAGGAATTAAAATTGATGAAAAACTAAAAGCCGAACAAGAAGCAGCGGCTCCAAAAAATCCAGGTCTACAAAGCCCAACTTTCAATTCAAAAACAGCATAAACAAATCAAATTAACAACCGCTGAACAACCGCTGGGCAACCAGCGGTTTTTTTCGTTGACATCTCCAAAGTTTGATGTATCGTCCATAAGCATGGAAGAAGTTCCAAAAATAAAAAAGCCTAGAAAAAGGGTCAAAGATTTTTACCCTTCCGACGTTATTGAAAGAGTCGTATTTCCTATTCAGAACAATAATCTGTTCTGGAAAAAGGAGAATGCACTTTTTAAAAAGTTAATTACAAAATATCCAAATAAAGATTTTTGGAAGAAAACTCAATTAAAAACTGTTCCTTCTTTAGCTATTTATATTAATATTGAAGCGGAATATCTAAGATTAAAGTATCAAGAGTTTCATTTTCAACCAGAAACAATTAAAGAAGAAATAAAGCTTGGAGATAAAGTTGGAGAAGATTATAATACAACAAAGAAACCGAAATCACTGAAAGACTTTTTAAAATGAAAAAGAAAGAAAAAGAAGAAGTACAACAAAGTAAGATCTTAACGTCGCAAGAGCAAATGAGCAGTTTTTTAAAATCGAATAAAGACTCTCATTACAATTTTGAAGAAACAATTGAATATCGCGTTTCAAGTGGAAGCCTTTTATTTGATTATAAATTAGGAGGAGGTTTAACGACTGGCCTTCATCGATTCATTGGCGTTAACGAAGGCGGAAAGACGAGTTGCGCTCTTCAATTCATGAAGAATTTCTTGGATCAACCTACCAAAAGAAAAGGTTTTTACATCAAAGCTGAAGGACGACTCGGCAAAGAAATGGTTGAGCGGTCAGGCATTAAATTTGTATTTTCTGCTGATGAATGGGTAGAAGGGACTTGTTTTGTTTTTGAATGTAATATTCATGAAACTGTATTTGATGCGTTTCGAGAGCTTGTTCTTAAGAATGACGAAAATCTCAGATATTTTTTCCTTCTTGATTCTGTAGATGGCCTCATTAGAAAAGGCGATTTGGATAAAACTTTTGAAGAGTCTCAGAAGGTTGCTGGTGGAGCAGTCATTGCTGCTGACCTTATGAAGCGTTTATCCATCGCTTTACAAAAGCGTGGACATATTGCCGTATTCATTTCTCAAGTTCGTGCTGACATTAAACTTGATCCATATAGCAGAGTGCCAATTCGCCAAACAACTGCCACAGGCGGAAACGCTTTGTTACATTTCGCTAACTGGATTGTAGAGTTTGATCCTAGATTCAAGGGCGATCTTATCCTGCAAGATGAAAAAGCTAATTACGACGAATATAAAAATCCATACACTGGTCACATCGTAAGAGTTACCGTCAAGAAATCTCCTAACGAAAAAACTAATTCTGTTATTAGATATCCAATCAGATACGGAAGAAAGAACGGCACTTCTAATTGGATCGAAAAGGAAATATTTGATTTTCTTTTAATGTGGGGCTTCGCAGAACAAAAGGGAGCTTGGATTAATTTTGACGAAGACTTTCTCAATATTTTGAAAGAAGCTGGCTTTAATGATTTTCCTGAAAAGATTCAAGGCACTGCTAAGTTTGAATCTTTGATAAACGAGAACGTACCTTTAAAGAAATATCTATTTAAATACATTAGTGATAACATACTAAATTTCTCAAATGGAATTTCTGACGCTGAATAACAAAAAAAAACGTTGTAAAAACTTAAAGAACTATTTAATAGATTGGGATTCTTCAAGTAGAAGCAAGTTGCAAAAAAAAGTTAAAGACTTTTTATATAAATATTGGTCTCGCAGTATTGTATTCGAAGAGTTTCCTGTAGTTGGTACTCGTCTGTCCTTGGACTTTTATAATGCTAATAAAAAAATAGCCATAGAAGTTCAAGGTAGACAACATCAAAAATACATTGAATTCTTTCATTCTGATAAGATTAATTTTCTGCATCAATTAAAAAGAGACAGAAAAAAAGAGATTTTCTGCGAAAAGAATGGTATAATTCTTGTTACGATTTTTGAAAACGAAGAAGTCACAACTTCTTTATTTGAATCTCAAGGTGTAATATTATAATAATAAATGAAAAAAGAACAAAACTCGGAAAATTTCAAAAATTTTAAAATACCCGAGAATTATTTTAATAAATTCTTTGAGTTCACTGGATCGGATGATTCGTCTAAAGGCTTTATAGTTGCTTACGTTTCGCAGGATGGCTGTCCAGTAATTTATACTAAAGTTGCAAGCTCCATCGTAGAGATGGGCCTAAGAAAAGCTTTAGAAAAATATTTAATTGAAGCCGAAAATAACGAAGAAAGCATTGACATGGACAACGAGTAAGCGTATTCTCTGGAAGAATGATCTTCTCTTACGAGTTAGAAACACAGTTGCTGGCTGGATTGCTTAAGTATCCAGAAAAGTATTTAGAAATATCGGCCTTCATTTCAGAAAAAGATTTTTGGAATGAAGGTTCTAAAATTAATCGTACTCTTTTTAAAGTACTAAAACAAGCCGTCGAGAATGGAGAAACGATAGATGATATAGTTTTAACACAACGTGTTAAAAGTTTAGGAATATCATTTGAAGACAATATAGAGCCTTTAGATTATATTCAATCTTTATCTCTCCGTAAAATTGCTAAAGATACCGTTTCGTCTACAGCAAAAGAACTTAAGAAGTTCACAATGAGACGAGAGATACATTCTTGCTGTTCTGATATCGGCAAGAAGATGCGTTCTCTTCCTTCTTCGACTGATTACGCTGGAATCATCGAAACAGCGGATGAAATCTATAACGGTCAAATCAATCTTTATGAAACAGGAGTAGATAGACCTGTAAATATTTATGATAAGATGGAAGATCTTATCGAAGAAAGAGGTAACAATCCAATTGATCAATTCGGTTATGAAGGCCCGCATCCAAAACTTCAAGGTATGTATGGATCGCTGCTTAGACCGGGAAACATTACAGTCGTTGTCGCTCGTTCAGGTGTTGGCAAAACGCAGTTCTGTTTAGATTTTACTACAAAAGCTTGCGCTCGTTATAATTTACCTCTTCTGCATTTTGATAATGGAGAAATGAGCGAAGAAGAATTGATAAATCGCCAATGCGCCGCACTTAGCGGAGTCCCTTTGCATTTGATCGAAAGCGGAAACTGGCGTAAAGCTGGAGAACCTATTGTTGAGAAAATAAGATCAGTATGGAGTAAAGTACAAAAGCAAAAATTATTTTACTACAATGTTGGCGGCATGAATGTTGATGCTCAAATCAATCTTCTTAAACGTTTTTATTATGCTGAAGTTGGCCGTGGCAATCCTTTGGTTTTTAATTTCGATTACATTAAAACCACTTATGAAAATTCTTCTAACAATAAAAGCGAATATCAAGTCGTTGGCGAGTTAGTTGATAAATATAAGAAATGCATTCAACGAGAAATCGTTAGTGATACGGGGCCGTGTATTTCTATGTTTACTTCTGTACAGTCTAACCGAACAGGTATTGTTAATAATAGGCAGTCAGCAAATATCGTAGATGATGAAAGCATTGTCTCTCTATCTGACCGTATTACTCAGTTTTCATCGCACATGTTTATTCTCCGCAACAAAACAAGTGATGAGCTTCAGAATGAAAAAGGATTTGGCACTCATAAATTCATTAATGTAAAAGCAAGACATTTGGGAAAAGATGTATTTAGCGCGATTAATCCTGTAAAAATGTCAGACGGCAGCTTAAAGAAGAACTTTGTAAATCTTGATTTCAATAATTTTGCTATTACTGAAAAGGGTGATCTACGAGACATTGTAGATGGTCTAAGCACAGCAGCATCAGTATCAAACGACGCAGAGGACGACGTTCCGAACCTTAGCTAACATGAATATAGATCAAGAAAAAATAGAAACTATTCTTAGTCAGCTAGGCTATAGTCTTACTGACAAAGGTTCTTATTGGCAAACTAACGCTATTTACAGAGATGGCGATAATCGAACAGCTTTGCAAATCTGGAAAGACACTGGCATTTGGAGAGATTTCGTAGCGAACACCGGATACATGCCATTCAAAAAGCTATTAGCACTTAGCGCAAAAGACAATGATGTTGAAGTGGATCAATTAATCAAAGATTTAGAGAACAATGAAATATCAGATTTCGAAAGAAAACCAATTCAAAAAATGCAAGTAGATCAATTTTTCGATCACGATGAAGTTGAAACTTTATTACCTCATTATAAGTTTTATAACAATAAAGCAATTTCTGATTGCACTTTAAAGCTTTATAATGCTGGATTTTCAATGTCTGGAAAAATGAATGGACGATTCGTCTTTCCTGTTTATGATGAAAACGCCAAGGTTATTGGGATCACTGGTCGTCATCTTCTTTGGAAAAGCACTAGTTCTATTTCTAAATGGAAACATATCGGAAAGAAGGCTAGTTGGATTTACCCTATTAACTTAAAAGTAAATGGCGAATCTAAGTTTCAAAATGCCGTTGAAACTAAAAAAGAAATAGTTCTCATTGAAGGCGTAGGCGATAGTTTGGCATTGTCTGAGCAAAACATATATAATCATCTTGTTATATTCGGTCTTGAAATAAGCTCAAAACAAATTGCTTATTTAATGTCTCAGAATCTAAACAAGATAACCATATCCACGAACAACGATTCTGAAAAAATTTCAAACAGAGGATTAGAAGCTGCTATTAAAATTTATCTTAAACTGACTAATTTCTTCGACGCTTCTAAACTAGAGATTAGATTACCACTGTCGAAAGATTTTAGCGAAATGCTTGAGAATGGGATATCGATTGATAAGTGGACGAATAAAAGGGTTAATCGCATTAGTCAAATTGAATATATCATCAAATATTTGTATAATAACAAAGATAAAAATTCATCCAGCAAGATTGAAATTTTAAAAAATTACAAAGAACAATTAGATGCCGAAAGAAACTCTATCTGCCAGTAAGATCAAGACACTTAAAGCGTGTTCTTGGCAATACTGGTGCAAGTATAACCTTAAGCTTCCTGATAAAACGAACAGTGGAGCTTTAAAAGGGGATACTGTGCATATCGTTCTTGAGTGTCTTGGCGCAAAAAGGCATAAACATAATTACAATAAGATAATAAAAGGTAAAAAAACCTTTGCTTCAAAATCTGTAAAGCGTTTGATATTAAAACATATCAAAAGAAAACAACTTAACTCAAAAGAAGATCTTGATGATATCTGTGAAATGATATTAAAAGGTTTGTATTATGATTTTTTCGGTACGAAAAACGGCGAGCCAAGCGAAATCATTTCGGAAAAAGATTTTGAAATCACCGTCGAAGCCGATGATATAAGTTATAAGATTAAAGGTTTTATCGATAAGTTATTTATTTACGAAACCTCAAGTCTTGTATTAATTCGTGATTACAAAACAAACAAAAAGAAATACGAAGGCAAAGAAATAACCGATAATCTGCAAGATTATATGTATACTCTTGCTATTAGAAAACTATATCCTCATTTAAAGAATATAAAAATGGAATTCTTGTTCTTGAAACAAGATATGAATAATGGCGGCGTAATGCCTATGCAATCAAAAGATAAGTATGAACTTATTGGTTTTGAACATGAACTGACAGATTATCAAAAATACGCTGATTCTTTTAATGATAAAACTGCTTTATCTAATTTAGCGGCAAATCAAGGAATGCCTAAAGATGGCAGTTTCTCTGGAAAACTGTTGTGCGGATTTGCTAAACAGCCTAATCAGTTAAAGAAAGATGGAACTCCTATGTGGTATTGCACATATAAGTTCCCATTTAATTATTTTGCTTTATACGATTCTAAAAAGAATCTTATTAAAACAGCTTTTAATAAAAAAGATTTAGTAAAAATCCAAAAGGGAGATCAAAAAATAATTGCTGAAAACTATGTAGGATGTCCTTGTTGGCAATCGTCGCCGCCTCCTGAATCTCCTCGTAAGAAAAATAACGATGATTTTGATCTTGACAGTTTTTGAAAACTGCTGTACCTTCATGGTATATGTTGCCGTTATTTAAATCGCACTATAGTATAGGAAAATCTATACTCACATTAGATGATCCTAAAAAAGTCACAGAAAACGGCTCTGATAGTATTTTTAAAATAGTCAAAGATAATTCTTTGGAGCGAATGGTGTTGATAGAAGATTCGTTAATCGGTTTCTTTGAAGCTTATAAAAGATCGAAAGAGGTTGGCGTTGATTTGATTTTTGGATTACGCCTATCATTAAGAAATTCATCTTTGGAAGATGATGCGAACTCTCAACACAAGGTGGTTATTTTTGCTAAAAATGCTAATGGATGCAAACTGTTAAACCGTATTTATTCAAAAGCTTTTTGCGATTTCACAGGATTTCTAGATTCTCAATCTTTAAAAGATCTTTGGCAAGAGAACGACTTAAAGCTTTGCGTTCCATTTTATGATTCTTTCGTTCATGTAAATAATTTCTTATTTGCTAATTGCGTTCCAGATTTTTCTTTCACTAAACCAACCATGTTTATCGAAAGAAATAATCTTGCATTTGATTACTTATTGGAATCAAAAGTGAAAGAGTTCGCATCAGATAATCAATTAACCACTGTACTAACAAAAACTATTTATTACAATCAAAGAAAAGACGCAAAAGCTTTTCAAACTTATAAAATCATCTGCAATCGATCTATAGGTAAGGAACGCAATATGCAAAAGCCAGAATTAAGTCATTTCTGTAGTGATGAATTCTGTTTTGAATCATGGAAAGAAAATCAAAATGCTACGCTTTAATAAAGAACAGAAATATATTTGTTTCGATTTTGAAACTTGCCATCTAAATCTTTTAGATTTAGAAAATAAACCTTGGCAACTTAGTTACCTCATATCTGAAGGCACTAACATTGTCCACCAATCAGATAATCATATAAAATGGAATCCACTCAACATGTCTCAGGATGCCATTACTATAACTCATTTTAGTTATGATCGATATAATTATTTAGCAAAAGATCCAGAACCTATTCTTGATGAATTTGAAAAATATTTGTATGATCCTAGCTATTTAATAGTTGGTCAGAATTTACTTGGATTTGATGTATACATTCACAACATATACAGAAAACTTCTTGGACGCAAAAGCGATTTTTCTTTTACAGACAGAATCTTAGATACCAACTGTATAGCTAAGGCAATTAAAAAGAATTTCAAAATACAAAACAAAGAAGATCTGATTTATTGGCAATATAAGTTAAACGATTTTCGCGAAAAAGGATTAAAAACCAGCATCAAAGCTCAATTAAAGGATTACAAGATTGACTTCGATGAAAATATGTTACATAATTCAATGTACGACGTTCAGATGAATTTCAAAATTTTTATCAAACAGCTATGGCAAGTGGAGATTTAAACTTTTATAACGATTTTATAAGTTATACCGACGCAATGCTTCCCGGCGTGCGATTGCCGCAAATTAATATTGAAGAAAAGTATTATAAAAAGTTAGGGATTCCTGTTGAATCAGATAATTTTACTTTCCTTAAATCATTATGCTATGCCAGCTTGATTAATAAATCTTCCGATTATACGAATCGATTGGAGATGGAATTAGATATTTTTAAAGAACTAGATTTCGTAGATTATGTGCTTCTAAATTGGGATATTCTTAATTTTTGTCATGAAAATTCTATTCCAACTGGCCCCGGTAGAGGTAGTGCTGCTGGTTCTTTGGTGCTATTTGTTGTGGGCGTTACGAAAGTAGACCCTATCAAGTACGGACTATTCTTTGAGCGATTCGTCAGTCGATCACGCGCAAAAAAGATTATTAAAGATGGCATCACTTATCTTGATGGATCTCTTTTACCAGACGTTGATAACGACATTAGTTACGATAGACGCGCAGAAGTAATTAAGTATATTGAAAACAAACACGTTGGCAAGACTTCAAAGATTTTAACTTTGAATACTCTTTCTAGTAAACTTTGTATTAAAGAGTGCGGTAAAATCGTAGGTTCGTTTTCTGAAACAGAAGTGAATGAAGTTAGCGATTTTATTCCTAAACAGTTTGGTCGAGTCTTTGATTTAGAAGAGGCTTATAAAGCTGAAGATCGTTTTAGGGCATGGGTTGATATTAATAAACACGTATATGAAATAGCTTGTAAACTACAAGGTATTAATAAAAACACTGGAGTTCATCCATCTGGTATTGCTATTTCTTATTATGATATTGAAGAAGTGTGTCCGGTACAAAAAACCTCAGAAGGCAATCTTGTTAGTGGGTACGACATGAATTATGTCGCCGAACTGATGGTTAAGTTCGACGTTCTTGGTTTACGCACTCTTACTGTAGTTAGCGAAGTGTGCAAGCGGATTAATTTAGATATCACTAAGATTGATCTTGATGATCCTAATTTATACTTAAATTTTGCTGATCTTCGCACTCCTCAAGGACTATTCCAGATTGAGGCTGAAACCAACTTTAAAGTATGCAGGAAAGTTAAACCCAAGAACCTTGAACAGCTAAGTGCTGTAATCGCGATTGCAAGACCGGGAGCTTTGGATTTCGCTGATGATTATGCTTCTTATGCGTATACTGGCGACTTCAAAGTCATTCATGACTTTTTTAAAGAAGAGTTATCTTATACAGGAGGAATTCCTTTGTATCAGGAGCAGTTGATGAAAATGGCTGTTCGTTTAGGATTCACTTTGGACGAATCAGAACAGTTGCGCCGCATCGTTGGCAAAAAGAAAGTTAGTGAAATGCCAGCTTGGCAAGGAAAGATCCGTCAGAAAGTTACAGAACAAAATCTTGATCCTGCAATTGGCGACGTTTTATGGAAAGTAGCAGAAGATTCCGCAAACTATTCATTTAACAAATCGCATTCTATATCTTATTCTATTCTTGCAGCTTGGACAGCTTATTTAAAATTCAACCATCCTCAAGAGTTTTTCTTGGCTTTGCTTAAGCTATCTAAATACGAACCAGATTCTCATTTAGAAATAAATAAGATCTCAAAAGAACTCATTCAATTTGATATCGAGCTTCTGTCGCCAGATCTAGCGAAGTCAGATTTCGACTTCTCAATTGAAGGCAAAGATATTCGCTTCGGTTTAAATTCTATCAAGGGCGTTTCTGAAAAATCGCTAGAAGCTTTAAAGAGCTTTAGAGAAAGCACTACTCCAAACAAGTTTGACATATTTATTGCTGCCAAACAAGCGAGCATCAATATCGGATTGCTTTCTTCGCTTATACAAGCTGGAACTTTAAGTTCATATACTAACAAGAGATCACGCTTAGTTCTTGAAGCTCAGGCTTTCAATCTTCTCACTGATAAAGAAAAAAGATTTGTATATAATATAGCTCCCAAATACGATTACGATGTTCTCACCATCATGAGCGAGTGCGCTATAAAAACAAACATGCTTGATGAAAAAGGAAAGCCTTTCATGGGTGACAAGAGAAAAGAAACCTTTAAAAAGAAGTATCAAGAATATAAAAAGATTTACGATCAGAATAAGAACCATGAAAAATTCGCTAACTGGGTCTTTGAATACAAACTATTAGGATACACTCCTTCTACAAGATTAAAGGATATTTTAGATCAAAACGAAAGCGGATTTACAGATACTTTGGAATTTTATTCTGTATTTAAAGGTGAAACAGTAAAGGTTGTTGGCGTTATCGACGATGTTTATAAAGGCAAGACTAAGAAAGCTAATGCTACCTTTTATCGTTTTCAATTAAAAGACGAAGTTGGCAGCATTAGTTGCATGTTCTTAGATGGTGGTAAGAACGCAAGATTGAGCGAATACCTTGAATCTGGATTAAAGATTCCAGATAAAGAGAATATTGTTATATTCGTAGGAAAGAAGGGCGACGATGTTTTATGGGTTGACAAGATTGGCATTATGGATAATCATATCTGTATGAAGCTATCAGACATCGAATGAAAAACTTTAATTTTACACCAAGAGCGCAAAAACTAATTAAAGTAGCTTGTGGTTTAGCTGAAGCTAGAAATAGCGGTTTTATTAATTGTCTACACTTCTTACTCGCTTTTACTAAAATCAATCAAGACCAAATAGAACAAAACTTTTTAAAATATCGAGTTGATAAAGAGTCTTTTCAAAAACAAATTAATTCTTTCATCGAAGCTAATTACAAGATAACAACGAAAAAGATTGGAAAACCATTATTAAACGAAGAAGCTAAAAATCTTTTAAATGGCGCGAAATCTCTATCTAACAAGTTCGATCATAAATTTGTAGGTATAGAACATATATTTATTTGTCTGTTTGAAAGTCAAGATGAACTTTTTAAAAAGTTCATAGACTCTATCGACATTCCATTTAATAAAATATGCGCTGATATTGAAGAGTCTTTATTGGAAGACGATCTTATGAAAATAGAAGACGCTCCAAATATATCTGAAATGCCTAATCCAAGGATTCCAGTCTATAAGAATCTTCAACAATATTCTATTTGCTTAAACGAAATGGTGATCAATGGAAAAATTAATAATCTCCATGTAAACAGCAATTTAATCCAAAAAATATCAGAGATTTTATGCCGTAAAAACAAGAACAACCCTCTTGTTGTCGGTGAAGCTGGTGTAGGAAAAACCGCTTTAATCGAATCTTTAGCTCAGGTTATCGTTAAAGGAGAATGTTCTGACTTCCTTTTAATGAAAAGAATTTATTCTTTAGATATGCCAATGATTATTGGCGGCTGTAAATACAGAGGAGAGTTTGAAGAAAAAATTAAAAATATTTTAAAAGAAGTTTGTAACGACAATAATATTATTCTTTTTATCGATGAAATTCATACTATCATAGGAGCCGGTAATCCAGAGAACGGAATGGATGTCGCCAACATCCTGAAGCCATATTTAGCCAGAGGAGACATTAGTTGCATTGGTGCAACGACTTTCGACGAGTATAGAAAAACTATTGCCGATGATCCTGCATTGTCACGCAGATTTCAAATGATTAAGATAGAAGAGCCAAATAAAGAAGAAACCTTCGACCTTATCAAATCTACAAAACATTCTTATGAAAACTTTCACCTTGTTTCTTTTTCTGATGAAATTGTAAAATATTCTATTGATATGGCGGACAAGTATTTATCTGGACGTTTTCCAGATAAAGTGCTGGACCTCCTTGATCAAACAGGTTCTAAAATTAAATTAGGAATGTTTAAGAAAACTCCTGATATGCAAAAAATTGAATCTCAAATGAAAAAAATAAATAGTAATTTAAGCATTTCTGACACTCGAAAACAGAAACTTCTTACTGATTTGTTATCTAAATTTGAAAAAGCTACAGTAAGAATGGTTGAAAAATGGAAAAACAAGAGATACGAAGTCTCTGAAAAAGATATTCTATCTGTTATTTCTAATAAAACTAATATACCCGTAGAAGATTTAACTAAAGAAGACTTCGAAAAGCTAAAGAAAACTAAATTAATTTTAGAAAATGAATTAATTGGTCAATCTTCGCAGATAGATCAAATATATAAATGTTTAATTCGTTCTAAAGCTGGATTCCGTGATCAAAAGAAACCTTTAGCTTCGATGTTGTTTGCTGGCCCAACAGGAGTAGGAAAAACTTTTTGCAGTAAATTGGTGGCTGAAAATCTTTACTCAAATAAGAATAGCTTTATATATATAGACATGTCGGAATATACGGATAAGACATCTATTAATAAATTAATTGGATCTAGTCCCGGCTATGTAGGATATGATAAAGGTGGCATTTTAACAGAGAAAGTGAAAAAGAACACCCATAGTTTAATCTTGTTTGACGAAATTCAAAAAGCTGATCCAGACGTTTTATTCTCTTTGCTTCAAATTTTAGAAGAAGGGAAAATCACTGATACTTTTGGAAGTGTAGTGGATTTCTCTAATTGCATTATTATAATGACGACTAATATTGGAGCGCAAGCAATCAACAATCATACAATTGGTTTTAATTCTAAAAGCAACAATATCAAGCACGATGTTGTTTCTGCGTTAAAAAACTATTTTCCAGCCGATTTATTAAACAGGATAGATGAAATAATATTATTTAACAATTTAAATGACAATCATTTAAAAAACATTATTAAAAAACAATTAGATAAATTAACGAGCGAATTAATTAATAGAAAAATAAAACTATCATATACCGACGCTGTCATTGATTTTCTTTACAGTAGAATTGAGCTAAATACTTTTGGAGCCAGACAAGTAGACAAAACTCTTCAGCGAGAACTTCATACGTTGATAGCTGAAAAAATAATCGGCGATTCAAAAGTCTCACAAATAGAAATTTCTATTCAGAACAACAATATTTGTGTAATATAATTATATGAATCAAATACCAGCTTTCTGCACCGTTAATACAGCTACATCAATTACTTGCCCAGTAGATAAAAATATCTACGTTGTCGCTGCTACAGCAGGGTTCACAGCTATGAGTCAAGCCATTACAATTTCCGCTCCAATTAGCTTTCCTGTTCCATTCATGATTAGCACAGATGTAACATCTGCAACAACTAAAACTATCTTCTATTATATAGCTTAATTTACTAGAAATATCGCAAGATATTGTTAGTATCTTGCGATATATGAATCTACAGATTTACAAGCCCAACTCTAAGAATGCGGGCTGTGCAATTAGCTTCCAAATTTCACAAAAGGAAGGTCAAGAGACTCAGTTTTATGTAAACATGATCGCTCAACACTCTTGGAACGATCAAAAGAAGACTGGCTCTTTTTCTGAAAGTCGCAATGACCCTTCCAAGAACGCTTCTCTAAAGTTTAATGAATTTGAACTAGGCGAAGTTATTAACGCCATCCAGCAAAAGACCGCTTATTTTACTTTTCATAATAGCGAGTCAAATAAGACTTCAATTAAGTTTTCTCCCTTTGAAAAGGTTAAGGGTCAAGGAGACAATGCTGTGAAGTATACTGCTTTCGGTCTGTCTATCACTAGAAATGGATCAGACAATTTTAAGATTCCTTTGGAACCGGGAGAATGTATTCGGTTGATTTCTTTTATTAACAAGTATTATTCTATTCTGGACGACTGTCGTAAGCTCATTAAGGATTCCGCTCCAAAGACCACAAGGCAGAATGCTACCCCCGCTCCGGTAGCACAAAAGGCAAAGGCTCAAGAAGTTGAAGTCGCCACAGACGAAGTGGAGTTCTAATGCAAAAGAAAAAGGTTCTGATCCATAGCAATCATTGCAAAATGTTTACTGGCTTCGGTAAGCATAAAAAGAATTTGTTGTCTTATTTATATAAGACTGGAAAATACGAATTGTTTGAATTAAGTAATTCTCTTACTTGGAGTAGTGATTCTACTAAACTCACTCCTTGGAAGTGCGTTGGTTCTCTTCCTGACGACCAAGAACTTATTAGAGAAATACAGAAAGATCCAAAGCGTTCTCAAATGCTTGCTTATGGATCAGAAACCATTGATAAAGCTATCAATGAATTCAAACCAGATATTTATCTAGGCATAGAAGATATCTGGGGATTCAATGGATATTATGATAAACCTTGGTGGAATAAGGTCAACTGTATTATCCACACAACTCTTGATAGTGTTCCTATTTTACCAGACGCTGTGGACGCTGCGTCTAAAATTAAACATTATTTTGTATGGGCCTCTTTTGCAGAAAAAGCTTTGCATTATCTAGGCTATAAACATGTCAAAACAGTAAGAGGAAGTTTAGATGTCGATGATTTTCACAAACTGCCTTTAGATCAAACGAAGAAGCTGCGAAAACTATTTAATATTGAAGATAATTTTATAATTGGTTTCGTATTTAGAAATCAATTAAGAAAAAGCGTTCCTAATCTATTGGATGGATTTAAATTATTTTGTGATAAAAATCCATCAGCAAAAGCTAAACTATTTCTACATACCCATTGGGTAGAAGGGTGGGATATTTCCCGCCTCATAAAAGAAAAAAATATTGATAGCAAAAATATTCTAACAACTTATTTTTGCAAAAATTGTAATAATTATCATGTCAATAATTTCGTTGGAGTTAATGTCGATTGTCCATTTTGTAAAACTGCTAAAAGTTGCGAAACGACAAATATTAAAAACGGCGTAAACGAACAACAACTAAATCAAATTTACAATTTAATGGATGTTTATTGTCATCCATTTACATCTGGTGGACAAGAAATTCCAATTCAAGAAGCAAAGCTTACAGAATTAATTACTCTTGTTACTAATTATAGTTGTGGCGAAGATTGTTGTTCTGAAGAAAGCGGAGGTCTTCCTCTTGAGTGGGCTGAATATCGTGAACCGGGAACACAATTTATCAAAGCTTCTACATTGCCAAAAAGCATTGCAGAACAATTGCAAAAAGTATACGAAATGTCGTTACAAGATAAGTTGCTACTAGGAAAGAAAGCTAGAAATTTCGTACTAGAAAACTACAGCATAGAAATTATTGGAAAATTCTTCGAAGAATTATTCGACTCTTTTCCATACGCGGATTTTTCTCAAATAGATTCCACTGAAAAAGAAAAGAATATTAATTTTACTCCAGATGATTCTCTATCAGATAAAGAATGGATCGAAAGTTTATATATAAATATTTTAGGAAAAAAAGATTCTGCTGGAGTTGATCATTGGATTCAAAGATTAAAGACAGACCTTAAGCGTTCAGATGTGTTAGCTTATTTTATGAAAGTCGCTACCGTAGAAAACAATTCAATCACAAAGGAAAAAATGATTTCAAGTCTATCAGAAGAAGACAACGGCAAAAGAATTGCATTCGTAATGCCAGAAAACGAAGAAGATGTAATT
>Ga0181355_1000465_pt1 | contig 17418 bp, 16 predicted proteins | sample Fa13VDMM15DN_FD_130099 | JGI IMG/M metagenome (GOLD analysis project Ga0181355, IMG submission 130099) | Freshwater viral communities from Lake Michigan, USA - Fa13.VD.MM15.D.N | ecosystem: Environmental > Aquatic > Freshwater > Lake | place: USA: Michigan | collected 2013-09-23 | reverse complement strand
TAAGGTTGTTTATAACCATAGAATACTACGGTATCTATATTGACCTGTCAAAAATGCAGGATGCTGAGGACTACCTAAAGAATGAGCTTACTGAAGCATTAAAAGTACTTGAAAAGTGGGGCCCAGGTACAAACTGGAATTCACCTAAACAGCTTGGTGAGCTACTCTATGATAAGCTTAATATACCTGTAGTGTCATACACACCTAAAGGCGGTAGAGCTACAAGCGAGTCTGTTATTAAACAGATAGACCATCCCATGTGTGCCTCACTACTAAGATACCGAGAGGCCTCAAAACAACTGAGTGCTTTCATTGAAGGCTGGAAACCTTTTATTGTAGATAGTACACTACACCCTAGCTTTAAGCTTCATGGTACAGTGACCGGCAGGTTATCTTGTGAAAGACCTAACCTACAGCAAGTACCACGGGACCCAAGAATAAGGTCCTTAATAACAGCACCCGAAGGTTGGCAATTAATAGACGCTGACCTTTCACAAATTGAGTTAAGGGTAGCTGCTGAGGTAGCTAATGAGACGACAATGTTACACGCTTTTGCTACAGGTGTAGATGTTCACTGGTTAACCTTGATAAGGGAGTTAGGTAGGCAGGGTAGTCAACCTGAGTTGATAAAACATACAGCTACTTGCTTACTAAAAAAGTATAACGTACTCCCAGATAAGCCCCTTAACTATGGTGAGGCTATACAGGTACTATTAAAGTATGGCCCTGAAAAATCTCAAGAATTTGATAAGGGTTGGAAAGAGTTAAGAAAAAAAGCTAAAGCTATTAACTTTGGGTTTTTGTATGGCATGTGGTGGGTAAAGTTTAAGGACTATGCTCGTGATAATTATGGGGTAACTGTTACTGATGATGAAGCTAAAGCTAGCCGAGATGCCTTCTTTGAACTATACCCAAAGTTTTTGGAATGGCATAATGAACAAAAAAGCTTTGCAAAAAGGTACGGTTATGTAGAAAGCCTTATCGGTAGAAAGAGAAGATTACCAGAAGCTAAAGCTACTTATGATACACCAGGTAAGAAAGAAGCTGAAAGGCAAGCTATTAATTCACCCGTTCAATCATTCGCTAATGACCTGAACCTAATGACTGCCCTACAGATCTCTAGAGAATATGGTGTAGACAAAGTCAGGGTTATTGGTATAGTGCATGATGCTACTATGTTTTTGGTTAAAGATGAGTATGTAGAAGAAGTTTATAACAGGATACTACAGGTGATGTCTGGCCCTGACCTATTAGAAGAGTTTGGTGTTGACCTCCAGGTCCCTATACTAGGTGAAGCACAGATTGGTCCATGGAGCAAAGGAGTTAGTTTAGAAAAATGGAAGTCAAAGTAAGCCAATCAAAAATTAAGACCTGGCGTCAATGTCAGTTTGCCTATCATCAAAAGTATGTAGAGCTTTTAAGAAAAAAGACTATTAAAAGACCATTTACTTTTGGTGGAATAGTTCATGAACTAATCGAAGAACAGGCTAACAATAGGGATCCCTTTAAAAAACTGGATGCTATCGAGGCTGAAAAGGGTAAAATGTTCCAAGAAGAGTATGAGTTATACGGCGATCTTATAAACGATATCCGAAACATCATGATGGAGTACTTTGAGTACTGGGGTGATGACTCGCTCTTTTATCTTAGAAGAGGCGGTAGGTATGCTGAACATGAGTTTAATATAGAGATAGCTGATGGTATTATCTTTACTGGTAAGATAGATGCTATAGCTAAAACAGCTAATAAGTTAGTATGGGTAGTAGAGCATAAAACCTTTAACCGGATGCCTGCTAATGATGAAAGATGGAGAAACATTCAGTCAGCTGTATACTTAAAAGCTCTACAGATTACTGGGTTAGCTGAGGCCGACGGCATGTGCTGGGACTACATCCACAGCGGTGCACCTGAGGTACCTAGGACTCTAAAAAGTGGTAAATTATCAGAGGCTAAACTCAACACATTGCCGGGTGTTATCAGTAGGTATGCTGAAGAACAGGGCTATGATCCAAACTTCTCTAAGAAGCTAATAGACGCTGCACAGCAAAACCTATCTAACTATTTTATAAGGGTATTCACTCCAATTAACCAGAGTATAGTGGAGTCTGTCTATAAAGATTTTATTGACAGCGCCCAGGAATTAGTGGAGAATCATGGAAAGAAAAAGGTAAAAAACATCGGAATGCACTGTAAATTTTGTGACTATGAGCCTATCTGTAGAGCTGAACTGACTGGCTCGGACGTAGACATGATAATAAAAGGTCAGTATAAAGTAGAAAACAAAGGTCTTAAAAATGAAAACACCAAGTAAGTTACCCATATTACCCATCTCTGATGGTAGAGGTTTTAGGAGCTATGCTATTTATGGTAGAAGCGGTACAGGTAAAACTACACTGTCTTCGACATTCCCTAAAAAGTTGTTACATCTTGACATAAGAGATGATGGCACAGAAAGTATAGCTGATGTAGAAGGTATTGATCTTATTAGAGTTGATACCTGGGACGAGTTTGAAGACGTTTATTGGTGGCTATTAGCTAACAAAAACCATGAGTATCAAACACTTACTATAGACACAATCACACAACTCCAAGGACTAGCGCTTGAACAAGTGCTAGCCAAAAAGCATAAAAAAGTAGAAAATGCTGGTGACTGGGGGACTATGACCAAAAAAGAATGGGGTGAGGTAAGCTCACTCATGAAAGATTGGATAACTCGCTTAAGAAACTTAAAGATGCACGTAGTCTTTTTAGCTCAAGAGAGAGTGTTTAATGCTGGTGAAGAAGCTGAGCTCGACGGTGATAATCTTAACCCTGAAGTAGGGGCTCGTTTATCACCAGCAGTAAAAGATCACCTGAACTCTGTAGTTTCAGTGATTGCCAATACCTTTATCCGCTCTAGGGTAAAAGTTAAGGAGATTAAAGGTAAAAAAATAGAGGAGGAAGTTTATGATTTTTGTTTAAGGCTAGCACCTAATTCAGTATATACAACTAAGGTAAGAAAACCTAAAAACTTCTCAGTACCTAAGTTCATAAAGAACCCAAGTTTTGAGGAACTCAACGCCATCATCAAAGGAGAATAATATGGCTAAAACTAAAAAGAATACTGTTAGACTTGACTTATCAGCTATTGATAGTCGTCTCAATCTTCACGGATTTAGCGGTCAGTATGCTTTCCAAATTACCTCAGCAATTTTCGGTAAAAGCAGTCAGTCAGGTCAAGATCAAGTACAACTTAAGACTACAATTATTGACTCACCATACCCTAAGTTTGTTGATAAATCTTTAAATATCGTTTTAAACCTTCAACCTCAAAGCTTATGGGTTTTAAGACAGTTACTGGAAGCTGTGGAGGTTGAGATCCCATCAGGTGCATTTGAGTTAGACTTAGATGAGTTGATCGGTAGAAGATTCAGTGCTACAGTAGAAGATAACTCTTATGACGGTAAAAATAATCACCGTATCACTGGTTACACCTTTTATGATGACTCTGATGAACAACCCACTGTAGTAAAGAAAAAAGCTACTAAAGTTGAGGACGATGAAGATGAAGAAGAGGCTCCTAAGGCTGCTAAGAAAAATACTAAAGTTGAAGTAGAAGACGAGGAAGAAGCACCTGTTGCCAAAAAAACCAGTAAAGCAAAGGTCGAATACACCTCTGATGATATTATGGACATGGACGCTGATGAGCTGGAAACCTTAGTTGAAAAACTCGGCTTAGATGTAACCTTGTCTGAATACACCACACTCCGTAAAAAGATCAATGTGGTTATCGAGGCACTGATTACTGCTGGCTTTATGGAAGAAGATGCCTAAAAAACCAGAGTCAAAACGGCAATTAAAAATCCGTAAGGCATTGGAAGCTACTGTTGGGGGCCGCTGGAAAAAGATTCATGGTGGCCCTTTTCAGCCTTGTATGCTTGATTTAGTAGGTTGTGTTAAGGGCCTATATTTTGAGTTCGAGGTAAAAGAGCCAGGCGAACAGCCTACAGCCAGACAATTATACGAGATAGAGTCAGTCATAGAAAATGGAGGAGTCTCCATGACTATTACTACAGCTGAGGAGGCTATAGATGCTGTACGAAAAGCTATTCGATTATCAAAAAGCCGCAGTTGATACTATCTGTACTCAGCCCAGTACTGCACTATTATTCGACCAGGGTACTGGCAAAACCTGGGTTACTGCTGGTATAATTGAGAAACTACTTCACGCTAAGTCTGAGTATTTACTTATAGTACCCCTAACAAATATAGATACAACTTGGCTAAAAACCTTATCACAGTTTAAAGACCTGGCTATCTTTAAAGATTTCAATGAGTATAAAACCTACAGAGGTGGGCCAAAATTATTCCTTACTCATTATGAGGGTCTCCCAAAGTTTATAGATAAGCTATGCAAGGTTCACTGGACTTTGATTGCAATGGATGAAAGTCAGAGAATAAAAGGCCGCAATACTCAACAATCAAAACGTGCAGCAAGACTAAAGTTAGCAGACCATAAGGTAATCCTATCAGGGACGCCTATTGATAAGTCACCCATAGATATGTGGGCCCAATTTAGGTTTGTAGCCCCTGAGGTTTTTGGCACACGGTGGAAAGATTTTGAAGATGAGTATTGTTACAAGACTGGCTTTATGGGTAAAGAGATAAAGTTTAGGCTCAAAAAGTTACCAGAATTCTTAGAAAAGCTTAAACCGTACTGCATCCGTGTAATAAAGGCCGATGTACTAGACTTACCAAAAATGGAAGTAGTATTATCCCCTGTAGAGTTACTTGGTAAGCAACTACGGGTATATGAAGAGATGAGCAATGAGATGATAACCTCCTTAGAAGGTGAGACTGTTGCTGTAGAGCTTAAAATAACCCAGATAGCCAAACTTCAACAAATATGTGGAGGTTTTATCATAAATGAAGACCAAGAAACCTTCTCAATAGGTCGGGCTAAGGTACGTCGTATAAGTTCACTCATAAAAAATATGACCACACCTATAGTGGTCTTCTGTAAATACCTTGAAGAAATAAAAATAGTGGCTGATGAGCTATCTCATTTAAAAGTAGCGGTATTAAATGGCCAAACTAGGAATAGAAGTAAGATGATCGAAGACTTTCAAGCCGGGCTATATGACGTGATAATATGTCAAATAAAAACCGGCGGTGTTGGTATAGACCTCTACAGTTCTTGCAATGCCATCTTTTACTCCTTGACGTATAGTTTTATAGACTATGAGCAGGCCCTAGCACGGGTTCATAGGTATGGTCAGACTAGGGATGTCAAAATATACTTGGTCTACGCAAAGAATACTATTGACGAAGCGATCTATGAAGCTATATTATCCAAAAAGTCAATCAGTGACACTGTACTTAAAAGCCTCAAAGGAGTAACTCATGGCAAAAGCTAAAACTAAAGAAGTAGTTCAAGAAGTAGAAACTGAAAAGAAACTAGGTATTAATGACCTTTCAGAAGTATTGAACATTAAGCCAGCCTCAGCACGAGTAAGACTGCGTGCAGCTAGCATTAAAAAAGCTGGCCGTTCTTATGAATGGACCCAAGAAGAGTTTGATAATGTGGTAGCTGAGCTTCAAGCTGAAGCACCTGAAGAAGCAAAGCCAGTAAAAACTAAGGCTAAAAAGCTTAAAGCTGCTGCTGAGCCTGTCTCTGAAGGTACCGAAGAAGAGGAAGAAACCACCTTTTTCGATGACTCTAGCGACGAATACTAAGCTGGGAAAGCCTCTCGAGATAGTTCAAAATGTGGACCATCAAAGAGGGGCTTTTTCTTAGGGTTTGTTACTTTGTATCTATCATGGTAAGCTTTTACCTCAGATTCTAGATCTTCGGATAATTCATTAAGTAGTTTATCCCATACACCGCCCCATACTACAGGCGTATTGTGTTGTATAGCTACTAGCCTTATAGCCCTAGCTATTTCATAGTAATACTTAGTATCCCATGATAATACGTTGTAGATATAAGCTGCTAAGTCTACAGCGTGGCCAGTTAAATGCCTAGAGTTCATAGTCCTGCTTTTGCCAGCCTTCACTAACTCAGCTTGTAGCTCTTTTGTTCTTAAGCCGTAGGTTACACCAAAGTCAACTTGAGTGATTTTAATACTATCTTTGATTAGGTTTACCAATAGCGGGTTAACTCCATTAAGTTTTGATAAAGAGCTATTAGATAGTTTAAACATCTTTTTTCCTATAGTCTGCTGCTTTTTGCATATCAACCATCATGGTTGTCTTAAGGTTACTACCCCGTGTAGTCCCAAAATAATAGCCAAAGACTGTGGTTATAAGGCTTGTAACAGTACCTAATAGCATATAAGCTACCTCGCTTGTATCATGACTAATCATGTTACTGAAGAGTGCATAAAGCGTAAAGGCAAACAAGGCAAGAGATAGTAGTGACAAGATTGCTGGCATACTGTCTTTAACAGCTATCTCCCTTTCTCTAGCACTCTTTACATCCTGTAAAAACAGCTCTAAGTCTTTTAATTCGCCACTTTGTTGAAGCTCTACAAGCTTCACCTTTTGTGCAGCAGCTTCAGTTTTATCCGGGAACAGTTTATCGATAACATTAGTAGCCAAACTGATTATATCAAACATTTAGTTGATCCTTATTGTACCTTGTATGTCAATAGTTAATCCACTAGCAGCAGCCGTCGCTTGTAGTAAAGCTTGAGCTACGTTACTACCCATCTGAGCCAAGTTTATAATAGCGCTGTTATTGCTCATATATGCAGAGTACATAGTATAACCAGCAGTTAAAGTTAGGTTACTTCGTACGTTTATAGTTAAGGGTTGTTGAAAACCAGTAGTATTTAACGCAGCAAAAGGTAACCCCGTAATCCTTAAGTTACCAGCAGTAGCAGCATCAAGTGTAGAGACGTTCACACTACAGAAAAAGTCTACAAACCTGCCTCTCCTTGTCCAATGACCCACACGAGTACCATAAGTCTGTGAACCGCCTGTAGTTGATCCACTTACTGTAGGGGTCCATGTACCTGAGTCGATATCGGGCTCTGCCCTCAAGATAGCCCATTCAGTCGCACCCTTAAAAGCAACAAAGGTCGAACCCTGGCTTCTTAACTCACGGGTTGTTACCCCGTCTATAGTCTCGATAGCATTGGTTGCTACAGTGTCTTGTGCTGCACTCCAGGCTGGTAATGGGTCATAGAATCCAAGTTGAGCACGGCCCATAAAAACCCCGCTACCCGTTACACCAAGGTAAGTAGAGCTACCGTTAAAAAGTCTTAGACGAGTTGACCAGTTGTTGGCTGCTGCTGTAACATCAGCAACAAGAGTAATAAGCTTGTTACCGTTTGGCAAATCTGTGCATGTACCACTAACATAGGTACCATCACCGGCACTTGCTGTGTTACTTACCGTATTAGTCGATAAAGCAACACGCATCTCTGCTCGGTTTGCAGAGCTTCCACGATCAAGCATTAACATCACCGTGTTACGCTCAACGGCTTGAACTACAAAGCTTGCTACAAGCCTAGTAACACCGAAAGGTTTAGCATATACTTGAGCTATCTCATGTAAGTTTGTGGTGTTGTCCTCTTGTAGTTTATCTAGTGTTGTTCCACCGCTTGGGTCAGTTCCAGTGTTTGCGCTAATTGTAGTAAAGGTCTTTACCCAAGCTGCATTGCTCTGATCGTTAGCATAGGTTAAGAGATTAAGCGGGAAACCATGAATAACCAAAACAGTATCATCTGAGTTTGTTTTCTTTACTCCAATCATACCACGGCTATCAACTGTAGATAGCTGAGGAAGGATCACAATACCGCTATCAGTACCTGTACCTACAGGCTTAATAGACCCTGTATCAGTAGTTAAAAGATTTACCTGGTCGGTAACTGCACTTGTACCTACACCTACTGTCCAGGCGCCAGTGGATTCACGCCAAAGACCATCACTGAAAATAATCTTCCGTTCTTCATCATCTACCCAACCCTGGAGACCCTCAAAGGCAGTAATAAATGTCCAGCCGTCATAGTAAAAACCAATCTTGCCAGCCTGACCAGCCCAAGCACCTGTAGGTGAAGCTGCAATAAGGTAAGTATCGCCATTAACGGGTGACCCTGGGGGTGTTGCAAGATCACGGTCCTTAATAAGTAGGTTTGCTAAGACGTCTATAATCCTTAACGCTTCATTATGCGTTGTTTCTTTTTGGGCTTGAGCAATCTCTAAGAATGGTACCTGATGTCTAACGCTATAACTTACCATTTTAAACCCTATAAGCTTTCATAATAACCTGGCCCAATGATCGCACTATTCTGAGCAACCTTAGCATTAATAGTCGACTGCGTTGAGCCAAAATCAATAACTTGCATAGCAGCAGTATAAGTAAAAATAGGTGAACTTACAATAGCAGTCCTTACTATTACTAAACCATTATAGATATTTATGGTGTACTCTTCCCTTTCCTCGTTAAGTGGTACATCGGAGTTACTAAGCCATCCACCGTTAAATCGAGTACGTCTTACCCAAGTAAGTATAAAATCACCAGATACCTGTTTAGCTGATTTAAATTGACAAGGTGAATAAGGCTTTAAACCTCTACCAGTATTCGTAAATGTAGAAGCAGTAACATCAATAATATCTTGACCTACAGATACAGGCTTATAGTATTTAGACGTATTTAGTGAGCCAGCTGAGTCTAATACCCTATCAAGGTTACCGCCTGGCTGCAACATCACAAATCTATCGCCAATTATATGAGAGTTTTTAAACTGTTCACTACCAAGCCTACCTCTTAATAGGTTAGATAACCTATATGTACGGGTACCTATAAGCGTAGCAGTTTGAAATTGGATTATCTCATCGCCAAGTACACAACTGTTAACTGAGTTTAATAGGTTATCTAAGGTAGTAGAGGTTAACTGGTCATCATACAATAACTGAACATCTACGGTATTAACTCTATCCATATAATTATGAGGGCCATTAGCTAATGCAGTAAGTGATGAGCCAGAGACTGTGGGGACTGGTAAACTTGACATCAAGCTGTAGGTTATATTATCATTAGATCTATAGATCTGAGCACCTCTCCAAGTAGTCTTTACCCTACCAGCAGCAATATAAAAACCAGCATTATTATCAGTTTCTCTTAATAGGGGTATATCCAAGTTGAACAACGAGGTATTACCTGGGTCAAACACTACACCGCCTATAACAGATATAGGGCCGCCTGATATTGTTTGGTTAAAGGCTTCAGTATCGATTTTTTCACCCTCAAAGAGTATAGTCTGACCAGAAAACTGTTTTTTTATAATCCGGATATTGTGAGTGATAGTAGTATCTACTAAGGATATAACATCACCAGGTTCTAGCCTTAAATACTTAATAGGTAAAGAAAAATTAAAAGATACACTTTTAGTCCACCTAATATACATTATCTTTTCAATTAACTGCCTAGCAGTATCATTATCCATTACTACAGCGACTGATATAGTCTCAGCTTCACCAGTATCAGCTATCTGCCTTATAGCCTCTTGGGTCCCTTGTTGATAGTCAGCGGTCTTGGCTACATAGTTTATAGAAAGTGTTTTTGGTAAGTCATTAGTATCTATTTGACCTATCTCTAGGTATTTAGGGTCCTCATCTGAGCCTATAGGTAATAGCTCATTTACACTAATAGATGCTATGGATGACTGGTTTATAGGTACAAACTTAATAGTAGATCCGCTCTCAATACCCTCAAACAGAAAAGCTTTTTGTAGCTCTTCGATCATAGATCTAGCAGTTGATCGGTTAGAAAGTACAAAGCCGTCTACAGTCCCGGTGATCTGTGTGACATCTATCTCGGATATGTCATATCCGGCCCTTTGACAAATATCAATTATAACATTAGAAAGTAAAGCCATTCAAACACCTAACGTAAACCGGAACCAGTATGCCCATTCAGTAGAGATTCTATCACTTCGTAAGGCCATTGCAAGTATAGCGTCATTGATAGGATAGCTTGGATTTAATGTTAATTGATATTGATAATAAAGGCAAATAGTTCTTGCTGCTTCATCAGGCATCCAAAAGGTCTCTGGCTGAAGATACTCGGACCGAGATCCCTCCCACCGGAGTTGGTCAAAATCATCAGAGCTGTTTGTAAATTCTGTGTGTAAATCATTAACATCAAGAACCTTATCCCACCACCAATCCCATGCCTGAGTCATCTTGGTTTGATAGCGGTTTGTTCCCTCTGCTATAGCCAAGGTTAACCATGGCTGCATATCATAGGTATGATAATGAAAAGAATCCCGCCGAATAAAATCTATACTTTCACCGACATTGGTTGCAGCACGGGGCATCTGGTGGGGAGGTGTTTGAAAAACCTCACTTACAGAACCATTTGCTACAGCTGAAGGTATTGACTCTACAACGGTGATCCGTGTCTTTCCTAAAACTAAGGTAGAGTTAGCTGAGCAGGTATATAAACCATTATTACCTGTAGAGCTAACTATATTAAAGGTTACACCTGTTAAAAACCGAGTAGTAAAATCCCCTGTTATCTCATACCACTTACTCCCTTGATTAAGTGCAGTTACTGCAAAAACTTGAGGGTAGGTTATTGCCGCATTGCCGAAGGGGAAGTTTTGTGTAGCATGGGTATCTACAGCGGTTAATAAATTAGAGGCGGATGTGGTATCGCCCAAAGATAAATAACACATATATAGTTGCATATAATGGTGAGTATAGTGATTCCCATATAAAAGTGTGCCCCCGCCTGGCTCCGGCGGAAAAGCCCAAGCTACTGTAGCATCGCGAATAGCCTGTAGCCATGGTTTAACCCTAGTATTATAATCAGTGGTAGTAAATTGTCCGGGTGTACCGTTAGGTGCTAAGTCTTTAAGAGCATAATGCAATCCCTCTAGATGGGTCTGGTTAATCGGGTGACCATTAGGTATATTAGTATCAGCCCAATCTAGAATCATCTGCATTGCATGATCTCGGTAGTCAGTATTGTTAAAAGTTTTCCAACCCTGAACTAACACTTGCATACGTCTAAAATCTTGAAAACCTAACCGGGTTTTAGCTACCTCAGGGGTGACTGTGGTAGACCCTGCTGAGATCATTGTAACTACAGGGTTGGCCGCATCCTGTAGATAGCTATCAGCGAACTTTTGCACCCTCTTTCTTTGGGTATCATAGAAGTTTAACAGCTCATCATTGTCTTCTATGAACAGCGTTGCCCTATCAAGTGAGGCTATAGGCTGACCCAACTCTACCCCGAAATATGCTTCAGCTTTACCACCCATTATCTAAAATCCATACGTTGAACAATGCCTAATCTCGTATTAGTAACAAAACATTTTCCATTGTTTAAAGCAATACATTGCCCAGGGAAAGCTATAGTGCCTGCATTTAAATGAGCCCTAGTTTGATAACTAAAAGCCCGTAACCTGTTTCCAGCAAAACCACTTATGTGAATTGTTCCGGCCCCTATTGTAATATCCATACCACCAAAGACATCATTATAGTTACAGTCAGCACCTATTGGATAAGTTGGCACATTTCTTGTCCTTCTATACCTTGTTTGATCAAAGGAATCGAACCCAGTTGCTCTATATATTATAGTTGCAACATCATTGCCGGTTGTTGCAACCCACATATCCTCATTATATCTTCCAAAAGCCTGGTCGCTAAAAAAGTACCTACCCTGATCTTGTGCAACATTTATTGTTTGAAGGGTATTAGTACTGAATTTAATTTCTACAATGGTCCTGCTAGTACTAACCCAAATCCGACTATACTCTCGGTCATAGCCAATACACCATGGTGCATTACCAATAGCAAGATCCAACTGTTTAACACCATTAGAATTGTATTTTGTTACCATACTATAAAAAGGATAAGTTACCCAAACATCACCATTACCATCAACAGCTACATCAGTAGCATACTTTTTATCGACATCATAACTAACCCATGTGTTATCTGATACTGTGATTCTAGTAAGCTTTTTTGCGCCTTTGTGAACAACCCAAACATAGGCACCATCTGGGCTTGTTGCACATCTCCAAGGATGAGCAGGTAAAAGCCCAAGATATTCGTTTGGGTCTTGAGTGTCTCTTCCAATACGAGCAACAACCTCAAGAGTTTTTGTATCAACTTTTTGAACAACTCTTTTAGTATGACTAGTAACCCATAAGTATTTATCATCTGGACTTAAAGCAAGCCCCTCTACGCCTTCCTCTAGGTCATCTATCCTGTCAGCTCTTTCATACAACTCAGCACTAACTGAAGGCAAAGTATCTCCAAAAGGCGTTAAATTCAAATTAGGTATTACTACATAACATACACCTCTATAAGCAGGTACGTTATTTACCCCATCAAAAGATTGAATTATAGGGCTTGGTACTTGACTCTCATCACCTAAATACTCCTCAACGTTAAGTATACTGGGTGGATCAAATTGATTCGAGCGCCCATCTCTTACCAAATAATTATTAAGCCATAACCTTCTAATACCAACAAAGCTTTTTCTTTCTGTGATATTCACAATATCACCATCTTCTTGGCTTTCCTGAGTAGTGTTATAAACTATGGGTTCGAGCCTATGTTGTGGGACCTCAGCAAAAGCTACAGCTATACTTGATTTAAAAAAAGTTTTTGTAGAGGTTGTTGGAGCCCTAACATCACCATCACCCTTGCCTGAACTTAATGTAGAGTTTATCGTTTCTTCTGTAACTTTTTCAATCGGAGTAGCCCATATAACATTACCTGACACTCTATATAAGCCATACCCTACAGCCATATAGGCTCCATAAGAACTGGTCTGTAAAACATTGTCGGTTATCCTTAATTTACCGTCCTCTGGTTTAGCAGAGTTAGGCTCATTACCAGGAAATAAAAGTGAGCCAATAGCTGTGCCTAAACCAAACCCAAGTGCGGTCATGCCCACACTAGAGCCAATACCAGCGCCAACGATACCTATTGCAAGTATAGCCATTTATACCTCTACCTCAAAACTAAGTGATGGTATAGAATTACCGAAGTTAGAGAGAAGCATATCATTAAAAACTACATAAGCTAAACCCCTATAAGCTGGGGTATAACTAGCACCGCCAAAGGATTGTACAATCGAGTCTGGCATTTGAGTCTCATTACCTAAATATCGGGTATTAGCATAGGATGAGTTACCAGTAGTCGAATCATAAATAAGCTCTGTATTACCCCATATCTTTTTGTAAGAGGTTATTGGGCCTAAACATACCCCTATAGCAAAAGACCTATAATAAAGATAGGTCCTTGTAGTTAAAGTTGCACCTCCCCCGCCTTTACCGCCTACATCTTGGTTAGACTCTTGTATTACTTCCCTGATAGGGCTAACCCATATTAGGTTACCAGCTAATCTTACAGTACCATACGGCTTTAACATATATTGACCATAGGCACTAGTCTGTACTCGTGTATCACTAATTCTTGGACCTTCATTAACCTGATCAGGCGGGCCATCTCCTGGAAATAATATACCCCCTAATAGTGAACCAGCTGCAAACCCTATTCTTGCTCCAACTGGGCCACCAAAAAAAGCACCAACTGCACTACCAGCTAACCCTATACCTAATTGAGCCATTAGATTACCCCCGGGTATACTAACACGGCGTGTGTTCTACTTTTCCAATCATTATCTAAAGTAACCTCTACAACTTTTTTGGCGGTCATAAAGGAGTGTATAAAAGTATTATCACCGGTAGCTATACCGGCATGGTGGGCTGGCCCCTTTCTAAGACCCATACATAAAACTGAACCACTGGGTGGATTACTACAGTTTATACGTTTAAAGCCATAAGTATTTTCTAATACAGAGATTAACTGGCTCTCTTTTTGGTGTAAGTGCCATTGAGGTGAGTAGACAGGCGGCTCTACAGGTAGGTTACCAATAATTTCCCTCCAGACACCTATAAGTAACCCTATGCAGTCACAGCCTATACCCTTAAGTGCAGCTTGGTGATGATAGGGTGTACCAATCCATTCTCTTGCAACTTTAACAATGTCGGTTGAGTATATCATGATCCAGACTTTAACATCTCATCGAGTCCAGGTAAACTAGGAAAGCCTCTAAAATTAACCACATTATTAAACCTATCCCTACAAGTCATCAACTTACGATCACACCCGGCTATAGCTCTAAAACTATTACCAGCTATAATGTCTTTGGGCATAGGCAACTGTAGTACAAACGTCCCAACACCTCCTGATACTGTGTAGCTTTTAATCTCTATTTTTGCACCGTTATTAGACGAACCAGCAAGCCATTCTATAATTCCGTAGTCAAAAAAACCAGTACTCTGTACTGAGGTATTGTGAGTAAAGGTGCGGTTATTTGTAACTGCTAGTACTGATGTGACAAAACTTAAACCCGTTAACGACTTCTTACAACGAGCATCCCCAAGTTGCCTAGCATTACATAGAGGTGTATAAACTAACCCTATACGAGTTTGTAGTCTGTTACTTAAACCTCTTACCTCTGCATAATAAGAGCCGTTGTCTTTAACTGTTACATCACCAAGCGTACCTTGTCTTAAAATAACCTTGTCACCACTACCTAGGTTATTATAGTCTACAAGATATACAAACACCTTTGCATTATTAAATAGGCCTCGCTTAAGGTCATCTTGAGTGATGCTTACGTCGTCGATAACTGCGTCAAAGTCCATGTTATCTACAGATAATCCTGATGTGGATTGTACTTAGGAGGCATTAAACCCGCCTTTACTTTTATAAGTCTTACCACTAAAAACTACATCCCTATCTAAATCAGTGAAGGCAAACTCTTGAGTATCCTCTCTGATAATAAGTATAAGCGTGCAAAGGCTAGTAGATCCGCTATCTAAGGTAGCTTGTATAGATGAGGGTATGCTTAGTGTCATTCTCTTATCTCCACGATATTTACAGAGTCAGCTATAAAAGCATCATAACCTTGTATAGTAACCCTAAGTTGATCTATATCAAAACGTGCTGGTATGTCAAACTCGAAAGAAGCTGTTATGGCTATACCAGCACCAGGGGCAACCGAAAAGGTTACTATACCTGTAGTAGTATTAACAGTCCAGCCGCTCATCTGTTGAACACCATTAAAATAGATCTTAGTCGTACCTGCTACAGGTCTTGTTATAACCCTGTTTGTCAAGATCAAACCATCATTGTATGTTTTTGATAGCTGAAAGGTGGTTAGGGCCCCTGTACCAGTACCAATGGGTTGTAGAGTAGCAATATAGTCCAAGTGGTCTTTGAACCTAAAAGCATGGAATCTACCTTTTCTAAGTCTAAAGAAAGCTATAAGTATTTCAGCATCCCCTTTATCTTTAATAGCGGTGCTAACATCCCACCTTACCCTAGACTCTAGCCAGTTTTGATTCCTACTTTCTTGACCTGACTTCATGATTACTACAGTAGTATTAAACTCAGGTCCACCCTGAGCACCGTAGCTAAGGTCTTCAGGAAATCTTATGTCATGAAAAGCCATTAGGTCATTCTCTTCTTTTGTCTTGATAGGTTTTGAGCAAACTGACCCAATATCTGACCCTCAGATCTTTTAAATGATGCTGCATCTTGTGTCTGTATATTTATGACAATGTTTCCACCACCCTGAGACTGGCCTGGCTTATTAACTGTTACTGTTTCATTAGGGCTAGCTCTAAATGCTACAAGCTGGCTATCTGTGCCACCTTGGCCACCTACTTGAAACTGACCGCCGTTAGCAAAGCCAAACAAATCAGAGAAAAAGCCCCCTGAACTACCAGCTGGACTATAGCTTACATTACCGGCCGGTGAAGAAGCAGTAAGCGGCGATGTACCACTAGCACCACCAGCAGCCCCGCCAAATAAACTGCTAAGACCTCCGCCAGCACCGCCTAATAAACCAGCAAGTGGTGCAGTTACAAGTTGACGTACAGCAAGTCTGGTAAGATCAGCCTGAATACTGCTTACTAAATCTTTGAAGCTAAGCTTACCTGTTTCTACGAATTTAACTAAGGCATCTTCAGCTTTACCGAAGGCATTTACTACAAGGTCTTCAGCTACAGTGGATACATTACCGAACTCCTCTGCTATTCTGCCCAACCCTCTAGATAGACCACCCTCTAAGGTTCTATCGGTTTGTAGTGCTTGTGTTTGAAGGTTGTTAAGTGCCTGGTTATATTCATCTATAGAAATCTTACCCTGTTCATATAGAACATTTAAGGCTTCTTGAGCCCTTTGATTCTCAATTAAGGGTCCTTTAATTTGGTCATACACTTGGGCTTGATCATTTAAAGCCTGTAGGTTACTAAGGCGGCTTTCAAGTAAGTCTTTCTCAGCCTCATTAAGCGGTATACCTTCACGCTTAAACTCATTCTCTATACCAATTAACTGGTTTTGGATTTCACGTTCCCGGTTGTTTAACTGTAGCAACTTACCCTGTTGCTCTAGGTCACTTAAAATCTCCTTTAAGCTAATTTTTTGATTATCATTAGCTGCACCTTTTCCACTACTAGAAGCCTCGCCTGCAGCAGCTAACTTACTAGTTTTAGCAGAAGCTTCTTCTAAAGCCTTGAGTGCTGCAGCTTGTTCAGCATCAGCTTTTGCCTTATCGGCAATACGTTTATCACTAACCTCCTTAGCTGCACTCTTTATACTTTCAAGCAACTTAGTAAGATCAGCTACCCTAGCATCTTTTTTAGCTTCCAATTCTTTTATCCTATTCGCAGCTTTAATAGAAGCCGGATCAGTCTTTGAGTCAAACATAGGAAAGTTTTCATTTAAACGGCCAAGTGATACATCATTTATACGGCCAGCACCCACAAACTCGGTTACTGAGCTTAAGGACTTTGTGATCTTATTTACGCCATCTTCTACAATCTGTATAGCACCATTAAGGGCTTTAGCAAAAATGATACTAAAGTCTTGGGGTAAATTGCTAAAACTTATAATTATTTCTCGATAGCCCATCACTAATCTTTGATAAAAGATCTCCACCGAGTCACCTGCGTTAGCAAAGGCTGCAATCACGTTAACAATAGCTTTAGTTATAGTATCAAAAGCGCTTTGACCATCTATAGCTAACTTATTAACTGACTCGGTAGACCCATCTGTAGCTTTAGCAGCGCTAGTACCGCCATTAATAAGCACATCAAAAGCAGCTTTTCCAAAATCCTCTAATGTTACTAAGCCATCTTTACTAATAGTAATCCTGTCAGAGAAAGCTGTTAATAGACTAATCACTACAGTAAGTGACTGTGCCAAAAAGGTGAAGGGGTTTTTAAGGATATAGGTAGCTAAATCTTTAAGGCCAGTTATTGCTTTATTTATACCTTTAGCTACTAAACCTACTGAGAAAGCTATACCGGCTGCTATCGCTACACGGCCAAGTACCTCAAGGTTTTTTGTTAAAAAATCTACTCCAGCAACTATAGTACTAGAGATACCTAACTTAGCATC
>Ga0181355_1000464_pt1 | contig 17418 bp, 19 predicted proteins | sample Fa13VDMM15DN_FD_130099 | JGI IMG/M metagenome (GOLD analysis project Ga0181355, IMG submission 130099) | Freshwater viral communities from Lake Michigan, USA - Fa13.VD.MM15.D.N | ecosystem: Environmental > Aquatic > Freshwater > Lake | place: USA: Michigan | collected 2013-09-23 | reverse complement strand
TATCCTTTACTCTCAAGGTTTCTAACAATTGCAGAGCCAACCATTCCATTGGCTCCCGCAACTAATACTCTAGAATCACTGTCCATGAATACACATATCCTCAACTAATTGTTCGAAAGAAATCTTAGGTTCCCAACCTAATTTCTTCTTTGCCTTAGAGGCATCACCTAATAAAGTCTCTACTTCAGTCGGTCTAAAATATTTAGGATTCACACGAATGACTGGTTTTCTGCTAAATTTTTCAACTCCAACTTCCTCAAGTCCTTCACCTTCCCATTCAATATGAAGACCAAAGTAAGGTCCAGCAGCATTTACAAATTCTTTAACTGAATACTGCTTACCAGTAGCAATTACATAATCATCAGGTTGATCTTGTAGAAGCATTAACCACATTGCTTCTACAAAATCTTTAGCATGTCCCCAATCCCGTTTAGCATTAAGATTACCAAGATATAAACAATCTTGCATACCAACAGAGATTCTGGAAAGTGCCTGAGTAATCTTACGTGTCACAAAAGTCTCACCACGACGAGGACTCTCATGATTGAAAAGAATGCCAGTACAGGCATACATTCCATATGCCTCACGATAGTTCTTTGTGATCCAGTATCCATAAACCTTAGCACATCCATAAGGACTACGTGGGTAAAATGGTGTAGTTTCTTTCTGTGGAACTTCTTGAACCAATCCAAACATTTCACTAGTAGATGCTTGATAGATACGAACCTTATCTTCCATTCCAAGCAAACGAACTGCTTCAAGAACACGAAGAGTTCCAAGAGCATCTGTTTGTCCTGTATATTCAGGCATATCAAAAGAAACCTTTACATGACTTTGAGCACCAAGATTATAAATCTCATCAGGTTGAACTAACTGAATAACTCTAACAAGATTTGTTGAGTCAGTTAAATCTCCATAATGCAACTTTAATTTATCATAAATGTGATCGATACGATGTGTATTAATGAGAGAACTACGACGAATAATACCATGAACTTCATAACCTTTTTCTAAAAGGAGTTCGGCAAGATATGATCCATCCTGTCCAGTAATACCAGTAATTAAAGCAATTTTCATATAATAAAATATTTTGTATTATCATACCAAAAAAGGAAAGTTTATGCAACTCTCCTTTAATATATGTAAGAATAGGGTCGTATTAAATACTGACTCCACCAGTACTTTTAAAGTCTCTCCGTGACTATGGGAATACTGGGAGTTGAACCCAGACCAACCCGTTATAAGCAGGCCGCTCTGACCATTAAGCTATACTCCCAAAAATTCAACAACCCTCTTCGTGATCCGTGTGTATTCGAATCAGGTCGTCGTGTTCTTCTAAACCATCCACTATGTACTCATAATCCTTTGCTGGCATTATAACTACTTCATTTCCTTCATCGGTGACTATAAAAGATTCTCCATTTTCTACTCTTTCTAGTAGATTATCAAAGTCTGATTGAAATTCTTCTACCGTAAACTTTTTCATTTGCTTCATTAATATAAGATTATCATATCAGTTATTGGAAGATCTGTCAAAACTTATCTAAATGATCTTCCAATCGATGCAAAAGTTTTTCAATTTTAGGCATATCTGGAACTTCTAAATTTGACGCATAAAGATACTCATCCAATGCGATTGTAAGTAATTCAATATCACCTTTAGAAAGGTTTGGGGTTTCCCAACTCATTTAATTTCAAACTCCATTTTTCTAATTTTACGGTTTCTTCTTGATTCTTGATATGCAAGATCTTCTCTTGTAAAAAGAGAAGAAGAATTACTTTGTTGATTTGGTTTTGATATTAACTCTACCAAACTCAAATTTAATGCAGTAATTTTATCATCTTTTACTGTGGTTAAATTGTCACATCCACAACACTTAGTCTGTGTTGGATGTGAGTGCAACTCTTTGTTGCACATTTTGCATCTGACCTTTAACATTTTAATTCATCCGTTTTAATTCGTCAAGTATTTTAATTATAACATTAATTTTTATTCTAGAAAAGATCTCAACATCCAAACGAACTTACCGTGTGCTTCGTTTAAATCATCAACAAGATTAACAGTTCCTCTTGACTTTTGTGCTTCTGCTTCTTCAGCAACTTCACCTAACATATCTATGATTTTTTTATGTCCCTCAAGCAAATCTTTAATCATTTCCATTTCAGAAATATTAGTTTTTGCTTCTCCAACTCCAGAGACTTCTACAACTCTGGATAAAGAACTAATAGGTTTAATTCCCAAAAATCTCATATGCTCCGAAATGCGGTCAACCTCTTCCTGAATAGCAACATACTGTTCTCCAAACAAATCATGAATTTGTTTAAAGTCAGGTCCAACAATATGCCAATGATAAACCCAGGTTTTTTGGAATAACAAAAAAAGTGACGCCTGAGCATCACTCAAAGATTTAAATAAAGTTTCCATTATTCTTTTTGAAGTATTTATATGATGAAGAGGGATCATATGTCAAGACCCCTCAACTATTAAATTGTATTAGACTTCTACTCGAACCAGTCGAGAAGCATAATCATGGGCATAAGATGTGCGAGCACCATGATGCCCCCAACCAATCCAACTATACGCATAGTCCATGTAAGAGTAGATAGATTTGCCAGGAGTTTTCATCTTCTCCTCAATCCTCTTCCACTGAACTTCATTTGTTAGATAACGAAGTTGCGTTTGAAGTGATGATGGAGAACCACCATACTTCTTAGCAAAATCACCCAATCCATAATAACGATTCGCAGATGTCCATTGAATCAAACCATAACCACCTGAGCAGTTATAGTATGACGTTATACTACCACCTTCACAAACACTAGATTGGAATGTTGATTCCTGCTTAATGTTGCCCATGATGGTAGCAAGGGCGTTTCTGTCTTTAACACCATAATCTTGAAGAAATGCCAAGGTGGCATTTTCACTTTCATTACACCCTTTACAAATTAACCTTTTATCTTTTGGCTTTTCGGGAGCAACCTCTTTGGTCGCTGTCTTGGTCTCAAACTCCCTAATAACAGAAAATGGTGGTGGTCCACTCACAGGAGGGGGAGGAAATAAACCAGGCAGTGTTGCCGTATTGGTTGTAACCGCTGCCAAGAGAGGCAAGGCTACTGTAAAGAAATTTTGCATTTAGTTTAATTGAACTCTACATCCGTATAAAAGGGGGGTACACCAAACCTCTCGGTAGGCACCTTCCACGGCTCTAATTTTCACGATCAAATTCTCATAATATTAAAACCTACTCATAATAGGAATCCAAAAATGGATTTTTGCATTATATCAGAGTATTTAGAAATGGTTAAAAATCTAAAAAGTTTCCACTGATATAATCAAGTGATAATACTTCAAGGTTTTCTTTTTGAATTACCCAATCACGGATTTCATCATAGATACATTTCGCATCTTTTGCTCTACCCTCTTCACACAAATCGTGCATACGATCAATATGTTGTTGTATTGTATCATTACAGATTTTTTTGAGGTGAAGTTTCATAAAAATAATCTTTCCTAAAATACCTTGAAAGTATGTTGGAATTATAATACTTTGGCACTCCATCGTCAAGTGCTTCCGTCAAAACATTATTCAAAAATAATTGTTTAGTCTCTTCGTAGTTTGTCTTACCTAATGTCTTATGAAGAGACAGAATACTTCTTTTGAACTTATCTTTACCTAATAACTTAATATCGTCTTTCAGTTCAGGGCAGGATCCATAGTATTTCTTCCAATCACTTTCTTGTTTTACTTTTCTTTTCTTTCCTTTTGGAGTTCTAAAAGACCAAAAGTATTTTCTTCCTAAGTATTTTCTACTGTTCTCTTCGCACTCTATTAAGTAGATAAATCCAAAATGCTCTCCAATATCTTCCGTCTCAAAAACTTTTCCTTGATATAACCAAGGGTTTTCATAACTCATTCGGGCCCTTAATAATCTTCAAGTTATTTAGATATAACTTATCTTTCAACCCTAACAGAGTGATTATAGTCATAAAAAAAGCACCTGTCAAGGTGCTTAATAAATTGTAATATTATATCAATCTTCGTCTTTTGGTTTGTATCTTCCAATTTCAGGCATTGAATGCTGTTGCTTACCACCTCTCTTAGCAACACTTGTTCTTACACTATTGATGTTATCAAATCTTTGAAGTTCTTTCATTCTTGCCTTTCTTTCCTTAGAACCAACATCAGTTCTTAGTGCTTGTAGTTGTCCCTCTTCATTATCAAGGAGTTTGCTTTCCTTTCTTTTCATTTTAGCAACAGGAAGAGGTTTCTTTTCTTCCATAATTTGATCGAACCAACCCTCACTCATATTGTTGATAATCACATTTGCGTCATCAACTGTTGATGCAAAGTTGTTTTCGAGAAGATATGATGCTACAAACTCGTATGCCTCATATGCCTCTCTATTGAGCATCTTTTTCTCCTTGGGGGTCAAAGCACTTCTTTGCTTTCCTCTTGCTGCCTGCTTTGCTTTTACAGCAGGGTCATCAGACTTATGAGCACCCAAACGAAGACCATAATCAGAAGAAGTTGTTCTGCGGAAATCACCTCTCTGCGTTCTTGCAAGTTTTTCTCTTGATGCTTGCTTTGGTATATTTCCATAGGTTTGTCTGTCTGCTAATGCGGTTGCTCTATCAGCAGACTCTCCGCCACCTGTTGATTTTGCAATCTTATTACGAATTGAAGTCTCATCATAACCTCTCTTAGCCATCGCAGTTGCTTCATAAATCTCAAACATATCTTCCCAAGTATATTCACTTAGGTCATAACCTTCTTCTAAAAGTTCATTTACCCAAAGTTCCACTTCTTCGTTGTAAGACTTATCCTTCACCATAGCAATTGCTTTTGCTTTGGGAACACCAGAAGCAATCATTCTCGCAACTCTTACATCCGCAAAGTCATTATCACCATCTTGGTCTTGGTCTACTTTTTTCTTTGCTTCGTAGATTGAAGAGTAAGCACCTGCAATATCTCTAATTGTTTTTGCAGAAGGCCACTCGTAAGATTGTTTTTGCATAATACCTGTTCCTGGAGTTGGAGGTTTTAATTTTTGTTGTGCTTGTTGTGCAGCAAGTGCAGAACCTGCTGGTGCTGGTCTATTTATAACAGCAGGAGAGTTTGCCTTTGCTACATCTGCTGCAACACTTGACGCACTAGGAATTGCAGGAGTTGGTCCAGTTGTAGGAAGATTGGTCTTCTGTGCTGCTTGAAGTGCCTTTTCTGAATTCTGTTTTGTACTAGTATTTTCTCCAGCAGTTTTTTGTCTTTCTCTTTCTCCTTGTGCTGCTCTCAATTCAGCAGATGTTGGAGTTCTTCTCTCAAATGAAGTTTTGCCCAATACACCAATTGCTGGTTTTGGTGCCGACGCAGCAGGAGTTGGTGAAGATGGTTTTGGTGTTCCAGTTGAAGCAGAACTTTTTGCAGCATTTTGTGCGGCAACACTTGAATAACGGGACTTCTCTGCGGCACTAAATGCTCTTGCTTTAAAATTAGCACCAACTCCTATTCCTTCTACTCCATCTTTCTTTGAAAGAACTGGCCCAGAAGGTCTTGCTGCTGGTCTTGGTGGAGGTGTTGAACCTGAACCTGCTGGTGTTCTTGCTGCTGTTGGAGTGGTTGCTGGTGGTTTTGCTGGTGTTGGTTTTACTGGTTTTTCTGCTTGTTGTTTATTGGGAGTAAAGTATCTTGCAACTCTCCCTGGTTGTCCTGGAATAGGTTGATATCTTGTTACTCCTGGTTGATTATTGAGTGTTGATGCATATGGTGTATTTAAAGTTACTTTCCCACCCTTTCCACTATCTGTTGCTACTTTTGGTTTGTCTTCTCCTCTAGCAACTCTTGCAGCTTTTGCTCTCAATCCAGCAGCAGCAATTCCCCTACCTTGTCTATCCAATTCATTTGCTGCATCCAAAGCAGTTCCAACTTTCTCATTCAACTGCTCTTCATCATAAACACTCAAATACAACTCATTCAAGGCGTCCAAATCTTTTCTATTCATCTTCTTAGGAGTAGTAAAAAGTACTTTTCTATACTTATTTATTCTTTTTATTTACTCGCAGATGGTGAAACCTTAGCATACACCATTCTTTTTCCAAATTCATTTGCTGTAGAGACTGGTGCTAAATCTTTTGCTGTTCTCAAACTCAAATCCATCTTAACTTCTTTATTAGTATCTCCTGCTCTTCCAAAATTACCAGTATCTTGAACTGAAGTTTTAGCAACCTTTGTTGCTGTTCCCATAGGTTTTGTTGTGAGGTCCATTTTAGTACCAAAAGGTGTAGATGGAGTACCTTTCCACACTCCTTTTGGTACTTCCTTCTCTTTGTACTTATAAGGAACAGCAACTAATCTCTGCTTATCATCAAATTTGTGCCCACTAGCAGTTTTTGGCCCTGGTGTATCTGCTTTACTATAAGAACTTACCTTTACTGGTTTCCATCCATATCTTTGTTGCTCCTTATCACTATGTGTTCTTTGAGTGAATTTACCAGTATCTTTATCCAAAACACCTGATTGATAATTCTTATAAGCTAAAACTTTATTGGAAGGTTTTGGTTTTGGGGTTTCACCAAACCCAAAAAGTTCTTGTATTTGGTATGCTTCGATACAAAACTGTTTAAATGTTTTCATAATCAATCAACAAACTGTTTCCAGTAGTCATAAGAAGACATCTCTTCTCCCATATTCCTTCTTGCTTTTTTACGTGCTCTTTGTGTTTGCTTTATGGTTGAAGATGGATTATCACTAGTTCTTCCACCCTTTGCTCCTTGATAAGAACGAAGTGTCGTCTCACCAGATGCATTTGGTTTTGCTAAGTGAGTTTTAATTTTTGTGGAAGTTGGATTGTTTTGTTTCTCTTTCTCAAATGCATTATTAACTTTTGCAGCATCATCATACATATGAGTTGTCTTAGCACCACTCTGCTTTGCAATTCCTTTTGCCGTATCTACTTTTTTCTTCCCAACATCACTACCTTTCATTCCACCAGTATAATGAATTTTATTCATAGGAACATCAATACCGTGCTTCTTCAAGTGTCCTTGGAATTCACTTGGTTTATCAAACTTTGAACGAGCAGTAATTATATGAACGTTTTGTCCTCTTGCTTGTTTTCTCTTAACATCTTTAATTGTTTTTTTGTTTGGAGTAGAAGTTTTTGAGAAAGTTTTAGCACTTTGGAACTCACTAAAATCATAAGAATGTCCCTTATCTTTATCAAGTTTATGAGTATTAAACTCTTGATTGCTCAAACTTTGAACTCTTTTCCCAGATGCGTCCTTTACGTGAACCTGAACATTTGGTTTGCCTTTCTTACCGTGACCAAATAAGGTCTCATCAACATCATATGCGTGAATTGTTTTCTTTGGTCTAGTTCCTCTTGCTTTCTCTTCAATATACTCTTCAAGGATAACTGCTACAAACTCATCACTCATACACTCAAACATATTTTCAGCAGTCTCATAATCTCGTGCGAAATCACTATCAACTAATGTTTCAATTACATAATCATAAATGTTTTCCGTTTCTTCTTTTTGTGCCGCATAATAAGCACCAAGTGCTCTCTTAATTCTTTGCTTCTTACTATCACCTTTAAATGTTTTGCTCTTTGAATGAACGAAATCACTGATTGTCGCACCAGCATCAGCACCTACATCAATCTTTTCATCAAGTTCAAACTCTTCGTTTTCTATTCTTGCTCTTCTATCATTTTGATTGCTTACGTGACTATCTTGATATTTTGTAACTTTACCTGTCTTATCTCTAATAAATTTTGTTTTCGTCCATTTACTTTCCTTTTCTCCTCTTTGTTTTTTTTCTCCCCAGTTATCAATATGAAGTTCTGTTCTAAACTGATTTTGACCATCCTTATTTCCAATATAAGGATTATTTGTTATTCCTGCTCTTTTATTTCTTGCTGTTTCCTTTTCACTTCTTGATAGACTATTATCAACCTTTGCTTCACTCACTTCTACTTCTTCTTTCTTTACTGACGCAACAAAACCAGGAAGTTGTGGTCCACCCTTTTTTGCTCTTTCTTTTCTTCTACGAGTAATTTCGGCATCTGCCTTATTCGCAAATTCTTTCTGCCCTGCAATATCTGGATGCTCTGCCGCAACACCTTCACTATAAAATCTTTTAAACTTAAAAGTTCCAGACATATGAGTAAGCAATACCTTCTTTTTATTTATAAAAAAAAGAGGGGTCGAAACCCCTCACATCATAATTGAAATCCAGCAAATGTATCTTTTTCTACATCTTGTTTAATACCACCAACCACATAACTTTCAACTTCCGTTTCTTGTGGTGCTACTTGAAGTCCTTTGGAACTAATCCAATGCTCCGTCCAAGGAAGTGGATTGTTTTTAGCAGCAATATCATAAATTGGTTTAATACCAATAGACTTCATACGACGATTCGCAATCCACTCAACATAACTCCAAAGAAGTTTGTCGTTCAATCCAATCATTGAACCATCCTTAAACAAATATTCTGCCCACCTCTTTTCCTCATTTACACAATTCTCAAAGGCACCTTTTACCCATTCCTCTTCTTCCTTAGCAATTTGTTGCATTTCTGGATCATCTCCTTCACGCCATTTATTGAGGATGTTTTGAGTAATAACAAGGTGCTGATTTTCGTCTCGTGCGATGAGAGAGATAATTTTAGCGGATCCTTCCATAAGTTTGAGTTCACCAAACGCAAACGAGCAAGCGAAAGAGACATAGAATCTGATACCTTCGAGAATATTGACATTTGCTACTGCACGATAGAGTTTTCTTTTGAGTTCATATCTTTCATCCTTTGCAGTTCCAGCACCCTCTTGTGCGTGAACCCAAAGATTTGAGTTTCCATAATGTTGTGCGGAATTAATAAAATCATCGTAAGCACCAGTTACTGATGATGCCCGTTCAAGAATTTTTTCATTACTCAAAATAGAATCAAAGACTTCTGTGGGATCAGAGTAAACATTCTTAATAATGTATGTATAGGAACGACTATGGATCATTTCCATAAATTCCCAAACCTTCATACATGCTTCCAATTCTGGAAGAGAACAATAAGGTGTGAAAGCCATTCCAGGACCACGACCCTGAACTGAATCCAAAAGAATTTGATACTTCAAATTAGAAGTAAAGATGTGCTTTTGTTCTGGACGAAGAGTTTGATAATCCGCACGATCTTTCTGTAAAGAAACTTCTTCTGGTCTCCAGAAATATCCCAACTGCTGTTGAGTCAGTTTATCAAAGACAGGATACTTGTAAGAATCATATCTTTGAACTCCAAGAGGAGCACCAAAAAACATAGGTTGCTTTTTGGCATCTATCTCTTGAGTATTAAATACGGTCATTCCTTCAATCATTTTTTCTTTCTCTGCAGTGGTTCTAAATTTTACAGGATTCACAATCTTCTTCTCCACCTTCTAAAAGTTCTTTAACTAAATCATCAATACTTACTTTATCTTCCTTAACTTCATCAGTCTTATTGTCATATGTATTTTGATAATATGCCGTCTTATGTCCCAGTTTAAAACAAGTAAGCATATCTTGTGCCATTACGCTAACAGGAACTTCATTATTGGCATAATTCTCTGGATTATACGACCAGTTTCCAGAAATCGCTTGATCGAAGAATTTCTGCATAACTGCAACAATATTAATATACCCACGATTGCTAGGCATATCCCAAAGCAACGTATAGTTGTTTTTAAGATGTTGATACTGTGGAACAATCTGTTTGAGAGGTCCTTTTTTAGATTTCTTAATTGATAAGAATCCACGAGGAGGTTCAATTCCATTAGTTGCATTTGAAACTACAGAACTTGATTCTGATGGCATTTGTGCTGTAAGAGTAGAGTGTCTCAATCCAAACTCTTTAATTGACTGTCTTAGTACTTCCCAATCGTGCTGAAGAGGAACAGAAGACACTTCATCTACATCTTTCTTGTAAGTATCAATAGGAAGAATACCCTGTGAATATTTAGTACGATTGAAATATTCGCAAGCACCCTTTTCTTTAGCAACTTCATTTGATGCTTTAAGAAGAAAATATTGGAATGATTCAGACAATTGATGAACCGCATCCCAAGCTTCTTGAGTATCATAATTAAACCCAAGTTTAGCAAGATAATGTGCCAAACCAATATATCCAACACCCAAAGATCTACGTGCTTTAGTTCCAATCTCTGCAGCAACTACAGGATAGTTTTGATAATCAATCAGTTCTTCTAAACCACGAACAGAAAGATTACAAAGATCCTCAAACTCTTCATCTGATTTTACTTTGCCAACATTAATAGCAGAAAGAATGCAAAGTGCAATTTCACCATTAGGGTCATCAATATGCTGAAGTGGAATTGTAGGAAGTGTGATCTCTTGGCAAAGATTACTCATTTCCACCTTATCTAAGAAAGAAGAGTGTGAGTTGCAGTGGTCAATATTCATAATGTAAATACGACCAGTTTCTGCTCTTTCTTTTAGAAGGTCCAAAAAGAGTTCTTGAGCTCCGATAGTCTTTCTAGGAATAGATTCATTTCGTTCTGCAGCAACATAAAGATCGTCAAATCGATCAGTCCCAAAAGCAGCATAAAGACCAGTAACTGCGTGTGGAGAGAAAAGTGAGATTTCTTCGTTTTTAATAAATCGTCCATAGAACAGTTTAGAGATTTGGATACTGTAATCTAACTTACGAACACGATTATCCTCCGTACCCTTATTGTTTTTTAAGACTAAAATGTCTTCGATTTCTTGATGCCAGATAGGAAAGTGGACTGTAGCAGAACCACCTCTGATGCCGTTTTGTGTGCAGCATCGCACAGTTGCTTCAAATTTTTTAAGGAAGGGGACCACACCTGTGTGTTGTACCTCTCCACCTCTGATTTTAGCGTTGATGCCACGGATGCGACCTGCGTTGATGCCGATGCCTGCCCTTTGAGCAACATACCTCCCAATAGCCATATCACTACTGAAGATGCTATCGAGGGTGTCATCAACATCAACAAGAACACAACTAGCAAACTGCCTGAGAGGTGTTCTAACTCCTGCCATGATTGGGGTAGGAATGTTGATTTTGTGTTTTGAAATTGCGTCATAATACCTCTTTACATATGAAAGACGTGTTTCTTTTGGATATCTAGCAAAGATAGTAGCAGCAATCATCATATACATGAACTGGGGAGTTTCATATACTTGACCACTACTGCGGTCCTGAACCAAATACTTATCAACTACTTGACGAAGACCAGCATAAGTAAACAGATAATCTCTACTATGCTTGATATAATTACCAAGTTTGTCAAGTTCTTCTTCTGTATAATTAGTTAAGATTTCTGGATCGTACACTCCAACGTTAACACAATTCTTAATATGATCTACAAAAGCAGGATGATCTTGAACTCTTCCATACAAAGATTTTCTTACAGAAAACAGAAGTAGTCTTGCTGCAACAAACTGATAATTTGGATTATCCAAATCAATCAAATCACTAGCAGAACGAATTAAAATCTCCTGAATTTCTGCTGTTGTAATTCCATCATAAAATTGAATACCAGATTGCATCTCAACCTGTGATGCAGAAACACCAGACAGGTCCCTACATGCCTCCTCAACCATCAAGTGAAGTTTATTGAGATCAAGAGGTTCATTATCACCACTTCTCTTAACTACCTTTGTACCGTTGCTCATACTCGTTTCCATCCAATAAGTTTTGCTTTTGCTTCTAGTCCCATATAAGTATTTTCCTTGATGATTTTTGGGGCATCAATTCCTGATAGGATCATATCATTAATATCCTTTTCTTTCAAGTCATTTGGCCAAATGACAATTGGAAATCGCATTTGTATTGCTTTTTCCATTCTATCAACAATTTGTTTATTCCGTTTTTCATTATCATATACCATTACAAAATCTGTTCCAAAGTTAGAAACAAAAAACATTTTGTCAATGTCTGCACCAACCATAGCAATTGAATTATCTAAAAACATACTATCAAATGGTCCTTCAACAACATAAACAGTTTTGTCGTAATCTGGTTTATCCAAATTGTAAATTTTTGGATGTGTATCATTAAGAATAATCGTAATGTATTTTACCTTTGAATTTTTATTCAAACTACGACCTTGAAATCCAAATATTTCTCCTTTATTAACCAAAGGAATAATGATTCGTGGTTCGTCCTTTTCTACTTTATCAAAGGTGTGTTTTTGAGTATTCGTCCATTCTTTAAACTTCTCACAGAAATACAATTCACGCAGATAGTTGTTGGGTATCTTTCTATCTTCTAGGTATTTTCTTGCGGAGTGTTCTTTATTTAGTTCTGCGATAGTAGGTAGGTCAAATGCCTTTTTTGAAAAGTTTGGTTTCTCAAAATTAAACTCTGGGTTCTTTGTTTGAGATCCTCTTCCTGTTGTTCCCTCTTTATACCTTTCCATTACATACTGGTCATAAAGAACAGTATCCATATCTTTTAGAAAGTTTGTAAATGTTCTAGAAGTCCCACAATTATGACACTTAAAATTGTGGTCGTTCTTTAATTGGTAAATATATCCTCTCGTTTTACTCTTTGTCCTTTGACTATCACCACAGTAAGGACACCGAAAGTTATAAAGACCTTCTTTCTTCTTAGCAAACTTATCCAGTCGGGAAGAAACCAACCCGATGTATTTGGAATCAACAAAACTCATTACAAAAGAATACTATTTCAGTCTCTCTATTCTACCGTTGTCTTGTGCTGGTGTCAAGATTTTTCCAAAGAAATCTGCGTTTCTAACTACAAATGATAAGCAAAATACTATTCCAATACCTATCCAAACTTTCTTTTCTAATCCTTGCAACTTTGCCAATACCGCAGTATGGTCCTTATCCATTTTATCTTTTAACTGATCCATCTTTGTAAAGAGTATATCTTCTATCTTTTCCCCATTATTAATTTTTTCTTCGTGAACTACAAGCATTTTAGTTACATTTGCATTTACTTCACTTATCTTTTCAATCGCACTCTCAATACGTTGCATTAACTGTTCACTTGTATGGATTTTCTCCTCAAGAATTGCAACCTTTGTTTCTATTGTTTGAGGGGGAGTATACATTGGATTTCTTATGGTTGTGGGGTTCTTCGTTGTAACCAATTTTTGCGGAATCCCGCTCCATATATGTATTTATTCTTCTTTTTTACTGGAGGATTATCTGGTGGAAGTCCCGCAATATTAATTTGACCTGGTGGATTTGTGGAATTTGTAGGAGCAACAGATACAGACATTCCATCCTCAACAATATAATGTCTTACAATTGAAATGATTCTGTCTAGAGTGGATTCTTTCATTAGATTAAATTAAGTTGTTCTAAACATTCTATATCAATTGGAATATTATGAATTTTAGTTTTTGGAACTTCTGGCAATCTTCCAAGATAAACTACAAAAGTTTTTACAATAGTCCAAAATTCACTATCTATTTTATAAAATAATAAAGGTGTTGCTGCATCACCAAAAACATTATAAAGAATAATAAAATGATTAATCAAAAGGTGAGCATTCAACTCACCCGTTGTTTTATGTCTCTTCAATAATCTTTTTATCCACTTGAACCTTTTTAGGTCCTCATAAAAATCATCTTTGGTTGCAGCTTGTGGATTATCATAATGTTTAATAGCAAACATCAAATAATTATCTTCATTCAACTCATCAAATCTCATATCATGCTTTAATCGTTAGAGTAGTTGTCCCAATACCGACACCAGAAGTAGTTCCTGCACCAGCAATATTTTTAACAAGTCCAGTTAAAGAGCTAGTAACACCAGCACCACCAGAAGCATCTGTAATGATTCCAATTACCCCATTTGCAGTAGCAATTCTTAAAACAGTTCCAATACCAGTTGAAGGTGAAGTAAATGCAAAAGCAACTCTGTTGGTTATTTGTCCGTTAAAAGTAATTACAGTTTGCCCTACTCCAGGAATATTGAGTGAAACTGGAGCCCTCGCAGAAGCAGCAGTAGCAACAATATTTGAACCAGTAGATGGAGTAATGAGAACAGTTGCACCAGCAGAACAATAAACTGTTTCGTTCCAAACTATGTGAACGTATCCAGTAGTCCCAGTCGCAATTCCAGTTGTTCCACCAGCACCAATACTGATTGGTGATGCAAGGTTTGGATCTTCAAAGAAAACAGCAATTGGGGTAGCAGTACCGAGACCAACTGTACTTGTGCCAGAACCAGTGGTATTCAATCCAGAAACTTGTACGATCAATTCGTCATAATAACTTGTAGAAAGACCAGAATGCATTCTGGTTCCATAATGCCTATAAGTCCATCCAGCATTTGTTGCAAAGCAATTATAAGGACTTCTGTTCTTGTCAGTTGCTTCAAATTGAGAATTAATTGCAGAATACTCACCAAAGTATTTGGGAATTGCATAATTATTTGCTGCAGTCTCTGCGTTTGTTGAAATGCCCCAAAGTGCCATGTGATTTCTCGTTAATTTTTTTCCTAAACTTATTTATAAAAACAGGGGAGTATCAAACTCCCCTAATATTCATTTATTATATTTATCAGCAGTTCCATTTTCTTAATGAAAGTGCCTTTCTTGTTGGTCTTCCCTTTTCATCTTTCATAGGACCAGGCATTCCTCCCATACGAGCACAGAAAGACTTTCTGCGTTTTGCTGCTTTACTACCTTTTTTAAGTTTTGATGGTGGAGTAGTCACAGCAAGAGAGAGTTTTGAACCAGGATTTTCTCTACGATAAGAAGCAATCCCTTTTTTGTTTAGTCCACCCTCAGGGTTCTTTCCTTCTTTTCTTTGCCAAGCAGCAGATTCCTCACCAATAATTCCCGAATTCAATTGAGAGTTCTTTTTCTTCTTTGCATCTACTGCTTTTTTAAGAATTGTCATCATAAGAACTTTTTTTTTATCATCCTCACAACCACATTCTTCTGCTACTGCTTTTTTCTTTTTCTTTTTCTTTGGTTTTTCAACATTAGCATTTAGTTCCTTCATTTTTTTTAGAACACTAGCAGTTCTACTTCTTCTTTCACTTGGAGACTGAGAAGCAAAAGTTTCACGAGAATGTTGACGGAATGTTTCATCCCCCTCATCATATCCTTCCGTGACTTTTTCCGTTTCACCAGACATATAATCAGCAACACTATCAATATGGTCTGCTGCTTTTGTAATTTTAGATTGAACCCAAGCAGGAAGTTGTTGATTTGGAGATTTTATTTTTTTACGAAGAGTTTTGACTGCTCTTTCCATCGTAGCAAGTTCATTATGAGCCATTCCACCTTCTTCGTCTCTTTCTTCTTTTATATTTGGGTTGATTTCAATTTTATTTGGTTTATTTGATGGTAGTACATCAATAATTTTTTTCTTTTCTTCTTTGGAAACTTCATCTTTGATTTCAAAAATAAACTCTTCTCTCCAATTTGAGTATCCTTCATTACGTTGAGCAATCAATCTCTTTTTAAGTTCTGGATTTTTTCTTGCTCTTTGTCCCAAAGATGTTAATTTTGCACCTTTAGAACCTTGAGGAACACCACCAGAAGGAGGAAGTCTCTTAGTTGATGGAACCAATCTTTTTCTTTGTGGTGATAATAACTTTGGTTCTGGTGCTCCTGTTACTTGTGGTGCTGGTGTTCTTATAGCAGCAGATGGTGCTGATGATTTTGGTCTTCCACCTAAAGGATCACTTTTTTTAGGTTTCTTCTCTAATATTTTACTTGCTCCATCACTTTTTTCTGCTTCTGCTGCTGCTTTTTTTGCTTTATTTTTTGCTATAAGATAACTAATTCCTGCTTTCGCAACTCCACCAGCAAGAGACGCAGCATTTCCAACTGCCTTTGTATAAGCAGTCGCATCACTATCTCTATATGAGATTGATTGTGATTTAATACCAGAAAGAGCAGCACTTGCGGCTTGTCTAGGCTTATTTTTAATATCCTCCAATTCCTTCTTTTTTCTTTCTTCAGCATTTTTTTGAGATTGACCTATAACCCACTTGGAATGTGTATCTTTTCTTTCATTTTCTTTTTCTCTTGTATCTTGGCGTCTTTCTCTTACTTTTACATCTCTTTCTCTTAATTTTATCTCGTCTGGAGTTAATCTACTCTTTCTTTTTCCCTGTGCTTTTTTCAAAGCAGCAGAACCTTTTATATTAGATTTACTAATTTTCAATCTTCTTTGTCTTTCTGCTTTTTCTTTATTTCTATCTCTTGCTTCAGCAATAATTTCGTTCCAAGGTCTCATTTTGCTTAGATACTTCTTTTCTTACTTGTATTTATGTTTTTCTTTGGTACAGTTGGTTTAATCTCAACATCAGTATATGAAACCACTGGTTGCCCTGGTGTGATTGATTGTGCGTGTGCTCTATAAGCACAAGTTCCAATCTCTTGTACTTCTCTCAAATCTTTTAACCAACTCTTAAACATCACACCTTCTTTCGTTACACAAATTAAATGATTTGCTCCCCTACGAAGAATTCTTCCAACCAATCCACTATTTAAGTTTTCTACCAAAGCACCAACATCAAATAATCCATTCTTCTTATAATTCCATCTCATTCCCTCATAATCCATTTCTGGAGCAATCTTCCAAATCTCAGTATCTTCACTTACTTTCATCGAACGAGAAACGGTATTAAACATTTCCTGTTTCTCTGCGGTATCCATGTTTGCTGGAAGACCAGTAGCAAATCTTTCATAATCTCCCATTGCTGCTGCTGCTCTCATCATCGCAGAAGAACCAGGACTTTCAACATCACTATCAGGGTCTTTCACACCAGACGGAACTACCTCAATATTATTGAACTGATATTGTTGTCCATCTCCTTTATGAACTAAACTTTGGAATTCTCCAAGTCTGTCTTGTCCCGTTATAATTACAACATCAGTATATCCATCATTATACACAGAACCCAAAACATCAAATATAGTTTTTGCTTTATTACTATCTACAATATAATCCGCATACTCTGGGAACATAGATTGTAGATAAGAAATCTTTAATCCTGGATTGAGTGGATTTGTTGCTCCATCTTCAATACGACTTGGATAAACTCTAAACTCAAATTTTCTTCGAGTTGCTTGTGAATATCCTGCTTTTAATAATGCTCCGTGATTTTTAGATGGAGGATTAAATCTTCCAATCACAATCGCAACACCATTAACCTGCTCTTCTTCTGGTTGCTGTTGCTGTGCTGCTTGTTGTTGTGGTGCTGCCTTTTGTTGCTGTTGTGCTCCTGCCTCTTTCTTTTCTCCTTGTTGCTGTTGAGCATCAGCACCACCTTGACCAAAATATTTTAACTTTCCGCCTACAGTTTTTGCTACAAGATTTCCTTGATTATCATACCAATCACCATGACCATCTCCTTTAAGTCCGCGATTCTTTGCTTCAGTAGACGCAAGTGTTTCTACTGCTTCTTTAATAAATCTA